>Ga0316607_1000412_pt1 | contig 15857 bp, 20 predicted proteins | sample MIS2016062E_MG_FD_207674 | JGI IMG/M metagenome (GOLD analysis project Ga0316607, IMG submission 207674) | Microbial mat bacterial communities from Middle Island sinkhole, Lake Huron, Michigan, United States - MIS.2016.062E | ecosystem: Environmental > Aquatic > Freshwater > Lake > Sediment...
ATGTAAAGGAGGGGATATGAAGTATTATATGCCCCCCCGGTCTACGTCGTTTCTATATACCTTACGATACAAACCATTAATGTTAAAGCTTACCATCTCGTTGATAGCATTGTCAACTGCTTGATCATAATCAGCATCAGATAGATCGTCTGATGTTTTAACAATCCTTGCGAGAAGGTTCCATGTATAGTGCTTCATGTCTTCATCGAATCTCTTCCACTCATCCCATTGAACAAAAGGGTCAAAAGGGTTGTCTATAGTTGTTATCAACATATCGTTTTTCATGACCCTTCTCCTTTCAATGATCTCGATAGTGTAGAAACAGAAACACCAAGTGCATCTGCAATCTCTGATAGCGGTCGACCTTGTGACTGGTAAATTCTAGCACGAGCAATCCGACTATCAGACATTAATGTTTTAGACTTAGGGATGGCATAAGATTGTACGACATCTAAGTCTGTATTAGCTAAGATTTGTGTTAACAAGTTGTTACTAATTGCGCCAGCTTCTATTGCGTTCCATTCCTTTTGTGTAATCTGAACTCTTTGTTTGTTTGCTCCAACTCTTACACGTTGTTCTGCTAGTATCTGGCCTCTTAGTTTCTTGATTTGCGATCTATCCATATCAGGATTGGCGTCTATTCTTGTACGTAGTATCTTGTTACCAGTGGTATGTACTCTTCTCTCAAATGGTTTATTAGCCTTAGCCACATTAAGCTGTGCGTTGAGAGAAGCTACTTCGGGTGCATACGCTAACTTAGCTGAGGGTTCATAGCGTGTCATCTTAATAGAGGCGGACTCTTTACGTGCTTGATCGCCAAGCGTCTTCATAGAGTTGGCGTAATTAGCATACACTAGCTCTATAGTTTCACGGGACTTACTAACAAGGGTGTTGGCGTCAGATGTTTCATACATCCTTGTTGAATCCATCTTGGTCTTAATAAACACTCCCTTTTTGTTAAAGTAACCTTCGTTGGTATAGTTGTAAACTTTCTCACCGGTCTTTACATCAACAGAGTATTTACCTTTTCTAACAAGGGTGCGTCCAGTAGCAAGGGCCTGTTCTTTTGTAAGGGCCTTCCTTTTGTTGACCTTGTTTTCAGAAGAGGCGCGACTAATTAAAGTTGCAGATCCAAACGGTTTAGTTAAAGTTCCGCCTTGATACTTGACCTTTAACTCGGCTATCCTATTATCTGTATAAGACTGCTTGTAATTAAGCTCATGCTTTTGAGCATCAATTACAACCATGCTATGTTTTACAGCACGAGCTATCTCGTCAAGAGGAGCACCTTTAACATTCATATCAGTAATGAGATTGGATATCTTACCCATCTCAGTACCTTTCATTTTATCTGTCATTGGAGGCATGCCTTCAATCTTTGGATAAGCTTTCTTTGGATCAAAAGCTTCCAAAGCTTTAGTAACCTTGATTGTTTTAGGGTTGTAAGGTACAGCAATAACGGTATCTCCATCAAAGTCAGCACCAGAAAGTTTTTCTGCTGACTTAGGTGTAATACCAATAGCATCGGTTGCGTTACCTAAGACAGATTGTGCTTCTTTATTCTTTAGATTGTTAGTAACAATAGGAATCTCAAAAGTACCAGCGTGTGGATATCTAATAAGAACTAATTGTTCGCCTGGCCTGTAGCTAGGAGAGTAACACTCATCATCTTTTAATGATGATATAGGTATTATAACATTAGATGTTTGACGAGGTAATGCCGCTGCTTTAAGGTGGACAGCTTTTGAATCGCAATCATCAGCAAACGAATCCAAAAGACGTTGTTTAACTGCTGGTTGAGTAATCTTTAAATAAGAATCGAAAGTATCCTTTTGGTCAAGATATGCTAAATTAAGTTGTTGTTTAGCAAGTTCTGGATTCTGTTTAGATAGGAACTGACTAGATAAAGTTTTGCTCCATGATTGCCAGCCACCTTCTACACCAGAATCTTGTTTACCTACGAATCCAACAATGTTAAGAGCAGATTGTTGTTCGTTGTCGTCCTTATCTTTGTACGTGGTCTGTCGAATACTAGCACCAAACTCGTTAATCTTTTGTTTACCGTCTTTATCGACATAAATAGACCCACCATCACTAGTATCTACAACTGTATTCATCTTTTTCATGGCACCAAGTTTACCAACAGATGAATTTTTGTTTGTGTTGTAGATGACGTCTACTCCAGGAGGCATGTCTCCATAATTATAAAGGACCATACCTTTCATGTAATGGGTGCCATCAACAGCGATTCGTCCTTGCCCATAGTGTTTATCCGGAGGAAGAGCTAAATCTGGAACGCCTCTTCTAATCTGAATTACACCATCCATACTAGAACCAGATGGAATGTCATCATCATATCGAACCATAATGCGTTTGGAATCAATTGAGACGGGCGGTTTTACTGTGTTAAAAGTAATGCCATCATCAGACGACCATGCACCCATCAATTGAATTTCTTCCGCATGTTTAGAAGCATAAAGATAAGCAATTTTATTTTCTTTCTCTTCTGCTGTTAATTGCTTCCATTTAACTGGATCTTTGATGACGTATTCGGCCCTAGCTTTCTTCATTGTTTCAGGAGAGATTAAAGTTTTAACGGTTGTTTTATTAGCAGTACCAAGCTGAGCCGTCTGGATTGGAGCAAGCATGTATCCTTTTTCTCTGAGTTCGGCAACACAAACATCCATTTTTGTTTGTTTTACACCAATTAAATAATTGGATGCCTCACCTACATCGATCATTCCCTTTTGGTCTGCTTGCTCTTTTATCATATCTCGCGTAGCTTCGGTTGCTTTATGTCTATCCTTTGTATCGGTAAGAAGCCAATTCTTAACACTATTAGGACTTACATCCATTCGTCTAGCAATTGCAACATCAGAATTTCCTTTGGCTCTTAGTCGAGCCGCCATAGCTACTTGCGCTCCATAACGGGCTTCGGCTTCTACGTGTATCTTTGCTCGAAGTTCAGTTGTGGTTTTAAAACCAAAACTCTTAGCAATGTCAGGATCAGACATGCCTTCTTTCCTAAGTTCAGATACGCGTGTACCAAATGATTTCGATCTTTGAGGATCTTTACCAGAACCCCATGGATATCTACCACTATGACGAGGCGTGCCAACATGTATTAAATATGCCATCAGTTACTAAGCCTCCGTTATTCTTTAAGTTCGTTAATGCGTTTATCAAACACAACAATACGCTCCATGATAAAGAAAATATCTTCAGGAACAGGATTCTCAACGAGCATTTCATCCAGTTGATAAAGACGAAGTTCAATATCAATATCGCGCGGATTAAAACTGTACTCAAGACAGAATAAGGCGGCGTAGACTTCTAGTTGTTTAATAGACGCAGGGGTGCGACCATTTTTTAAGTCATGAATCCGAAGTAGTTTGTTTTTAAAAGATATACAATCTGTTGTTCCAAATGCATTAATAGAATAAAATAAACAGACTTCAGGAGACATCCGAAAACCAATTCCATCATTAACGTACATGTTCAACGTCTTATTAACTTTAGGTAATTTAACACCAAGTTTGATTAACTTTGCGGCAAGCTCATGGAGCTCTGTGCCTTGTTGTGAAGCGCGCCAGTTAGCATAGACAACATCTAATTTGTTGTCGTCATAATTCACCCATGAATATTTACTAGGCGAAAGGAAAGCATGCGCGCCTTCAAGATTTGGATGATAGTTAAATTTCATGTCAAACGGTATCTCCTCTCTAGTTCAGAAAGAACTTCTTCTTTATTCTCAGGGTTTACAAACATTGCATTAGAACTTAGAGGAGATTCATTAACATAATATCCCTGGTTTGGTTGCTTGCTGGAAGTCGAAGATCGCTTACCTTCAAGCATCATATATCTTCCATTTGGAAAATAAACAGTTGCATCAGGAATACCTTGGAGATAGTTAGCGTCATTTGGAAGGACTTCAGATCCTGGAAAACGCTCTCTGATTTCTTTGTAAAGTTTACTCTTAAACTCAGCTTCTTTTTTCGCCATAGTACTCCTTTTAGGTAAAAACAGAGAATATGTTGCGATCTGTATCTGTAAATACAGCGACCACACTACTCTCTCATTATACACCATGTTTTTATTGCGAGGTACCAAACTCTTTTGCGACCCATCTTTTCTCGTTAAAGGTCTCCTTACTCTCTAACGATGTCTGTATAGCCAACTCAATTGGTGCTATAGAGATTAGATGATAGTAATATAAATGCATGAAGGTTGTATTCATTCTATCTATCCTACCCGCCGATTGTATAAGCGCTTTATATGAATACGTTTGAGAATAGAATACAATGCAGTCAGTGTCAATACAATTCCAAGCCTCCTTTGCTGCTGTGTATTGACATAGATAGACCCAGAACTTTGTGTTTGGAATATCATCGTGATTGTGGCCGTTCCATTCAGAATATACAATCTTATTAGAATTACACCATTCACGAAGAAGATCTAGTTCATAGTTAAAGTTATAGAATATTATTACCTTCTTATGTCTAGCATAAATAGGGACAAGCGCTTTCACTCTCGACTCGTCAGAATTGATTAGTCTTCGAAGTAAATAGCATAGTTGTGAAATATCACGGATTGGTTTATTATCGAAGATGTTCCATCGTCGCTGAGCCATTGTGTTATAATGGTTCTGGTCAAAGTCGCAAATAACATCTTTATGATGTTGAGTGGTAGCACGTTGGTCATACATGTCTACGATGATGCTATTTCGATTCCGAATCAAACGAGGCACGTTGAAATATCTCTCTACTTTTGGATACTTAGAGAAACGACTCCACATTACGTGCTCTCGCTCAAACTCGGTTTTATTCTTATAAAAACCATTGGCTAGGAATACTGGCATATACTCTAACCACGTGTCTCCTGGAGTTGCCGATAGAAGTATCCATGCATTGTTCTTTGTAATCTTGAGAAAGGATTGTGTCCATGCTCCATATCCAATAACCTTTGATTCATCAAATATAAACATTGCATTCTTAATATGTTCATACTTTTTAATATTATTCCACGAATCAATATCGGTTAAAATTAAAGGAACCATAGCCGCTTCTCTTGTCCAATCACAACTATCTCGTTTCTTAGGTGTGGTAATAACATATACTGGAATTTTTAAATTTGATTTTTGATACTTATGTCCTGGATATAATGGGGATGATCCTTTAAGAATCTTCTCAAACACATAAATAAGAGAAGTGAGGGTTTTACCGGAACCTGTTCCTCCTCTAAGGATACAACCATTATGCATCTTTTCAACTGCATCAATCTGATAATCAGTTAGTTGTATGTTCAAACCCTCACCTCCTTTCATTATCTAATTAAATTAAGCGTGAAGTCCGCCACCACAATTACCATCACATATCTCACAATCGCCACACCCACCAATAGCCTCTTGTGCAGTGTCAAGTGCCTTTGAATATTTCTTTGCTAACTCATCAACCACAAGTACAAAATATCCCTCTTTAAGATATGCTTTGATTCCACTCTTCCCTTGGACTTCCCAAGTATAACCTCGAAGAATGAGATCTACTTGTTCTAATTCAGCGAAGTCAAGAAGATTAACATTCTCTTCTGAAAGTTTTGACATCTTTCCATCTGAAACTAAAACAATATTTGGAGGATAGTTTCCATAATTAAGTTTTACAGAAACCATTGCTTGTGGTGGTTCGTCTTCTCTTGAGTTGAGCCAACGAATGTTCCATCCATCGCGTTCCATGCTTTGTGCAATATCATCAGGGAGGAATACACAGAAGTTCCGGTTTCCTGCCGGGTTGTAATTACCTACAGCACCTGCAAAGTTTCGAAACATTACGCGAGCGTTATCAATACGAACCTCTAATTTATCTTTTTTTGGAATTGTCTTTAAGGCTGCCATATTAGTCTCCTTTCAAAATTGTGGCCGTTGCCACTGCTACTTCTTTTGGTACATCGTCGAATCCGATTGGAAAATCGTTTGATATTTCTTTTTCATCCCAATCGTCGACAAAATCTGTAATCGGCCCACGACTCTTTATTGATGTGATTGCCTCATCCATCAATCTATAGAAATAGGCCAATGCAATCTGGTCTTCATTTCCAAGCGCTTTGACAATCTCACTTTCTTTCCAACGATAACCTTTAGTACCTACTACGGAATTATAGGAATCTCCACTTTTACGTAAGAGAATCCCTCCGCCAACTCCATCGATAACTGGAACAAAGGAACCAACCTTGCCAACATGAATATAATTATGTTCACCTTGTGGAAGTCCTTCATTAAAATCCAAATATATCAAGGCAGGTGAAGTAACGCTCTTCGTCTGTTTGTAATCATCAAACACAATAGGTTCCTTCGAGAACACTTTCTTGAATAGGAACGGTTCTGCAAACTGTGCTCCAGTAGCTGTCCAAGTTCCAATCAACTTCTTCTTTGCAGCCCATCCATACTTAGCAATATAGACAGCGTTGTTCACCAAACACATCTTCTCGTATGTCGCTTCGTGCTCAAAGATATAACCATATTGCTTGGCAAAGTCACTACAGAAATCGATTATCTCTTGGTTGGCATTTGGAATCTTAATTGAGTCGGTCTTAATGTGAGCAACGGTAAATCCGCGAGCCTGCACTGCATCTTGTAGGGTGCGCATAAAGAGAGCGCCACGAAGAGCAACGATGTTGTTAACATTACGTCTATCTCTCATCGCATTCTCGAAGGAGGCACTAGTCAATCCATATGCGCTGTTGAGGGCCAATTTCAATGCATCCGACAATCCGCCTGCTTGGCTCTCATCTTCTAGGTATTTTACAAGCTTTCCATCGAACATTGTGCGAGCTAATGTGAAGTTTCCTGTCTTAATTGCTACACGAGCCTGCATGAGGTCCGCATAACGTTGGGTATACTTTCCAAAGTAGTTCATTTGGATGATGCTGTTTGGATGCATGCTTTGAACGTCTATTAGTGCGACATCGAAATACATTCCAGGCTCTGCATAAACATAACCACCCATACCAACATTAGTTCCGCGATACATATTGTGCATCTTATTGTCTTCACCGCGCACAAATTCATACCCAGGGAACGTCTCTTCGAGATGCGTATACTCAAGTTGTGGTTTGCGATCGTCTCCAAAGACAATCTTAGTTGTTAATTGATTGGTAGTCATATTTGGGGTTCCGCCAGCCAAGTCTGCTAAAATGAGTCTTGCAATCCAATCGCTTTGGTTATAGTCAAATACTCCTTCGGTAGCAACAACGTCATTAGAACAGTACTCGATAGCTTTAGGCCAATCCTTTTCGGGTAAAGGCTCGTTGAAATCAAACTCCAGTTCTTGATGGTGGAGGCCAAGCTCAACTTCCCACTTCTTAAGAGACTTCTTTTCTCGACAGAAATCGTAGACATCGGTGTAGGCTAGGCTATATGCCTCCCTAAAGCCGTCTCGAACAGAGCCTTCCTTAGATATGATTTTACTACTTAAGTCATACAGCTGCTCATTTGAATACCCTATATAACGACCGTATAACATATGATCATCATACCGCTTATTGTTGAACCCAATGAGCTTATGTCCAAATATCGCACCAACCTCTTGAGGGGTTGGATTTACCATTGAGACTACTTTCCGATCCTTTCCTTTAAGTTTATAACAAATAAGGAAAAGGTTCTTAAATACCTCAACATCATAGAATACGAGTTCATCAGATGTAGTAACATTTACTTTACCAACTATTCCACCTAAATCCACAACTTCTGATGCCCACTTCATCTTGTTCACCAAATCGATGCAATACATTGCTTGGTGCGATGAGCTTGCAGCAAACGCCAAGACCGAAGACCTCATATCACTAACGTCATACACGGCTCCACTTGTATACATCTCGTCTAAGAGTTTGTAAATGAAATCGCATTCCGGTTTTGTCGAACCATGAAACTCCTTATTCATACACTTCTTAATCATTATGCGTAGATGTTTTTCGTCTTCGACATTCTTCTTGTTGAACAATTTGTCTCCTCCTTTCTTTTCATCATACTCAAGGCCTGAGGTAAGTGTTGTAATTGGTTCAGTGTTACACCAGGTCAACTTTCTACGAAGACTCGCGTTGCCGGTGAATACCTTTACCTCGATTCCTGTAGAATATAATCGCTTGAGTTCTGCCGTTCTACCTCCACCCCAAATATAATGTAGATGAATACCTGCTCCAGACTTACTAAGTTCTGCATAGGTCTTAGGCCACTTATTTGCTGCTTCCAGATTCTTAACTAAAGACTTTTCTCCGCTTTCGTCTGGAATATCAAAGTCAATGACTATATGGTTCTCGTCTAACCCAGCAACATAGTGAAGTTTTGAAGTATCAATGTCTTTAAGGGTCGTTGTGCAATTGGCCCATCGATGCTCTGGTGTACCGGCATCATTTGTAAGCTGAGCCGGAGAGTCCTTGAATGTTTCATCAAACAATGACTCTGTCTTATCCATATGTAGCCAGTCGGTGTCTTGTTCTTCCTCTGCTTTGGGTTTTTGACCAAGATTAAAAATATCACCTTTGAATCCACGGTATACAGAACGAACTTGTTTTCCATCGTCGATTCGAGTAATATCATAGAAATTGTCAAAATAGGCTTTCATCTCGGCGCGAAACACTCTTTTCTTTAATGGATATTGCTCGCCACTATCATCACAGTATTTCCTGTATATATCATAAAGTTGACGTAGTTGAAAGTAATCTCCATGTTCAAGAACCAAGAAGTTTTCAAACACGAAATTATACAAAGTGTTGGTCTCAAACATCATTTCTTTTGGTTGGTAATATTGATAGTAATCTTCTCCCATCTTTAAATATTTTGCAATACAATAGTCAGCGATGGCTCCAAGTTCAAAGTTAATATTCTTTACCAACTTTGTATACTCGGACTTTAATACTTTTTCACCAGAAGGATGAACGTCAATAAGTCGTCTAAGTAACCCAGATTTAGTATCAGAGATTGCAACTGGTTTATTTGTTCCAAGGAATAGAAAACAATTAACATGCATAGAATATTTGGTTTTGTGTTTCTCGTTCATAACAATATCCTCATGTGAGATTATGGAATTTAGGGTACTGTTATCTTCAATTTTAGATAGATCTCCATCATGTTGAATCGCTACAAGGGGATTTGTTTTAAAAACCTCAGCGCCAAAAGCATCATGACCAACCAGGTCTTTTGCGTTGAAAGAAATATAATAACCTTCAACGAGTTTCTGTAAGATATTGAGAAATGTCGACTTACCACTTCCGGCGCTTCCATATAGAGTGATAAATTTTTGGATATGTTTGCTGTCCCCGGTAAGGATCGCTCCAACAGCCCATTCAAGCTTATCTCTCTCGGTGGGTTTATATATGACACTCATAAGTTTATCATAGTTCTCAATCGATCCTGCTTGTCGTGCGTATGGAAGCCGTCGTGTAGCATGTGATGAACGGGTAAGTTCGTCGTTAGCAAAATGAATATTATCATCAAGGGGTGTCCAGTTATCCGGCATATTCTTGATATATGATACATACTTCTGCCAGTTTCCTGATTGGTAGTCTTCCATCAATCCGTATATAATTGGTTTGTCGGTTGGTTGTTTATTAACTACTTTCATAATTTCTGCATCAACAAGTTCGACAATCAGCATTTCGTCTTTAGACCATAATTTCTTTCGAGGATCATATACTGCATAAAAAGAATGGCTGCGGGTCATAAGATCTTTTGAGCCAAATACTCTAAAATCTAAATAAACTTCGGTCGATCCTGCCTCGCGGTTCTTACTGTTGTTTTTAGCTTCCCGGGTGTGAACCTTAATGAAATCCAAACATTTATCCTCCTTTCTAGTGTATTTTAGGCTTGTACGAAAGAAACACATATAAATGTAACCTACACATTGTTCTATAGGAATTTTATATGTATTTTATATATAAAATTTCTCCACAAATAAATAGATAAAGAGTGTAAAAAGTGTAATTTGTATCACAAAACCTCATAAATACGTGTTTCCGGGCCATTTTTCACCAACATAGGCTCCAATTTGACTCCAAATATTCATTTTTCTAGGGTCAAGTGACGCATCTTTAAATATAAAAATGTTCGGAAAAGTGTCACGTTTGTATTTTTTTGATATAAAAACATCTAAAACCCCACCGACTCGGTTATAATCGTCGCTATTTAACACTCCGTCATACTCGATTAAACCGAGATTATTGATCAAATCCCAGAAGATTCTTTTGTAATCCCAGTCATCCATCCACGGCCCACCGAATATTTTATCCTCAATTCGTAGCGCAATCCCAACAAAAGTCTCCAAAACTCGAGCAGGGCCAAAATCAACAGGTCCTCTATATTTAACCTCATCGGCCCAGGTGCCTCGCAAAGCGATCCCATCCGAACCCCTGTCCTCATCATACGGAACAGTTGAATAGAACTCCCAACGATATAACTCGCGCAATAACATTCCATAGTTCTTATTAGGTACGACGTTCATCCTCCGTACCAACCAAGTCAAATAATCTGCTTCTTCATTTCTCATAATAACGCCTCCTTTCAGGCGTCCTTCAAACTGTGTAAACCGTGTAAATCTAGGTAAATTGGAAAAAAGAGAAAGAGAGCTTATTAGCCCTCTTTGTCTTTAATAAGTTGTTTTGCAGTTTCAGTACATACAAAAACAAGTCTGTCAAGTGATACAAAATCTGGTTTATATTTCCTAACCAGCTGTCTTATATTCTTGAATTTCCGTTTCTTTTCATCCATACAAACACCATCCTTTCATTATACGAAAGGTTTTAATTGCGATAGCCGGAAGGGTGAGCCTGAGCAAACCGCCCACCCTTCCTAATTGTAACATATCCTATTCCATCAGAAAATATAACGGCAGCAGACCCGCTCCAACACGCGCCCGCAGTTGCTCCGCATATAGACCACTCCTTTCAGAAAAAGAGAAGGGCCTATGTTTCCATAGAGCCTTCCCTCAACTACATTACGTCTCCGCTACCAGAAGATCGTGTGCCTTAAGCCGCTCGGTGTAGACACGATAGTTACCAATAAGTACCGTTAACTCGACTCCAATTTCAAATTTATCTTCTTCAGATGTAGATTTGTAAAACTGTCTTCCGAGTTCATGTATCCTCTTTGATGTTACTTCTTTGTCTTTCACCAATGCTTCTCTATAAGGCAGATATTTCACTTCTTTCATAACTCCTCCTAATTTAGTATTTCATTATAGGAGTAGTTTTCAGTGCGATCTGGAACTCGGTTGCTGATCTAATGCAAGTTTCCTACGACCTTGCAACCGGAATTCCCTTTCACGAGGGGTCTCGGACACGCCACGCACTGCTTTCTTGTATGAATCATCAATACGGTGAATCTCATAGAGAACCCGCAGAACATCATTACGAACCCAGCAAGTGGTCTGCATGTCGAGTTTGTCTTCGTAGTCGAGACCTACACACTCCTCTTCATCGTCGACTTCTTCGTCGTTGTCTTCACAAAGAACCCGGTCGAGGGCGTAGTAATACAAGACTTGATGGTCGTACTCCTCCGGACCTTCTCGATAGTCATCGGGCTCAATGAGATACGGAAGATCGCTCTTCATATTCTCAGTTTGCCTACGAGCAAAGGCCTCTGCCTCGGCTTCCAACAGAGCGTAATACTCAGGATCGTTAGAGTCTTCGTCCTCTTCGTCATCGTCGAGATTCCCAAGGTTCTCATCGTTATTCGGGCCAGGAATAACAGAGACTCCTCCATTAAATTCTTTCATAGCACTCTTAAACGTGTCAAGGTTGGGTTTGTTATACTCGATGACGCTACGGCGTCTCTCGCCTCTATACACAGCAAGAGCGTCCATGGCTTCCTTTTCCTCTTCGTCGGTGAGTTCGTCATCGTCGTCTTCATCGGGCTCTTCAGGGTCTTCATTCTTCCATTTGACGGCCTCGATTAGGTCTTCCAACTCAGCCAACTTCTCCTGGTACAACGTGCGCATCTCCTTAACGTCGCATTGGTATTGCTCCTCAAGAACTTTTCTACCGATGAAATATCCCGCTGCCGTCCCAGCACCGAACAATCCAGTTCCAATAAGTATAATCTTAACCATTTTACCTAATCTCCTTTCAAAATTTAGGATAATTATCGGGCGTTGTTTCTCCGCATTTCACGAACAAATATCCAGATAAGCCAGAGGCCACCGGTAAATACCGTCAGTAAGATATCAAATAACAAACTTCCGCATCCATAATTGTTATTCATAATTATTCTCCCTTCAAAAGAAATAGAGAGGCTGTTAACCTCTCTAATCTGAAATTAGTCACAATAATCTTCACATTCCATTTCCACAATAATCTGTCCACCATCTCCGATGCAGCAAATACCTTCTTTTTCATATACATTTGTCGCGTCCTCAACCGTGATGATCTCCGCTAAATTACTCATAAATCCTCCTATAGACTTTATTTTCATTATAGAATATGTTTATATTGCGAGCTCATATTCAAAATCAAAGCCTACAACCCGTCCATCCTCACAATGAGTCACAATACCTTGGTCGTGTAACCGTAGAGCATCCTCGATGGTGAGTTCATCTTTTATAGATTCCAAAAGTTTAAACTTAGAATCATTCATATAAGTCAACTCCTATCCAAAGGTTAATCTTTGATAATATAATTCACATAAATCCCCATTACGATCTAATAAGATTCCATAATCACATGTTCGCTTCCACTCATCGAGCTGCCAAACATCAAACTTATCTGATAAATCATGTAAAATATCACCATCTTCATTCGAAAAACGATTAATACACGGATAATACCATAAAGAATAAAGACTATCTGGTGGTGCAATGGGTTGTAAATTCATGTATTAAACTCCTCCTTAAAACGTTTAATCTCTAATAAGATATTTGGATTAATAAAGTTAAAGAATACTTTTTCGTCTATTTTAGGTGCTCCAGTGTAAATATCACTTAAGTTAATGTCTATTTTCGTGTCTAAGTTGACTAATTTAAGTGCCAACTTAAACTCTGCAGCAGCTTTGGCCCCTCCAAGTTCCCAAATATCCTCTGGGACAGTGTTAGCATTGATAGCTACCTTCGCTTTTACAGGTCCGAACCCTTCTACACCTAATATATTGTCTGATTTGTCACCTACTAAGGCCTTGTATATCGTGTATTTATTGACAGGTATACCAAATTCCTCTTCGAATGAGTCTACATCAACAAATAAACCTGGTGCACGATAGATTAATACCCTTTCCCAGGATAAAAGCTGTTGTAAATCTCTATCTCCAGAGAATATCACGACATCCGTAGTATGTTGTAAAGAGTGGGTACAGTTTTCACAAGGAGTTACACAGTAGCAACGATGACAAGTACTCGCCACAATACTTGCTATAACATCGTCAGCCTCTGCGCCATCAACCCTTATTAAACTATACCCAAGACCTTCAATATACTTCTCAAGAACTTTACGAAAAGCTACAAACTCTTCGTTCTTTGAATGCTTTCTAGTAGCTTTGTACTCTGGGAAGAATTTTGTACGGTTTAAGATAGTCTTACTCTCACCTGCAAATATAATATTTATAGGTACACCAGGCTGTTGAGATTTGTGTAAACACAACCTCAACATATCAAAGAACTTACAAAAAGCTACCCAGGTCTGTTCACGAGATGCAAACCATGCTCTATATATAAGGTTGGACCAATCTACGAGGACTAGAGTGTTGGTTGTATTGGATAGGAATGACTCTGGTTTACGAAATATATTAGACATCCGTAACACCTTCAATTTCTTCTTGTGTCCTGACAACCTCCCAATTTACAGCAGGAGTTTTGTAATATATACGTTCCTCATCTGCTGAACGTACGTCAAAATATACACTATCGTCTATTATATATGTTGCTATAACAGTACCCATTACTCCGGCAATTTTATGCTTAACCTCATCTTGAAAGTTTGGTGTTGTCATAATAATCATACCTCCTCGGTGTTTGGCTCAACTTCAACATTGTCAAGCTCTGGTTTATGAGAATAAGTCCATATAGCACAAATTATATTCCACGCAAAAGCCAGATCATGTGGCTCATCCGTGTCTCTACGTTTATATTGTATAAAATGGCGCACTCCAGAACTAAGATAACAATGAAGAGGCATACCCAGTTTCCAATTATTTTCTCCGTATTTGAGTGCTCCACTCTCAAAATGTTTACTAACATCAAGAATTAAGGTATAAATATCTATATGCGTTGTTTTACAAAAGTCAGATATGGCAGTGTATAGGTGTTCGAGGTCTTTTGTTACTTTAAACATTTCGATACTTCTTAATTCTTCTGCAAATATCAATTCTCCAATAACGTCTAAAGGTAATAGGTCACATCGTCCTTTGCCCTGTTGAATATCACGAACCGCACCACTTGCAAACTTTGTACGAGATCCACTATCTTTTAATATAACTATTCCATCCTCATTAACTTTAAAAACTGCTCCATCTGTATCCGTATATATTACATGTTCGATCATACTTCCTCCTTACTAGATAGATTAGCTATATTAGAATCTATTAGTTCACTATATTGCTTTTTATAAAAATTACATTCAAACTGAAGATCGTCCAAATCTTCTTTTAATCTCTCTAATGTATCACTAATATTATCAATAACGCTAACAGCATTTTGATACCTATTAATTAATTGATCATATTCAATACACTTTATCACATATAAACAAAACATAAGAGCAGCTATAAGTAATATAATAGCGTTCATTGTTCCTCCTTAAAAAATTCGTTTAATTCTTGGATAAGGAATGGGACTATCTCACTTGTATAACTCGTTACATCCCACTCATAACTCCAAATTAGATTATCTCGTTTAGCTGTAATGAGTATAAAAGAACGAGCATCATTTTTCCAATCATCGATCGTAATGGTTATACCTCTAGGTATGTTTTTCATTAAATATTTATTATCGGTCCTTAAGTTTTTAATATTAAACATACCAACTTGTTCAGGTGTTCTTGTATCCATTATTGATAACCTCTTTCCGCAAGAATAACTGTAGCTCTAACTTCTTCTGATAACTTTATAATTCTAGCAGAATTTAGTCTTTCTTTATTAATAACGCCATCTTCGCACAGTTTACGAAGAGCTTCAAGATCAAATCCATCCTCTTTTTGTATCTTAACTTGTATCCATAATGGTTCACTAGGACGATAGTCAAGCCAAGATTTAGCATTTCCTCCTGCCCTATACACTATCTCTTTAATCATATCCACAATACGTTCACCGGATGCTTTGGTCTTTACAAAACCTGCTAAGTCATATCCAACACCTCTTGATTCCCAGAATTCACCATCTATTCCTTTTGGACGGATATCAGGACGAACAAACTCATGAGGCCATAAACCCTTACGAGGATGTTCAACGAGTATTGGATAATATACTTCCTCTACATCTAATGTACTAGTTCCAAAACCCATTGGGCATATGGTTAATCCATCAGCGAGCAGTACAAACTTACTATTGCAATCTCTACAAGTAACAGGCGATGCACCTTGTCCAGACATATTTGAATGTACAAATACACATCCACACGATATACAACCATATTTTTGGAAATCAGAGACGCCTATCGCAATTTGATTGTTCATAAAATAACCTCCTTTTTGTATGTAATTCTACCAACCATACATAACCAATTATACTTTCCTTCAATTTCCTCATCTGATGCATTTTTAATATATCTTTTCCATTCAGGATCAGGTAATGGTGGACATATTAAGGATTTAAGTTTAGATCGCTTTTGTTCAATGGTTAGTTCTGGATAAATAATTTCATAACCCATTATAAATCCTTCCTAAATATAAAA
>Ga0316607_1000414_pt1 | contig 15787 bp, 16 predicted proteins | sample MIS2016062E_MG_FD_207674 | JGI IMG/M metagenome (GOLD analysis project Ga0316607, IMG submission 207674) | Microbial mat bacterial communities from Middle Island sinkhole, Lake Huron, Michigan, United States - MIS.2016.062E | ecosystem: Environmental > Aquatic > Freshwater > Lake > Sediment...
CGCCCAACTTAACTGGAATACTTTGCAAAACTTGTCCAACTCGATCGTCATCTAAATTGCCATCTTCCAGCATCGCATAAAGTTGTTCGGCAACAACTGTATGCAGGTGAGCATCTCTGAGATACAAATGCCACTTGGCAATGTCAATGTAGACATTTTCGCCGATTTCAGCGGCTAAGGATTCGATCGCCTGTGTAGTATTAGCCATATCTAAAAAAGCAAGTTATTTATGATCGGTTAAAAGAGTTAACAAGTCGCCGATAACTCCCTTCAGCCAGAATCTTTAGTGAGGGGCGAATAATCGGCGATCGCAAAAATGTAAATCGCGTGGGCCAACACTAACAGTGCCCACCCACCAGTTACCGAAATTGCCCAAGGCCAAGTAGCCTTTTGTAAATTGTGAACAAACCACAAAACAGAATTGGAAGCCGAAAAAAGACCGACGTGGATGGCAAAATTCATTCGATCGTCTAAACGACGGTATTCTGGATCTTGGCGATCGGGTTTGCGGGGCCAACGAGGAGGCATAGCTTTTCACTTTAAGTTAGTAGTTCTGCCGTTATTTTAATCTTAAGTGCAGCTTTTTGAATGCTGCATCCCTCTTTCGGCTGGAAATTTATGCGTCGCCGATTTCATAGTCTCCTGACTTACCACCGCTTTTACTCACCAGCCGAATCGATTCAATTTCGATCGACTTGGACAAACCTTTCGCCATATCGTACAGAGTCAGCGCCGCCACCGAAACCGCCGTCAGCGCCTCCATTTCCACCCCAGTTTCTGCCTTAATTTTCACACAAGCCCGAATTTGATACCCCGGTAACTGGGCGTCAGGAGTCACCAGCACTTCCACGCTAGTCAGCGCCAGGGGATGACACAGCGGAATCAAATGCGCCGTCTGCTTAGCCGCCATAATTCCAGCCAGCCTAGCAGTACCCAACACATCGCCTTTGGGCGCATTCCCCGCTTCAATCGCCGCAAACGTCTCCGGCAGCATCCGCACGCGGCCAGCGGCCACAGCTTGCCGCACAGTTGGCACTTTCGCCGAAACGTCCACCATTTGGGCTTCACCGCTATTGTCGAGGTGAGTTAGCAGCCCGGTAACAGGCAATTTAGAAAAAGTTGGCGAAAGGTCTTGCATTATTTTGGTAATGGTGTTACTATTAGATTCTGTGGGAAAAGAACTTAATTAATTTTAAATTAAGTCTGGACTCAACAGGGGCTTGTAGCTTAGTTGGATAGAGTGCATGGCTACGAACCATGAGGTCGGGGGTTCGAATCCCTCCAAGCCCATTATCAAAAGTTATGAGTTTTAAGTTCTGAGTTTTGAATTAAGAAATTTATTCTACTCAAGACTTAACACTCATAACTTTTTTTATTTCTCCGAAAAAACAGAATACCCAGATCCCCGACAACTTCTGCGACTTCGGGAATCTAAAAGAAGAGCGTACTATTGAGTTTTCCAATAAATAGTTAATTAAATTTCACCGACAAAGGCTACTTGAATAGGACAGTTATATCGAGTGTTACTCGATCGAACAATATACAAAAAATTAGCTAAGTATTGACATTTTTTCCCGCAGGTTGTAAAATGAGATCATTTAATATCCAAAATTCCGCAGTCTCAGTTTATAAAATACCATTTCTGGAAATTTGAGTTACAGATCGATCAATGTTTACCCAAGCGTGGGTGGATTACAGGAAACAGTTTGTGGCTCTCTTTTTGAGATATAGTATTTTTCTGGCTGCGAAGTTGACATATCTGAAACTTCAGAGGTTTGTGAACATGAACAACAAAATCAAGATTGGATTGGCGGAAGCTCTAGGCACCTTTGTATTGGTCTTAGGTGGATGCGGTAGTGCGGTTTTAGCAGGAGACAAAATCGGCTTTTTAGGAGTGTCGATCGCCTTTGGCTTGTCCCTGTTAGTCATGGCTTATACGATCGGCCCGATCTCCGGTTGTCACATTAATCCGGCGGTAAGCATAGGTTTATTAGTTGCCAAACTGATCGATGCTGTTTTGCTTCCTTATTATATAGGAGGTCAGATTTTAGGAGGAATTTTCGGTGGTCTTGTTTTGTACATAATCGCATCAGGAAAACCGGGGTTTGATGCAGTGGCTTCAGGTTTTGCTTCTAACGGTTTTGCAGAACATTCTCCCACAGGTTATGGACTTTTGGCCGCCGCTTTGACAGAAGTTGTACTGACTGCTTTTCTGTTATTTACAATCATGGGTACTACCCATCCCAAATATCCCGCAGGTTTGGGCGGAATTCCGATCGGCTTGATGTTGGTATTGATTAACTTAGTCGGAATTCCTGTCACCAACACTTCAGTTAACCCAGCTAGAAGTATCGGTGTGGCACTTTTTCAAGGTGGATGGGCAATACAGCAGTTGTGGGCGTTTGTTGTGTTTCCGATCATTGGTGGCATTCTCGGCGTTTTGGCTTATAATTTGATTAAACCCAACCTTGAAGAACTTTAATTGAACATTAGACAGCGATCGGGTTTCTTGAGGTCTATGCTGTTGTTAAATTGATGAGACAATTTAAGAAACCCGGTTTTTTAGGCGCGCCAGTCGATCGCAAATATTTCTGAGGATAGAGCGATCGAACTTTTTCATTTCCCTGCCGCACTCGATTTTTGCTCGGTTTTCTTCAAGGGAATCTCAATCACAAACTCGGTTCCCTCTCCGGGGGCTGAAATGCAAGTCAGTTGGCCACCATGTTGTTCAACGACAATTTCATGGCTGATAGCCAAACCTATCCCTGCACCTTTACCAACAGGTTTTGTGCTAAAGAATGGCTCAAATATTTGCTGGCGGAGTGCTTCTGTCATACCTGAACCGTTATCGGCAATGCGAATTGCCACGCTCTTTTCCCCCGCACAAACTTCACTCCTAATCCGAATTTGTCCAGACTTGACTGGGCTTGACTCGTAGCCGCAGTGCGGCGACAAATTTTTGTTAGCAAATGCCTCTTCTAAAGCATCAATTGCATTTGCCAATATGTTCATAAATACTTGGTTGATCTGAACAGCATAGCACTCGACTAATGGCAAGGAAGCATATTCTTTAATCAGATGAATTGCGCGTCGATCGGGCTTGGGCTTGAGTCGATTACTCAAAATCAGCAAAGCGCTATCCAATCCGTCGTGAATGTCAACTGGTTTAATCTCCGATTCGTCAATTCTAGAGAAGTTTCGCAGCGACTGAATTATCTCCCGGATGCGGTTAGAGCCTACTTTCATTGAACCCAGCAATTTCGGCAAATCTTCAACTAGAAACTCTAATTCTGCTGCTTCTATTTCTGCTTGAATTTCTTGCAGTGGCGACGGATAGTGCTGCTGGTAAAGATGTAGTAAATTAATTAATCTTTGGCTGTATTCGTTAGCATAGCTGAGATTGCCGTAGATGAAGTTAATCGGGTTGTTGACTTCATAAGCTACCGCCGCCACTAACTGTCCCAAACTTGACATTCTTTCGCTTTGTACCAGTTGAGTTTGCGCGCGCTTGAGTTCGGACATTGCTGTTTCTAAATGGGCGGCTTTTTCGCGCTCTCTGGCGAGGGATGCTTCCAGTGCTGTATTTAATTTTGCAAGTTTGTCTGCTTGACGCAGCACGATATTAATTATTGCTTTTCTCAGTTCCAATGCGGCGTCAATTTCGCATTTTTTCCAAGGCAAAGATTTGCACCGAACAGTTTCTTTCCACAAATCGAAGGATTTTCTAGGACTGAGTTTTTCGCTGCCATTTTCGTCAATTTCTACTGGTTTATTGGGGTCTCCCGCCCAATTTACGGTTTTCATTACTTCCGGGCGAAACCACAAAAAGTAGATCTTCTGAATCGGCGATATTTCTATAGCTAAACAGCCGCTGGCTAGAGCTTTAAATTGATCGGCTTTTGGATAGCATTTGGTGAGTGAATCTGTATGAAATATTTCTTTGTTCATGTGATTTTGCACCCATTCAGTTAAGCCTTTTAGTGCTGATCTCTGAGGTGTTTTACCTACTTGATAGCATTCTTCTCCAAATACTATTGCCGCTCCAGACGCATTGACTGCTTCCAGCAAATTATGCTGGCACTTAACTAACACTTCTGACAAGTTTTCTGAGGTGGATATGTCTTCCAAAATCTGGGTTTGAATCGATTTTAAATTGAGTTTGTAATCCGAGTCTTCGTTGCCTTCTTTTGATTGCAGTTCTAAGGACATTACTTGCCCAATAAATTCGCAAGCCGCGCGCAGTTCACAGTTGAGATATTTTGGGGTGTAGTGGTGGCAAGCAATCAATCCCCACAGTTTTTGATCTTTGATTAATGATATTGACATAGAAGCTACAACGCCCATATTTACCAGGTATTCTCTGTGCATGGGAGAAACGCTTCTCAAAACGCTGAAGCTCAAATCAATAGGTTCGTTAGTAACAGGATTGTTGCCGGGAAGCAGCGGAACTGGTTTGTAGTTAATATCTGGGATCAACCTCAGCCAATTTAACTCATAAAGTTTTCTGGCTTGTTTGGGAACATCTGAGCTGGGGTAGTTTAATCCTAAGAAAGGACTCAGATTTTTTACTTTGTCTTCAGCAATCACAGCTCCGTTGCCTTCTGGATCGAATTGATATACCATCACTCTGTCAAAGCCGGTGATTTTTCGGATTTCTTCTACAGTCATTTGACAGAGGTTTTTGAGGTTGTTTGCGCTTTGGATTTTGGCGACTGTGCTCCTGACTGAATGATAAAAGCTAAAAACCGAAAGATTTTCTGTTGTGGTTGCCAATTCTAACTCAATAATCAAGACTCCTTCCCACCTATGGAGTATACAGTCAAAGTCTAAAGATTTGCCGGCTTTTTCTAGCGACCATTTAATGGGATTAACGGTTTTTAAGTTTTCATTCAGCAGACAATATTTGAGCTTTTCGAGCAGAACTTCATCGAATAATAAGCTCACATCTTGACCGATCGCACTTTCTGGCTCGACTCCCAATAAATCTAAGGCATTTTGGCTGATTCCCAGTATTTCTAGTTGAGGTTCTTGTATAACAAGTAGCACCCCGTGTGGCTGAATGTGACCCGATTTGTGAATAGGTTCTTTGTCGCAGTTGGTCAAATCAACTTCTGGGAGTGCTGTGATGGTGATTGGCATATCCATTTTTTCTATTTTTTGCGCTTTGTGAAATTTGGAGAGGTTGCGATCGATTTTCGATGCAATCTCAAATCGGCTTTTCCATAATTGAATCTTGTGCGATCTGGTGCATGACGGCTACATCCTCTCACACCCGCCAGTCATCAATCAGCAAGAGAGTCAGTGAGTCAAAAATGAGTGACTCGCCAATCAACTTACAGTCGTTTTGCTGCTTGAGAAGCACCAGATTTTTGGACATTTCGATGGGCTGGGTTATGCTTTTTTATTAAGATGCCGTTATAATTATTACAGAAATTGTTCCAATGATCCAACTAATTTTAATTTTTGTTAAAAATATTAATATTTATGGTGAAAGTTTATGGTGAAAGTTTGCCAGCAGGAAGAAGGGGAGGAAAATGTGTCTTGGGGGCTACCTGCTTGCTTCCATATTAAGTTAAGGTGATACTGACAAGATCTAAAAGTCAAGTCAAGTTAAACTTTCTAAGTATATTCAACAGGCGTGACAATTAGACTGATGCTCGACTTCAATACAGTTACTGAGTTTTCCCATACCTACTGCATTGCTATTTGCACATTTTTGGTGCCAGCCAACTTGCTGACAACTTTGCAGACAGGGATTTTGACAGCACTAAACCGACCTCGAAGGCAAGTCGGGGCGTCTGTGGTGGTTGCCAGCCTCTGCGCTACAGCAATGATATTTCACGTTTTTACCTGGTTCGCAATTGGGGTAGTAATGCTTCCAACATACATCTTGCTATTCATGGCCATCACTTGTCTGGCGATCAATGTCTGGGCGATGGCGCATCCATCGAGCATGGTGCAATTAATCGGGATTGTGGTATCAGCTTTGAAAGCAGGTTTAGGGGTTTTTAGAAGGAAGAAGTCATCCGATTTGAGATTTTAAATTAAAGATTGAAGATTGATTTTCTTCCTTCTTCTTTCTTCCTTTTTCCTTCTTCCTTCTGCTGGTTATTCTGATTCGCGATCGCGACAGTTGTCTGCTTCCGGGCCGCTGGGATGTATTGTACAGTTGAGCAGGTAGTCGCCGTCCCTTCGGCCGTAATAGTAGCGACATCCGTTGCAAATTGCGGGGCGTTCGATCGCATTTTTGTAAGAGGGATACTCTGTACTCGAAAACAGCGAAAAGTCTCGCTGCGTATGAACAATGCCGATGACAGCGCCTGAGAGTTCGACGGCGAGGCGGATACTTTCGATCCTGGTGTAAGGGGGCAGATAAATGTCAATAGCCAGGCGAATATCCGGGCTTTCCTGTTGGTGGCGGGTAATGGTGCCTCCGAGCAAACCAACCTGTTCGGGAAGGCTGCGCGAAAATCCGCTCAGGGAGTTGCAGTAACCACAGAAAACGTGAATGTGTTCGCCGGTGGTAGCCCTGACAATCAGGCGAGTCGGAATTAGCACTCTCAAGTAAGCGTCGAGTTCGTCAAAAACTGGTTCGGCGAGGGACAGTATTTGGTTTGCATCGTCGTGGTTGAGTCCAAAACTCTGGGAAACCTTGCACAGGAGGGTGGCTTCGGTATCAAAAATTTGCAGTAACAGCGATTGTAGCCTGGTATCAACGGCGATCGGACATTCTCTGAGTAGTTTTAAATATTCCTCGAAGCGATGGGCAATTCGCTGAATGCTGCTAAATCCGAGCATAGCTGCTCCGCCTTTAATCGAGTGCGAGGCTCGGATGAGCTCGTTCAGCGTTTGGGGAGATTCCACGGTGTTTTGCAGATTCTGCAAACCTTCTTGGATGCTTTGCAGGTGTTCTGTGGCTTCTTCGAGAAAGTAACCGATGATGCGTTGTAGTTGTTCTGGTAGCATAATTTATTCTCCGAAAGGCACCCGAAGAGGGAAGAAGAAAGAAGGAAAAGGGAAGAGGGAAGAGGGAAGAGGGTATTTGTCAGAAGGCTGACATTTTATACTTTTGAGTCGATTTTTAACAGATGAGTTATTTCTGTTTTCGCCGCTTAGTCTGTTCTATCCTGCCGATCGTAGGCCTTGGTCAGAAGGCCTTGGTCAGAAGGCTGATCTTTTATACTTTTGAGTCGATTTTTGAGGGTGATTTTTTGGTGCCGCAAGTGGCGATCGCAACTCCCAATAGTAACACCACAGCACCTGCAATTACCGTCGGCGCTGGTACTTCCCGAAACAGCAAATAAGCTAAACAACTGGCGCCGACTGGTTCAAATAAGATAGCAAGAGTTACGAGAGTTGGGGAGATTTGGGCCACAGCCCAGTTCAAAACTGTGTGCCCGATTAGTTGAGGCACGATCGCCGTTAACAAAATGTCAAAATATACAATGTGTAGATAGCCTGTATAGCTGGTGTTGAAAGCGAGGGGCAGAGGTAGCAGGACGATCGCGGCGACAGTGTAGGCGATCGCAATATAGCCACCAATGCCCAACCCCCGCCGAGTTACGCTTCCCTACCCAACAGCAAATACAGCGAAACAGCCCAGGAACCCGCCAGGGCTAGGAAGTCGCCCAGCAGTTGGCTGTTGCCGACATTGGTGTCGCCCGCACTAGAGGCGGCGATCGTCATTCCTCCCAGCAGCGCTACTACAATGCCGATTGCCGACACTTTGCTGAGTTTTTCGCCCTTCCAGAACCAAGATAACAACGCTACCCAGACGGGGTTTGTGGTGACTAGAGCTGTCGAAGCTGCGATCGAAGTATAAGAAAGTGAGGTAATCCAGAGAGCAAAGTGCGGGGCGAGGCACAAACCAGCAGCGCTTGCATAGAGCCAAGCTCCCGGTTGCAAAGTCTGCCGCAGCAGTTTCGGCCAGGCGGGAAGTATAATTATTGCGGACGTGAGGCGAGAGGCTGCCAGTACCAAACTGAAACCGATGCCGCTGGTGCCGGCCGAAATGTTTGCCAGCCGAATTAAGATTGAGGCAGTTGAGACGGCTAAAACACCGATAATTAAGATGATGGCCATTAGCCAATTCGGCATTTTTTGGGGGAAATTCATTTTTGGGGTAATTGGTAATGGGTAATTGGTAATCGGTCATCGGTAATTGGGAATAGACAATTGGAAATAAGCAATTGAAAGTATAAAATTTTACCCAATTAATTTTATACTTATAGTTAAAATAGAAATGATATCACTACTCATAAATTACAAGGATCTATGGCTCCTACAGTTTTGATCACAGGCGCTTCTCAAGGAAGTGGCAAAGCAACGGCACTTTTATTTGCTCGTTCAGGTTACGATGTAGTGATGACAGCTCGCCAGCCAGAAAGATTGGCAGCCGCAGCAGAAAGCGTGCAACGTGAAGGCAATTCGGTGTTAGCTATTCCTGCGGATGTTGGCGATGTTCAACAAGTGCGATCGCTCGTTGAAAAAGCACTAGATTCTTGTGGCAATATTGATGTCTTAGTTAACAATGCCGGCATCTGCCTCAGTGGACCGATCGAGCAAACTACAGCCGAAGATTGGCAGCAATTAATGAATACGAATTTTTGGGGCTGCGTTAACACAATTCAAGAACTTTTGCCACATTTTTTATCAAAAAAAACTGGTACAATCGTTAATGTCGGTTCCATTGGCGGCAAAATGCCTTTGCCTCAAATGACTGCTTATTGCGCTAGCAAATATGCGGTAACGGGTTTAACTGAAACTTTGCGGTTGGAATTAGCACCTCAAGGCATTCACGTTTGCGCCGTGCATCCGGGTGTGATTAACAGTGATTTTTTAGAAAGAGCTCAATTTCGCGATCGAAACGAACCAGCAGTCGAATTGCGTCGCCAGCAAATGAGCGAAATGCTGAAATCTAATTGGGTAAGTCAGCCAGAAGATATTGCCAAAGCTATCTGGGATGCTGTTAAAAATAAGCGTTCTGATGTCACCGTCGGCCCAGCCTTTTTAGCAGCGGAAGCTTATCGCTTATTCCCCGGTTTGATGCAGTGGGCAATGCAGCAGAGGTAATTGGGAATTGGGAATTGGGAATTGGTAATTGGGAATAGACAGATAAATTGTAGGGGCGGGTTACCAGAAGATCTGTCAGTAACTAAAGAAAATGGTCAAACCGCCCCGGAATGAATTAACATTCACTGTAGCAATCGACAAACCAATAAAACTCAACCATGCAAATTCAAGCACTAGCAGTTAAGAAAAAAGGCGGAATACTTGAAGATTACAGCTTCGAGGTCGAATCGCCAAAAGTACACGAGTGCCTGATCAAAGTGTTAGCTTGTGGCATTTGTCACTCCGACTTACACATGATTGACAACGATTGGGGTCAATCGAAATATCCCCTAGTTCCCGGCCACGAAGTCATCGGAGAAGTGGCGGAAATAGGGCCGCAAGTGACTCATTTAAAAGTGGGCGATCGCGTCGGTGTCGGCTGGCAAAGGTCATCTTGTTTGCAGTGTCGCGATTGCTTGCGCGGCAACGAAAATCTCTGCGATCACAACCAAGGATTAATTGTCACAGGGCCTGGTGGTTTTGCCAACTATTTAATGGTAGATTCCCGCTTTGCTTTTCCTATTCCCAAAGGCATAGATTCCAAAGCAGCAGGGCCGCTGCTGTGCGGCGGAATTACTGTTTACGCCGGTTTGCGGAATGCCGGCATGAGTTCGGGTCAAGAAATCGGCATTCTCGGCATCGGTGGTTTGGGACACATGGCCGTGCAATTTGCTAAAAAATTGGGCAACCGCGTCACAGTTTTTACCACATCCGCAGACAAAGCAGAATTTGCTGCGAAGATGGGGGCGGACGAAGCTATTGTAGTAGGAAAAGGCGAAATTCCTGCATCGCCCAGCAGCAAATTAAATATCTTGCTGAGCACAGTTCCTGCTGCTTTAGATTGGGTTCCATACATTGATTTTCTCGATTCTGACGGTACCCTTGCTTTTGTGGGAGTTCCCGACGCACCTTTGAGTATTCCGTTATTTCCGCTGCTGATGAAGCGTCGCCGAATTGTGGCTTCGCCGATCGGCGGTCGCGCTATGATTAATGAAATGCTGTCAATTGCAGAAAAGTTTGGGATTGAGCCGATTGTGGAAGTTTTCCCGATCGCCCAAGCGAACGAAGCAATGCAGAAAGTGCGCGACAATCAAGTACGCTACCGAGCAGTTTTAACTGTCAGTTAAAACTCACATCTTCCACCATTCTCAAAAACCTGTAGGGGCGGGTTAACCAACAGCTTGAAACAGTGCAGAAAGGTTAAATAAACCCGCCCCCACCCCGCGCGAGAGTCCTTTAGCTAATTTAGTCCTGGACGCATAAATAATATCAGTTCCGGTTGCATCGGAATGATTTAACCTTTCTAGAACGCAGAGAACGCAGAGGGAGATCAGAGAGAGATGAATAATTCCGATGAAGAGAGGATTTGATCTAACAAACAAACCGGGTTTTTCACGACTAAACAAACCCGGTTTCTGCCTCCAAGACTGTAATTCAAAACAAAGAACTAGCATTAATAAAACGGCCAGTTAAATCTGCCGGAGTCACATTCAACACAGTCCCCAACAAAGCATTCGTAACACCGAATCTAATATTGGTAGCTTCAACACGGCCATTACCATCTGGATCGAGGTCTCGCTGCGAGATACCGCCCTTGGCTAATAAGCTAGTTCCATTGGTTATAGTTGCAGTATCTATCAGCAAAAGTCTGGGGTCGTTCAGGCTATAATTTACCTGTTCAAAGGAGATATTGCTGCTAGTAAATGCTACACTAATGCCCAGGGAATCGTTAGATTTATCAAAATCAACAATCACCGCATCAGGAATTTCAAAGCCAATGATTTTTTCTCCAGCTTGATCGACTCGAAGCACAAAAACATCGCTCCCCGCACCACCTTTGTAAATATCAACATTTCTGTCACCAATTAAAGTATCATTTCCCTCACCACCAACTAACAAATCACTCCCTTGACCCCCGCGCAGCCAATCATTTCCTGCACCACCATCAATGAAATCGCTATTGCTGTCCCCTGTGAGGAAATCATTGCCAATTTCTCCTAAAATATCGTCATCGCCTTTGCCGCCGTAAATAGAATCATTGCCGGCATCACCTAACAGACTGTCTTTGCCATCGTTGCCAAAAATCCGTTCTGCATCCGATGAACCTCTAATAGTATCATTGCCGCCCAGCAACCAAACTCCTCCCGGAAAGTTAGCAACTTGTCCCGGTGTAAGTGTAATATTTTCTGGAGAATTGTCTCCTACCAAACGAGGGATGCCGGAATTATCTGCTTTGAGTGCCATAGTTGTCAACTTTTTGAGATGTAATAATGAAGATCTTGCAATATTCTGATTCTACAGTCTGCGCTGATTGATTCTGGGAAAATATTGCAAAATTTTTAACAATTCCATCTTGGCACAAGCCTGACGGGAATATCGTAGATTAAAATAAAAGTTAAAAGTTAAGCAGATGCCAATTATCTTAGTTGAAGACTTGAGCAAAGTTTATCCGATCGCCATTAAAGAACCGGGACTGAAAGGAACGCTGCGGCACTTTTTCAACCGCACTTACCGCAATGTGAAAGCTGTTGAGGGAGTTTCTTTCAGTATTGAAGCTGGGGAGGTTGTGGGGTTTCTGGGGGCCAATGGTGCGGGCAAAACTACTACGCTGAAAATGCTGACTGGTTTAATTTATCCGTCTGCTGGTACGGTAAGTGTGTGCGATCGCACTCCTTTTCGCCGCGAATCTGATTTTTTGCAAAAAATCACCTTAGTCATGGGGCAAAAACAGCAGTTAATCTGGGATTTACCAGTCCTCGACTCTCTGAGAATCAATGCGGCTGTCTACGGCATTCCTGATCAAGATTATCGGCTGCGAGTCGGGGAATTAACCGAAATGTTATCCCTAGAAGGCAAGTTAAATCAGCCGGTGCGAAAACTGTCTTTGGGTGAACGCATGAAAGCTGAATTGATGGCGGCGCTACTGCATCAACCGGAGGTATTATTTTTAGATGAACCGACGTTAGGTTTGGATATAAACGCACAGTTTAGTGTTAGGAAATTTCTGCGGGAATATAACGATCGCTATCAAGCAACGGTGCTGTTGACGAGTCACTACATGGCTGACATTACTGCTTTGTGCAAGCGAGTTTTGTTAATTCATGAAGGGCAATTAGTTTATGATGGCAATTTAGATGGATTGCTCGACAGATTTGCACCTTATCGGGAAGTTCAGGTAGAATTAGCCAATCCGCTGTCTAAAGATTGTGCTTCTGCTTACGGGGAGGTAGAATCAATTGAGGGACTGTCGGTGCGATTTTTGGTAAAAAGGGAGGAATTGATGGTGGGGGTGGCGAAGATGTTGGCAGAATTGGAAGTGGTAGATTTGACTGTTACTGATCCGCCAATTGAAGAAGTAATCGGCAGGGTTTTTCGGACGGGAAAAGTGTAATTGTTTGGGTGCTGCTCATTCTCCATAACAGGCAAGATGCCTGTTCTACTAGAGATTCAATGTTTTGTCGAACGGGCTTCTAGCCCGTTGCTAACACCGAAAAAATGAACAGGCAAGATGCCTGTTCTACTAGAGATTCAATGTTTTGTCGAACGGGCTTCTAGCCCGTTCCTAACACTGAAAAATTAAATCTAAAATATGACAAAATCCATCAGAATTGCTAAAACTTTACTAATTACCTACTACGCTTATATGCTCGAATACCGAGCAGAATTGTTTTTGTGGGCGCTGTCTGGAGCTTTGCCGTTTATCTTGATGGGTGTCTGGATGCAGGCGGCTCAAACTGGGGAATTTGGGTTAAAGTCGATCGACTTTGCCCGTTACTTCTTAGCAGCTTTCATTGTCCGACAAACCAATGTCGTCTGGGTAATTTGGGAATTTGAAAAAGAAGTCGTGCAAGGGACATTATCTAATAGGTTGTTGCAGCCTCTAGATCCAGTATGGCATCACTTTGCCTCTCACGTTTCCGAAAGATTTGCCCGGTTGCCGTTTGTATTCGGATTGGTGCTGCTGTTTTTTGCACTTTACCCACAGTCTTTTTGGCTGCCGAGTGCGGGGAGATTTTTGCTTTTTTTGCTGGTAATTACATTGGCTTTTTGTCTGCGCTTTCTGATACAGTATACGTTTGCGCTGTTTGCTTTTTGGATAGAGAGGGCAAGTGCGATCGAACAATTCTGGTTTTTAATTTACCTGTTTTTATCGGGAATTGTTGCGCCACTGGAAGTATTTCCCCCATCCGTGCGCGAAGTAGTTTTGTGGACACCTTTTCCTTATTTAATTCATTTTCCCGCTGCAATTTTGATCGGATTGCCTGTCGATGTAGGGCGCGGTTTGTTGGTAATGTTTGGTTGGGGTGCCGTATTTTTTGTGTGGAATCGGTGGCTGTGGCGACAGGGTTTGAAGCAGTATTCGGGCATGGGAGCTTAAATAATAATTAAAAATTTGAAAGCGGAAGCTCAAAGTAAGGATTTTGGGATAATTGCGACTGAAAATGGCTGGAATTTGTATGTTTGTGGCAATGGTGGTATGAAGCCGCAGCACGCGGTTTTGCTGGCGACGGATATTGATCAGGAAACTTTGATTAAGTATGTCGATCGCTTTTTGATTTTCTATATCCGCACTGCCGATCGCCTGGAACGCACTGCTACTTGGTTTAATAAACTTGAGGGCGGAATTGAATACTTGAAGCAGGTGATTATTGAGGATTCTCTAGGCATTTGTGCTGAGTTGGAATCGCAGATGGAACACTTGGTGAATACTTATCAATGCGAGTGGAAAACGACGATTGAATACCCGCAAAAAGTGCAGCGATTCCAGCATTTTGTGAATTCCGATTTGCCAGATCCGAGTATTTTTCGTGTTGCGGAACGGGGACAAATGCGGCCGGCTTATGAATATGAAAAATCTCTGGTTGGAGTTTCGGAATAACCCATAATCTCGTTCCTAAACAGAGCCTAGGAAACCCGGAGATCCCCCCTAACCCCCCTTAATAAGGGGGGGACAAGAAATATTCTCTTTCGTCACCCCCTACTCCCCTTCTTAAGGGGGATTTAGGGGGATCGAGACTTCGATACAAGCGAGATGTACAGATGGTTTTAGTCTTAAGTTGACACCAATGGCAGAAGACTAGGAATGAGATTGAAGTAAATTAATAGGAAAAAAACATGATTCAATCATTACCGGTTTGCGAGACAGTAACAACTTGGGTAGATGTATGTTCCCTCGATGCGATCGCCCCCAATACAGGAGTTTGCGCTTTAGTAGCGGGCGCACAAGTGGCGATTTTCAGAGTGGGAAATGGGGATGAAGTTTATGCTCTGAGCTACGAGCCCTTTAGTAAGGCTTTTGTGTTGTCGCGGGGACTTGTGGGCGATCGCAACGGCACTCTCAAAGTTGCTTCTCCTATTTACAAGCAAAATTTTAGCCTGATTACCGGGCAATGTCTGGATGATGAAACGGTAAAGATTTCAACTTTTGCAGTGAGGGTTGCAGGCGATCGCGTACAGGTAGCTATTACCTAGATTGTCCCATTTAATTGTTCGATCGCCATCCGCCGCTACCTCAGATTTTTCTGAATGATGGCGGATTTTGCATCAAGGCGATCCAGAGCAAGTAGTTTTGGTATAAAATAGAGCGATCGGCACTCCAAGCTCGCTCAAACAACTATAAACTAGACATAGAAGTGAACAGCCAGTCTTGGGCTGGCTGGATGCCTAACCCCTACTCCCCACAAGAGTTTTTGGAGATGTCTACTAATAGCCTCGCAGATTTAAGATTTTCAATGCAAACAAACTCCAGGGCGCAGGATATCGGTATGTTGTTAAAAAAACTTGTTGCCGAAAATAATCCCCAGACAGCGGCAGAGTTAATTATTGCCAAACTCAAAACTGGCGAAATCACCTCAGCAGAACTCAAGACCAAAGTTTTCGGGCAGCATTGGCGGGACGAATTGTCACAGGAATTCCTACAAGAAATTGCAGCCAAGCTAGAACAAAAAACAGCTAGCGAAATCGTCGAATACTTGACGGAACAAAACGGTCAAGAGCAAAAATTTATTAATCTGTTTTTAGCAGCAAAATGTCTGTTAAAAAATCCAAATGGTGTCAATAAAATAACCGAAAAAAAACTGTTAAATGCTTTAAAAAAGTTATCGCAGTACGGCATGGGTTTCCTGATTCTTTATGAAAGCGCCCAAGAATTGCAGGAAACATATCTAATTCGTTCCCAAGCGATCGCGACGATCGCCAAAACTTGGAAAAATGACCCGCAAACTCTGCCCTGGCTGAAAATACTGGCTCACTCCAACGACAGCGGCGAAATCCGAGCCACCGCCGTCGAAGCCATAGCCCGTGGTTGGCCAGACGATCCAGAAATTTACCTGATGCTGAAAAACTTAGCCAAATTGGATCAAAGTTGGTCAGTGCGATCGACCGCAGTCAGAGAAATCGCCCTGGGCTGGCCGGAGATGGACGATACCAGGCCACTGCTGGCTACCCTCGCTCAGTCCGATCGCAGCCCCGCTGTCCGCACCGCAGCACTGCATACTTTGGCCGAGAAATGGCACGATCGCACAGATACCTTGCTACTACTGAGAACGATCGCCGACACAGACGAAAATTTGGGAGTCCAAGTCGCAGCATGGCAAGAAATAGCCACTGGTTGGCACACCGTTTTAGGCACTTTTTCCCTGCTCAAAAACCTCGCCCATACAGGAAGTTCTACTCT
>Ga0316607_1000417_pt1 | contig 15695 bp, 9 predicted proteins | sample MIS2016062E_MG_FD_207674 | JGI IMG/M metagenome (GOLD analysis project Ga0316607, IMG submission 207674) | Microbial mat bacterial communities from Middle Island sinkhole, Lake Huron, Michigan, United States - MIS.2016.062E | ecosystem: Environmental > Aquatic > Freshwater > Lake > Sediment...
TAGTCCCTGAAGGAGAAGAGATCGAAGTTCAGCGCCCCTTTGAAGCTTTGCAGGTCGGAGATCTAGTCGCAGTTCATGCAGGTGAGATGATTCCTGCTGACGGCACGGTGGTGAAGGGAATGGCCACAGTTGACCAACACTTGCTAACAGGTGAAGCCCAACCCGTCGAAAGAGAAGAAGGGCAAATCGTTTTTGCCTCAACCGTCGTTCTGGCGGGGCATCTAAGGTTGCGCGTCGAGCGGGCCGGGAAGGACACGATTGTGGCACGAATCGGTCAAATCCTGAATGGGACAACAGATTTTAAGTCAACCGTGCAAATGCGTTCGCAAGACTTGTCCGACCGTACTGTGTTACCAACACTCATTTTGGGGGCCCTCAGTCTCCCCATCGTCGGAGTTGATGGGTCATTAGCCGTCATTTCGGCCCATTTCAAAGCTAAAATGAATGTCATCGCGCCATTAAGTGCCTTAAACTATTTTAAGGCTGCTTCTAAACAAGGGATTTTGTTTAAGGATGGCCGTTCCCTTGACCTCTTGCACAGCGTAGATACGATTGTCTTTGATAAAACGGGAACTCTGACCCAAGACGAACCTGAAGTGATGCACATTCACCTCTTTGCGCCAAACTCCACGCCCCAAACGGTGTTGAGCTATGCGGCCTCCGCTGAGTTCAAACAAACCCACCCGCTTGCCCGGGCCATCATGAAGGCGGCCCTCAAACAGGGATTAAGTTTATTAGAACTTGAGCATGCAACCTACAAAGTGGGCTATGGTTTGCAGGTGATGATTGAGCAACAAATCATTCGCGTGGGGAGCTTTCGCTTTATGGAATCGGAAGGGCTGCCCATTTCAGCCGAGGTTCGGCAGCAAGTTGAGCAATGTAGCCAGCAAGCACATAGTTTGATCCTTGTGGCCGTTGACCAAACGCTTGTGGGGGGGACTTGAACTGGCAGCGGCCTTACGCCCCGAAGCCCGCCAGGTGATTCAGCAGTTGCGGCAATTGCCCCAAATTAAGTTCATGTATATCATTTCTGGCGATAACGAAACCCCTACCCGCCAATTAGCTCAGAATTTGGGGATTGAACACTATTTTGCCGAAACTTTACCGCAGCAGAAAGCGGAATTGATTGAGCAATTACAACGCGAAGGCAAATCTATCTGTTACATTGGTGATGGGATTAACGATTCCATTGCTTTGCGGAAGGCCCAAGTTTCGGTCTCTTTGCGCGGAGCCTCAACGGTGGCGACGGATACGGCCCAAATTGTCCTCATGGATGGGTCTTTAACCCAACTCCCAGCCTTGTTTAGCATCGCCCAAAGTTTCTATGACAATATTAACCTTATGTTCAAAGTTGCTTTGACCCCAATGGTCGTGGGGATGGCCAGTGTTTTCTTCCTCAACTTTGGGTTGATCCACATCGTCATCATCAACAAATTTGGCTTGATCGGCGCATTGTGGGTCGCCATGCAACCTGCTTGGAAACCCTTGTCGCAAATTGAAGGCCACCTTCTGGAAGGTGAAAAAGCCCAACCGCTAGTTTCTGGCGGCCAAGGTTCAGGATAGGCCAGCCAAAAGGCCCCGACCTTCAACTCCCTTTATCGCCTTCCCCTTTCCTTGCGCTGAATCTAAGAACTTTGGAGGAACCATAATGACCAATTCAACCGAGGCCACTCCCGAAGCGACGGATTTCCCCCTTCACTGGCAAGACCCAGCGGACGCACAGCAGTTGTGGGCTTTCTACGGTGGCTATGTGCCCAAACCATTCGCGCCAATCGAACAGGATTTTGTCACAGAAGCCGTTGCAAAAGGCTTTTGTGAGGCCTACAAGTATTTTAAAATCGGGCAATATAAGGTACGCTTTTTCAATGGCTATTACTATGAGAGTCTTTTCAACACCCCAGCGCTCACCCCAACCGAGTTCGAGACCTTGAAAACGGCGAAAATCGAGCCGCGCATCAAGCAGCATGTGACCCAAGGCTTGCCCAAAGAGGCCTCCTTCGAGGCTTGGGAAGAAGCTTGGAAAGCTAAGTTCAAAGCTCATTTGACGGTAATGGAAGCTTGTGAGCTAGATCAGCCCTTACCTAAACTTTTGGCCTCCCTCGCTGAAGCACTTAACTGCTATAATCAGATGTATGAGCTTCATGGCTTCCAAGCAATTACCGATATCCTTATCCTGCATGAATTTGAACAGTTCTATCAAGACTTAGGGTTGCATGAAGCTATTCCCCCCCACCATCTGCTCCACAACCACGAAACCCATGCCGTCAGGGGCAATCGGCTGTTGTGGCATTTGAGCCGCCAAATCCTCCGCCATCCCCCAAGCCATGAACTGTTCCTAACTGCTTCCCCCGCCGAGGTGCTGGAGCAGCTGCCCCACACCCCCGCAGGGCAAGAGATCCTTGCCGGTTTACAAGCCTACCTTGCCCAACATGGCAAGCAGAGTGAGTTTATCCTTATTTTACGAGAACCTTCATGGCTTGAAGACCCAACCCCTGTAATCCTCAACCTAAAGGCCCATCTGGCCCACGCCGCCCGCGATTTTGAGGTTGAACTTGCCCAAAATCACCAGCAGGGGGAGCAGGCCCTGGCCGCAGTGCGGGCCGAATTAGCTGCTTATCCCCAACCCATCATTGAGCAATTCGAGACTTTGTTGACGAATGCCCAGAAAGCGACCTATATGCTCGACGAACACACTTATTGGATGGAGTTGGCTCCCAACTATCAGCTCCGCCAAATGGGGTTGGCCATCGGGCGCGAACTCCAAACTCTGGGCTGTCTCACCCAGCGGGAAGACGTTTTCTACCTTCACTTGGCCGAAATTCGCAAGCTGGCCGAAAACCCTACTTCGCAGGAAACCCTTATCAAGCACCGTAAAGCTGAACTGGCTTCCTTCAAGCACCTTACCCCTCCACCATTTATTGGAGCCATGCCTGATGACCCGCCTCCCCCCAACCCTGTCGTCGATATTCTGTATGCCCCGTATATGACAACTGGCGGCCCCACCGAAAACCCCAAGCTGCTCGTGGGGTGCGCGGCCTCGCCTGGGATGATCACTGGCCCTGTAAAAGTTCTCAATTCCATGTTAGAGATGGTCAAATTAAACCCTGGGGACATTCTTGTGACTGCGATGACAACCCCACAATGGACCCCTTTCTTTGCTCATGTCGCTGGGATTATTACGGAGAGTGGTGGGATGCTCAGTCACCCCGCGATTGTCGCCCGTGAAATGGGGATCCCAGCAGTCGTAGGGGTCACAATGGTAACAACCGTGTTACACGATGGGCTGCTTGTAGAACTCAATGGTACGACGGGCGAAATTAGAATTTTGGCGGCATGACCAGCTTGGGCCGCAGGTTTGGAAAGAAAGGTCCCTCCATTGGAAAGGCTTAAAGAAGACCAAATCATTTGGTTGGGCCAAGGTGCTGATCCTTCCATGCTTGGGGGGAAAGCGGCCCAATTGAATCACTTGTTTCCGCATTACCCTATTCCCCCTGGGTTTTGCCTCCCCGTTGCCGCCTTTGAGCAGTGGGTGGCGGACGATGGCCCCGCGCACTTACCCGCAGGGTGGGAGGCGCAGGTCGCGCAAGCTTATCAGCAATTGGCCGTAAGGACCCAAACCGCGCAACCGACGGTGGTTGTCCGCTCTTCGGCGGTAGGGGAAGATAGCCAAACCGCTTCTTTTGCTGGCCTCTACGAAAGCTATCTTAACATCGTTGGGGTAGAGTTGCTTTATACTTCTATCTTAGCATGTTGGGGTTCGGCTTTCGGCGAACCAGTCTACGCTTACCACCAAACGGCCCAAAATCAGCTCCAGCTCGGGGTCTTAGTCCAACTTATGCTTGCAGCCGATATTGCGATGGTGGCCTTTAGCCAAAACCCGATAAATCACCAAGCTGAGGTCGTGATCAATGCTAATTGGGGGTTAGGGCAAAGCTTAGTTGATGGGAGTACCACCCCGGATACTTATATTGTCCGACCTTCGGATTATGCTATCATCCAGATCAGCATAGGGTCGAAAGCGGTTATGACCATTCGGGCAGCGACTGGGGTGAAGCAGGTTCCAACGCCGCGCCCCATACGGGCAAAAGCGGTCCTGACGGAGGCACAAATGCGCGAAGTTGCCCAACTTGCGTTACAGTTGGAAGGAGAAACGGGGTGGCCCGTGGATATTGAGGCCGTTTACGCCCAGAACAAGTTATACTTGTTGCAGTGTCGCCCCATTACCACTTGAAACCAACCTTTAGCTATCAGCGGCTTACCTTTACGGAGCAAGCCCCAAACGAAGGTAGATTCTATGTTGCTTGAAATTGCCCTGGGGGGGGCAGTGGTTTACGGTCTCGCCCGGCGCTCGCCTCTCCCAAAGTTGGCTAAAGCTTTCGCGCTTCCCAAACCCGCTTCTTTTGAAAAATTTAAGAGGCGCTACCTTGATCCCTTCTTCGCCAATTCCCGCCAGGCCCATCAAAAAACCCTCAGCGGCGGCACGGCCCCTGAGTTAAGCGACCTTGAGAAAAAACGCTATAACAATGTCTTGCTTACGACGGGTGGCTTGGCTGGGGCGGGGGTCGCGGCCCTAACCGCCACCCCAGGATTGTATCTCTTTAGCACCCTTCCGGCGGCCTACGTTTGGTTACGAAATTTACCCCTGGCCTACCATGCTCTCTTTCACCAACACAAAGTAGACTTTGAAGTACAAAGTGTTATTCTGTTAGCAGGTGCGTTGGCTGGGGGCTTATATTTTGAATTGGCTTTTGGAAGCTGGTTCTTTTGCATTGTAATGTACCTTGTGACCAAAACCGAAGACCATTCCCAGCGCAGTTTGGTGAATTTATTTGGCGAACAACCCCGGTTTGTGCATTCGTTGGTGGATGGGGTTGAGGTTCAAATTCCCTTTGAGCAGGTGCAAAGCGGAAGTATTTTGGTGGTGCAAGCGGGGGAGATGATCCCCGTGGATGGCCGCGTTTTGCAAGGTACGGCGGCGGTTGACCAACACATGTTGACGGGCGAAGCCCAACCAATTGAAAAGACCACTGGTGATCCAGTCTTCAATGCGACGGTAGTTTTAGCGGGCCAGTTGCAGGTTGAAACCACCCAAACTGGGACTCAAACGGTGGCGGCCCAAATTGGCCAAATCTTAAACCAGACCAGCGATTTTAAGGCAACCTTACAATCCCGGGCCATGGTTTTTATTGATCAAGTCAGCTTCCCGGTGCTGGTGGTTTCAGCGGTTACTTGGGCTACCGTCGGCTTAGACCAAGCCCTAGGGGTTATGTTTGTTTATCCTGGCTACCGGATGTTATTCCTCAACCCGCTCAGTATGTTAGGCCATTTGCACCTCGCTTCGCAGAAAGGGATCTTAATCAAAGATGGGCGGTCCTTAGAATTACTTGCCCAAGTTGATACCCTTGTCTTTGATAAAACCGGAACCCTGACCCTGGAGCAGCCCCAGCTCAGCCAAATTCATGCGTGCCAGGGCTTTACGCCGCAAGAGGTCTTACAATTCGCCGCCATCGCTGAACGGAAGCAAACCCACCCCCTTGCCCAAGCCATTTTACAGGCCGCCCAGGAACAGGCCCTGGAATTGCCGCCGGTGGACGAGGCTAGTTATCAACTGGGCTTTGGGATCAAGGTTAGCTTCAAGGGGCAAACGATTCGGGTCGGGAGTCAACGCTTTCTGGCCCAAGAAGGGCTTGTTCTGCCCCCTGAAATAGAAGCCGCGCAGACCCGCTGTCATCAAGTTGGGCATACCTTAGTTCTAGTGGCTTGTGAGGAGACCTTGATGGGGGGGCTTGAATTGCAAGCCACCCTTCGGCCTGAAGCCCAGACCGTTATTCAACAATTGAAGGCCCGGGGCTTCAAACTGGGGATTATCTCTGGGGATCACCCCGAACCGACTCGCCATCTGGCGGCCTCGTTGGGGATTGATGACTATTATGCCCAAGTTTTACCTGAAGCTAAGGCTAATCTGGTAACGCAGCTCGAAACCCAGGGGCAGAAAGTTTGTTTTGTGGGCGACGGCATCAATGATGCGCTTGCCTTGAAGAAAGCAACCTGTTCGGTTTCCTTACGCGGCGCGACCACCATTGCCACTGATACAGCGCAAATTGTGCTGATGGAGGCCAATCTGAGCCAATTGGCCCACCTCTTTGAACTGGCTGAGGGCTATGACAAAAATATCAAGGTCAACTTTATCATTTCAGTCGCACCCAGTGCCTTCTACATCGCTGGAGCCTACCTGTTTGGTTGGCCAATGCTGACGGCCATGTTAATTCAACAATCCACCACCTTATTTGCCTTATACAATGTTATTCAGCCCTTGCTGAAAGAAGAAGAGCATGAAGCCCGGACATGAAGTGAAGTTGCGCGAGCAACCGTGGCGGGAAATTTGCGGCCCGCCGCCGGGCCGCTTTGACGAAGCTTGAAATCTTTGCTACAATGCTATAATTCTCTTGGCGCTTGGCAAGATCAATTGAGTTAGCTTTTATCCTACTAAGGAAAGGTATCATGGCCCAAAAATTAACCCGTCGCCAGTTTATTTCTCTCTCAGGTGCATCGTTGGCCACCTTAGCTCTTAACGGTTGTTCAGCCCCCACCGCTCCTGCCCCCACCTCTAGTGAACCCACCGCAACTTCCAGTAAGCCCCAGCGTGGGGGCCTTTTGCGCCTGGGCTTTACTGACATACCTGACGATTTGAATCCCTGGCAAACCGCAGGGGAGGCTGATATGGTCTTAAAATTAGCCATCTACGAACCTTTGGTCCGCTACGACCAGACCTTCAAGATCGAACCCGCTTTGGCTACCAGCTGGGAAACCAGTGCCGACGGTTTAACCTGGACCTTCAAACTACGGTCAGGTGTGACATTCCATGATGGTTCGCCCTTAACAGCGCAGGATGTAGTTTATAGTTTCGGTGAGATTTTGAAACCTGCGAATGGTTACATGGGCAGTAAGACGCTCTCATTTATTAAGAAAGTGACTTCTGTCGCTGCTGATACGGTGCAGATAACCTTGAAGCAAGCCAGTATAGATTTTCTCATCTACTTGGCTGATGCACCGAGCGCTGCGTTCATCGTGCCGCATACCAAAACCGTCAAGGAATTGATGGCGAAACCTTGTGGCACGGGCCCGTTCAAATTGAAAGAATATCGGCCCTTAGCCTCGACCACCTTAATCCGCAATGAAGCTTACTGGGATAAAGGTTTACCTTATCTGGATGAACTGCACTATATCTGTATGCCCAAAATGGCTACCCAAGTTGCGGCTCTGAGGAATGGCGAATTGGAGCTGCTGTGGCAAGTTAACAGCGACACCATCGCGGCCTTGCGAAAGTTACCGCAACTTAAAGTCGTTGAAGTTCCTGTTAACTCTTATCAACCCATTGTGATGTCCGTGAAGCAAAAACCGTTTGAGAAGGTCAAAGTGCGCCAAGCCATGAAGTACTTAGTCAATCGGGAGGCCTTTGTCAAGACCGTCTTACAGGGGCGGGGGCAGCCAGGCAATGATCAACCCATAAGCCCTAAGGCTCCTTTTTGGGGCAATGTGCCCCCTTACCCGTTTGACCTGGCCAAAGCCAAAGCCCTGCTCGCCGAAGCGGGCTACCCCAACGGTTTTGAGACCACGTTAGCCACCAACAGTTCATACTTTGGGATGCTGGAAAGTGCCACCGTCTTCCAAGAAATGGCGAAGCAAGCGGGCGTGACCATCAACCTCAAGCAATTGCCAGCAGATAATTATTGGAAAGACTATCTGACCTACCCGATGGCCACCTCCGACTGGAAGATGCAACCTAGCACTGACCAAATCCTCACAGCTGGTTTTCATTCAACGGGCGTGTGGAATGAAACGGGGTTGAATGATCCGACCCTTGATAGTCTCATTGAAGCCGCTCGCAGTGAAACCTCCGCAGCCCAACGCCAGAAAACCTATACCAAAATAGAAGAACTAGTCCGTGATGAGGGGGCCGTGCTTATCCCCTATTTCCGCTCAAGTTTCTATGCTCACCACGCGAAGGTGCAAGGCCTCATCTATCCCCGCAACGCGCTGATGCGTTTCCATACCACTTGGATTAAGGAAAGCTGAACCTTTCCTCTGTGGGTTTCATTTACAGGACTAACGCTTGAAATTCGCTGGAGGGGTTGGGGAAGTTCAACCCCTCCAAGTTTTACCACTTTAGCTTTCTATCGTGAAGTTGCGCGATCAACCATGGGCGAAATTTGCAGCCCGCAGCCGGACCGCTTTGACGAAGCTTGAAATCTTTGATACAATTCCCCTGCCTCTTGGCAATGTCAATTTAGTTGGATTTTAGCCTATCTAATCTAAGGAAAGGCATCATGGCCCAAAAATTAACCCGCCGCCAGTTTATTTCCCTTTCAGGGGCCTCGTTGGCCGCTGTAGCGCTTAATGGTTGTTCAGTTCCCGCCGCCTCTGACCAAACCGCAAATGAACCTACCCAAACCTCTAACAAGCCCCAACCGGGGGGGGTCTTGCGGGTGGGCTTTGCCGATATGCCGGGGGATTTGAACCCCTGGTTCACCGCGACAGCAGTTGATTCGGTCCTGAAGTTGGCCATTTATGAACCGTTGGTCCGCTACGACCCGACCTTTGAGATCGAACCCGCTTTGGCTACCAGTTGGGAAACCAGTGCTGATGGTTTAACCTGGACCTTCAAGTTACGCTCAGGGGTAACATTCCATGATGGTTCAACCTTTACCGCAAAGGACGTAGTCTACAGTTTTGGCGAGATTTTGAAGCCCGCGAATGGATACATGGGCAGTAAGGCGCTCTCCTTTATTGCAAAGGTGACTTCGGTTAATGCCAATACGGTGCAAATGACCTTGAAACAGCCCAATATGGATTTCCTCATCCTCCTGGCTGACGCACCGAGTGCTGCCTTCATTGTGCCACATACCAAAACCGTCAAGGAATTGATTAAGAGACCTTGCGGCACGGGCCCCTTCAAATTGAAAGAATATCAGCCTTCCGTCTCAACCACCTTTGTTCGCAATGAAGCCTATTGGGATCAAGGTTTACCTTACTTGGATGAATTGCACCACGTCTACCTTCCCGAAACAGCGACGCAAGTTGCCGCGTTGATGAGTGGGGAATTGCAGCTGCTGTGGCAAATTAACCCCGACTCCATTGCGGTCTTACAAAAGTCCCCGCAAGTTAAAGTTGTCGAGGTCCCTGGCGGTTTTTATCAACCCCTTCTGATGTCTGTGAAGCAAAAACCGTTTGAGAAGATCAAAGTGCGCCAAGCCATGAAGTATTTAGTCAATCGGGAGGCCTTTGTCAAGGCCGTCTTACAAGGGCGGGGGCAGCCAGGGAATGATCAACCCGTAACCCCCAAGGCCCCTTTTTGGGGCAATATTCCGCCCTACCCGTTTGACCTGGCCAAAGCCAAAGCCCTGCTCGCCGAAGCGGGTTATCCAGACGGTTTTACGACCACCTTGCTCACCAGTAATGCTCGCCCAGGGATGACCGAAAGCGCCACCGTCTTCCAAGAAATGGCGAAGCAAGCGGGCGTAACCATCAACCTCAAGCAGGTCCCCGCGGATAGTTATTGGAAAGACTATCTGACCTATCCGATGGCCACCTCTAGCTGGCCGATCTACCCTAGCACCGACCAAATTTTCACAATGGCCTACCATTCAACGGGGGTGTGGAATGAAACGGGGCTGAAGGATCCTATCCTTGATGGTCTAATTGAAGCCGCCCGCAGCGAAACCTCCGAAGCCCAACGCCTGAAAACCTATACCAAAATTGAACAACTCGTCCATGATGAGGGGGCCGTGATTATCCCCTATTTCCGCTCTGGTTTCTTTGCTCACCAAGCGAAGGTGCAAGGCCTCGTCTATCCCCCCAACGCGCAGATGCGGCCTCACACCACTTGGATTAAGGAAAGCTAAACCTTTCCTCCTCATTCGCTGAAGGAGAGGCTTGAAATTCGCCGGAGGGGTTGGAGAAGTTCGACCCCTCCTAAGTTTACCACCTTAGCATTCTATGATCTTCTTTCTTTTCCGGCGTTTGATGTTGGGGTTCGTTATCTTATTCCTCGTCTCTTTGGTCATCTTTGGGGTGACGGAGCTTCTGCCTGGTGATACAGCCACCTTCATGCTTGGGCAGCGAGCTACACCTGATTTAGTCACCGCCTTACGCAAGCAAATGGGCCTAGACCGCCCGGCTTCAGTGCGTTATATCGAGTGGATAACCAACATCCTCCAAGGAGATTGGGGTGAATCGCTCCTCCTCAAAACCGCCATCTGGCCCCTCTTGCAACAACGTTTCGAGAATACCCTGGTCTTGACCTTCTTGACCATCCTCCTTGGTACACCCCTTGGGATTGGGCTAGGCCTTCTCGCAGGCCTCAACCAAGGGCGCTGGTTAGACCAAACGATTATTGTTTTCACCACCTTCATTATCTCGATCCCCTCCTTCATTATTGCCATTTTCATGGTCATTCTTTTTTCGGCCTATTTACAATGGTTGCCTGCTTCTAGTATGATTGCCTCTGATGCTAGTTTGGGGGATCGAGTAAGCCGGCTTATCTTACCGATCCTGACCCTCCTTTCAGGGATGTTAGCCCACCTAACCCGCCATACGCGGAGCAGCTTGCTGACCGTGTTACAAGCTGATTACCTTCGCACGGCTCGCGGCAAAGGGTTAGCCGAGGGTCTGGTCATCTTCCACCATGCTTTGCCCAATGCCCTCTTACCCACAATTACGGTTGTCGCTCTAAATATCGGCTGGCTCATCGGGGGCGCGGTCTTAGTTGAGACCGTTTTTGCCTACCCTGGGCTCGGCCAGTTGATGGTGCAGGCGCTGAGTAGCCGCGACATTCCCCTTTTGCAGGCCATTTCACTTCTCACAGCGGCTTCCTTCACCTTAGCCAACCTTGCCGCTGACCTTCTCTACATCGTGCTTAATCCCCGCATCCGCTATTCATAGAAAAAGCCTAGAAAAAGCAATGCTCCTTCTAATCCGTCAACCGCTCGCGCTGCTCGGCCTCTTCATTGTTATAGGCTATTTCCTCCTCGCCCTTGGGGGGCCAATGCTTGCCCCTTATTCCCCCACCGACCAACACTTTGCCGATACGCTCCAAGCACCTTCCACCCGCTATTGGTTTGGAACCGACCAATTTGGGCGGGATGTCTTTAGCCGCGTTATTGTTGGCAGCCAAACCATTATCGTTGTGGCTACCTTTGCAACGGCCCTAAGTTTGTTCATCGGGAGCCTAATTGGGATTTTAGCGGGCTACCTGGGCGGGTGGTGGGATGAAGCATTGATGCGGGCCACCGACGTAATGCTGGCCTTTCCCGCCTTGATCCTCGCCATGTTGATTATTACGATGCTTGGTTCCGACCTTGTCTATCTAATCATCACCATTGCGGTGGTTTTTTCGCCCGGCATTGCACGGGTCATTCGCAGCGAAGTTTTGAGCATTAAGGCCATGACCTATATTAAAGCCGCCCAGGCCCTTGGTTGCTCCCCAAACCATATTATCCTGCGGCATATTTTGCCAAACAGTCTGGGGGTGATCCTCGTTGAAGGGTCGATCTACTTTGGTTATGCCATTTTTGCGGCAGCGGGGCTTGGCTTTCTTGGCCTTGGGGTGCAACCTCCATCACCGGATTGGGGCTTGCAGGTGAATGATGGGCGTAACTTTCTCCTCACGGCTCCTTGGGTTGCCCTTTTCCCCGCGCTGGCGATCTCCTCCTTAGTTGTTGGGGTAAACCTTTTAGCTATGGGCCTCAGCCAAGTTTTTGGAGAGCATTTCGTTCAGTGAAACCTTGTTGGTCTAACAGGCCGTGCTGCGCGACGACAGGCTTCTGGCAAAGGCCCCCAAATTTGCAAAAGAATGCGTTTTATAATATAATCGAGTTGCCAAAATAAGCCTTCGAAGACCTCTGGGGCCTGCGAGACCCCAGAGGTCTTCTTGTTTCTGGAGGCAAGCAACAGGGCGAAACAACACACTGTTTCTATTCTCGCTACCTCTTCCCCGCCGACTTAGCCGCCCTTAAAGAAGTTCCCAGTACCTTTTGCAATTTCACAGGATGCAGCAAAGCCTTCTTCCTCGGCCTTGAGACCATCCGCATCCGTTTTGCCCACTAATTTGACCCCTTCAATGCCATTTCCATTTCCCAAGTTGAACCCCTCCCCCACCAGATTCAAGCTGTCTACTATGTGCTGTTGCAAAGTTCCCGCTTGCGCTTCCTGCTGGCCGACGACCCTGGCGCAGGGAAGACCATTATGGAATATACCAAGATTGTGCGCTTCATTGCTAAAGATTGGCTTAATGTAACCTAGAAATTTGAACTTTATGCTATTTTATGGCATAATTCATTGGTTTGGTTTCCAAGACCGTAGCACAGCCTCGTGGCCTGAGCTTGCCGAAGGCAAACCCCGTGGCCTGAGCTTGCCGAAGGCAAACCCCGTGGCCTGAGCTTGTCGAAGGCAAACCTCGTGGCCTGAGCTTGCCGAAGGCAAACCTCGTGGCCTGAGCTTGCCGAAGGCAAACCCCGTGGCCTGAGCTTGCCGAAGGCAAACCCCGTGGCCTGAGCTTGCCGAAGGCAAACCTCGTGGCCTGAGCTTGCCGAAGGCAACAGAGCAAGACAGGCAAAGATGCCTGTCCTACATAGAAAGCCAACCCATGCCTAAAAGGTTGATTGAGGAAAGCAGTTTTCCCTTTCAAGCCATCTCGAAAGAAGCAGCGCGAGAGAAGTCGATTCGCCACGGCCACATCTCAACCTTGCATGTGTGGTGGGCGCGGCGACCTTTAGCCGCTTCGCGTGCGACGGCGCTGGCCGCGTTGCTGCCCGCCGAAGGCAGTAATAATAAGGAGCTAATGGATTTAGTCAAACAAGTAGCTCCTTGGGAAAGTTCCCTTGACCAGAGTTTGCTCGCCAAAGTGCGAGAGAAGATTTTGGCGGCCTTTAAGGGGGAACCGCCCCGTGTTCTTGACCCTTTTGCAGGTGGCGGTTCCCTCCCTTTGGAAGCTCTACGCCTTGGCTGTGAATCCCACGCCCTTGACTACAACCCCGTTGCGGTCTTACTCAACAAAGCGGTTTTGGAATATCCCCAGCGCTTTGGGCAAACAACGTCGCGGCTATCGTGGGAAACGAAGCCCGTCAAAGCCAACCCTTTACTTGACGCGGTGAAGAAGTGGGGCGCGTGGGTTTTAGCCGAAGCTCGCCAAGAACTGGCGACCTTCTACCCCCTTGAGGCCAACGGTGCAACTTCTGTTGCTTACCTTTGGGCCAATACCGTTCCCTGCGCTAATCCTGCTTGTGGGGTTGAGATTCCCTTACTCAGTAGCCTTTGGTTAGCCAAGAAGCCTAAAAAAAAGGTAGCTCTGCGCTTGTGTCTCGACAGGGTTGCCAAAAAGATTACCTTTGAAATAGTGGAAGATGCGGCCATTGATTTTGAACCAGACAAGGGAACCATCGTGCGGGCCAATGTTACTTGTCCTCTTTGTACCGCAACGCTGGACGCAAAAACTACCCGTCGCCTCTTTCAGACGGGCAAAACTTGCCAACGCTTACTTGCCGTCGTTTTGTTGCTAAAGAAGGGGAAGGGCAAAACTTACCGCCTTGCTACTCCTAGCGATTTAGCGACCGTTCAAGCCGCTGAAGCCGCCCTTCCCCTTAAACGCCAGCAATTACAGGATGCTGACCCCTGGGAAACTGACCCCGTCCCTGATGAGGAGATAATCACACCATGCCACGAAGTTGACCGTCTTCCAATGTATGGAATGCCTACTTGGGGTGACGCTTTCAACTCTCGTCAAAAGCTAACTCTCATTACCTTTGCGTCTAAGGTGAAAGAAGCCCAAGAGCTTATTCAACAAGAGAGTAACGATTCAGAGTTTACCAAAGCTGTAGCTACTTACTTAGCTTTGACTCTTGACCGCCAAGCTGACTACAACTCTAAGATATGCAGATGGCTTAACACAATAGAAGCGTTAGCCAGTACCTTTGGTCGTCAGGCTTTACCAATGGTTTGGGATTACGTCGAAGTAAACCCCCTTAGTGGCGCAATGGGGGACTATCAGTCTGCTCTGGATTGGGTTTGCAAAGTGCTTGACCATTGTTGCCAAATTCCCCAAACTATTCCAGGGAAGGTTACGCAAGGTTCCGCAACCGCTCTGCCTTACGATGCGGACTATTTTGATGCAATTTTCACTGACCCACCCTACTACGATAACATAGGTTACAGCAGTCTTTCTGACTTTTTCTACGTCTGGCTCAAGCGCACCATTGGCGACCTTCACCCTGAACTTTTTAGTACTCCCCTTGCACCTAAGAGTTTGGAAGCGGTCCAAGACCATAATCGGCAAGGGGGAAATGCGAAAGCCAAAGTTTTCTTTGAAGCCAAACTCACAGAAGCTTTCCAAGAAATGTACCGCGTTCTCAAGCCTGAAGGAATTGCAATCATTGTCTTTGCCCACAAAACCACTGAAGCATGGGAAACGGTGATCAAGGCTTTACTGGTGGCAGGGTTGTATCCTACGGCTTCGTGGCCCATAGATACCGAAAGGGTGGCCAGAATGAATGCCCAAGACACAGCTTCCATGGCCTCCTCAATCTACTTGGTCTGTCGCAAGCGCAAAGCCGATGCAGAAGTAGGCGATTATATCACGGTGCGGAACAACATTAAAAGGAACTTGAGGACTAAATTAGAGAGCTTCTGGGCGAAAGGGATCAGAGGGGCGGATTTCTTTATGAGCGCGATTGGCCCTGCGCTAGAAGAGTTTGGGCCCTACTTGAAGGTCGAGCAAGTATCAGGGAAAGTCGTCGAAGTGGCTGAATGGTTGCTGCTGATCCAAAAAGAAGTCGCTGAATTTGCCCTGGAGCGCGTTTTAGCAGGAACCAACCTGGCCGAAGTAGACGTACCGACCCGTTTCTACTTGCTGTGGCGGTTGATGTATGGGCAAGGGTTTGTCCCCTTTGATGAAGCGAATAAACTGGCCCACAGCTTGGGCACGGAGGTCAAGGAGCTAGAGGAAACCTACGGGCTGGTGAAGCAGAAGGGGAAAGAAGTCCAGCTTTTGGGCCCCGTAGAACGAGCCAGAATCGATTTATCCAACCCCGAATCTTCTCCTTTCCTCACGAGTAAACGCCCTAAAACTTTAATTGAGCTTATTCAGCGAGCTTGCAGGTTGTTGGAAACAAATCGGCGGGCGGAGCTGGCCGAATTCTTGGCCCCGCAAGAAGGGCAACGGGAGATGGTGCGCCTGATCGCGCAAGGGTTAAGCGAAATCCTCCCGCCAGGCAACAAAGAAAAGCAGCTGCTCCAGGTCTTACTTTTAGCGCTTCCCTCGTTTAGCGAACCAATGGAGCTAACCACTGTGCAAGGTAGGTTGATTTGACCAAAGGGAACCAAAGCGCAAGCGCTCCAGCCTGCGAAAGCAGACCGTAGCGCAAGCTCTCCAGCCTGCGAAGGCAAGACAGGCAAGATGCCTAGCCTACGTTGTTTAGAAAGGGAATAAGGTATGAAACCGTGGCGTGAAGTCGCAAGGCCTCATAAGATCATTCGGGAAGGGAACTTTGACGAAGGTTCCTTCATGGTGAGTTTTTCGAGCGTTATCGCTGGGCAAGGGCCCGTTGAATATCGAGATTCGCAGACCTTTGCGGCCCAGACCTTCCCAACGCAAGGGTTGGTGAATTTGCTGGCAGCGGTAGTGGGGCGGCTGGCAGGGACCC
>Ga0316607_1000418_pt1 | contig 15680 bp, 11 predicted proteins | sample MIS2016062E_MG_FD_207674 | JGI IMG/M metagenome (GOLD analysis project Ga0316607, IMG submission 207674) | Microbial mat bacterial communities from Middle Island sinkhole, Lake Huron, Michigan, United States - MIS.2016.062E | ecosystem: Environmental > Aquatic > Freshwater > Lake > Sediment...
GGAATTTTAACCCTTGCAGACGACTAATTTCGCTAACGGGCTAAACAGATTCATGCTTTAATTGAGATGGAGCCAACCGCTAATTTTGACTCTTTGCGACAATTCTAACCGTTGCTCTGTCTAAAGTCTGAATTATGTCATTCTGAACAAAGCGAAGAATCTCAGATTTTCAGTTTGAATATTGTCATTCTGAACAAAGTGAAGAATCTCAAATTTTCAGTTTGAATATTGTCATTCTGAACAAAGTGAAGAATCTCAGATTTTCAGTTTGAATATTGTCATTCTGAACAAAGTGAAGAATCTCAAATTTTCAGTTTGAATTATGTCATTCTGAACAAAGCGAAGAATCTCAGATTTTCAGTTTGAATTATGTCATTCTGAACAAAGCGAAGAATCTCAGATTTTCAGTTTGAATATTGTCATTCTGAACAAAGTGAAGAATCTCAGATTTTCAGTTTGAATATTGTCATTCTGAACAAAGCGAAGAATCTCAGATTTTCAGTTTGAATATTGTAGGGTGCCTCAGGTGCGTTTCTTCAACGATTATTGAAGGTTTAAAAAATTGACGCACCTTACCAATTGCGACAAGTGCGTAATTCCTATCTAATTTTCATAGAACTGACGTAGTATGTACACTTTTGTTAGGATCTGAGATTCTTCGCGACCCTCAGAATGACATAATTACGTAGGTCTTGCGTAACTCCTGTTTCAGTTATACCACAAACCTATTTTATAAGGAGAATAACTCAAAATGAAGATAGGAGCAAACTACCTGGGCAACAATCAATGCGAATTTACCGTTTGGGCACCCACCCTTAAACAAGTAGCAGTCCAAATTACTTCCCCAGACAAACGCCTGATCCCCATGCAACAATCCGCCGCAGGTTATTGGCAAACCACAGCTACAGACATCCCACCCGGAACCCTTTACACCTACCAACTCGAATCAAAAAATAACTGGCCAGATCCCGCATCAAAATATCAACCCCAAGGCGTACACTGCCCTTCCCAAGTAATAGATGAAAACGCCTTTACCTGGAATGACACAGACTGGAAAGGCGTAGTCCTATCAGAAATGATCATCTATGAATTACACGTCGGAACCTTCACCCAAGCAGGAACATTTGCAGCAATAATTCCCCAACTAAACCAACTCAAAGAACTGGGAATCAACGCCATAGAAATCATGCCAGTCGCCCAATTTCCCGGCGAGCGAAACTGGGGCTACGACGGCGTATATCCCTACGCCGTCCAGAACTCCTACGGCGGTCCCGAAGGCTTCAAAAAACTCATCAACGCCTGCCACAAACAAGGCATCTCAGTAATTCTTGATGTAGTTTTCAACCACCTCGGCCCCGAAGGAAACTATCTCAGTCAATTTGCTCCTTACTTTACATCAAAATATGGATCAATTTGGGGAACTCCCCTCAACTTCGACGACGAATACAGCGATGAAGTCCGCAACTACTTTATTGAAAACGCCCTGTACTGGTTTCGAGACTATCACATCGACGCCCTGAGACTCGACGCAATTCAAGCAATATTTGAAGTAAGTGCCAGACCGTTTTTGCAAGAACTAACCGATGCAACCTGCGACATTTCTCAACAGCTAGGAAGGCAACTTTATCTAATAGCAGAAAGTGACTTAAATGATGTCCGCGTTTTGCGATCGAAAGAACTCGGCGGTTTCGGACTAGACGCCCAGTGGTGCGACGATTTCCACCACGCACTGCACGCACTACTCACCGGAGAAAATGACCGATACTACCAAGACTTCGGCAAGTGCGAACACTTAGAAAAAGCCTTCAAAGAAAGCTTTGTTTACTCCGGTCAATACGCCCCCGACAGAAAGCGAAAACACGGCAATTCTGCCCAGGATCAACCAGCCCATCAATTCGTCGTATTTTCCCAAACCCACGACCAAATCGGCAACCGCATTTTGGGAGACAGACTGTCAAAAATAGTAGACTTTGAAGGACTCAAACTTGCCGCAGGCACTGTCTTAATTTCTCCCTACATTCCCTTTCTATTTATGGGAGAAGAATACGGAGAATCAGCACCGTTTTTGTACTTCGTTTCCCACTCAGACGAAAACTTAATAGAAGCTATCCGCAAAGACAAACAACAAGAATTTAAAATCTTTGAAGGCCGAGGCGAATTTCAAGACCCCCAGAGTCCTGAGAGTTTCCAAAAGTGCAAGTTAAATTGGGAAAAACCAAGAGAAGGCAAACATAAAATCCTCTGGGAATGGCACCAACATTTAATTCAACTGCGGCGCACAATACCAGCCCTTAAAAAACTGGATAAAACCAGCCTAGAAGTGTCCAGCATCGAAGCAGAAAAAATCTTATTTCTACGTCGCTGGACAGATGACAGTCAGATATTCTGCATTCTAAACTTCAACAAACAACAGGTCGATTTTACCGCTGCACTTCCTCAAGGCAATTGGAAAAAGATTTTAGACTCTGTTGATGCAAAATGGATGGGTGCAGGTTCAACCTTGCCTGAAAAGATAACTTCAGAGCAAGAATTGACCGTCAAACCGCAGAGTTTTGCACTCTATGAATTATACTAAAACGGGAGGCTCTGCCTCCTCTTTAATAGTCCTGGATGAATTTCAATGTAATGATGTCATTCTGAGGGTCGCGAAGAATCTCAAACCCTTGCAACACCGCCCTTGAGTGCGTAAGTCCTCTTTAAAACAGAAAAACCAAAAAACTAATTAGGAGTAAAATTAACATGATGCGAATTCCCACAGCAACTTATCGAATTCAATTTCATGCAGGTTTTAACTTTCAAGCCGCCAGACAAATCCTGAGCTATCTAGAAGAATTAGGCATTACTGATTTGTACGCTTCACCCATATTTAAAGCCAGAAAAGGAAGCACCCACGGCTACGATGTAGTTGACTCAAATCAACTCAATCCCGAATTGGGAACCTCAGAAGACTTTGAAGCACTCACAGACGAAATCCAGAACAAAAAAATGGGATGGTTACAAGATATTGTCCCCAATCACATGGCTTACGACACTCAAAACTTGTTGCTGTTAGACGTATTGGAACAAGGGCCAGATTCCGACTATTTCGATTACTTCGATATTGAATGGAATCACGCTTACAAAAATCTCAGAGGTCGAGTGCTGGCTCCGCTGCTGGGCAATTTTTATGGAGAGTGTCTAGAAAATGGCGAGATTCAATTGAAATACAGCGAAATTGGGTTGAGTATCAATTACTACAGCTTAAAATTGCCAGTCAAAATCGAATCCTACGCGAATTTTATCAGTCATCATTTGGGACATTTAGGCCGGGAATTAGGCAGGCGTCATCCAGATTTTGTCAAGTTTTTGGGCATTCTTTATCTAATCAAAAATACTCCTTCAGAAACCAAAGGCCAAGAAAGATATGACCAGATAGCCTTTGTCAAAGCACTGCTTTGGGAACTGTACAATCAAAATCCGATTGTTCAGGAATTCATCGATGAAAATATCAAGGTTTTTAACGGAGAAAAGGGCAATTCTGAAAGCTTTAACCTACTGGATGATTTGCTGTCCGAGCAGTTTTACCGTCTGGCTTTTTGGAAAGTGGGTGCAGAAGAAATTAACTACCGAAGATTTTTTACTATCAACGAACTAATTTCGGTAAAAGTCGAAGATATTAAAGTTTTTAATAAAAATCATGCTCTGATATTCGACTTGATTGCAGAGGGAAAATTTACGGGATTGAGAATTGACCATATCGACGGACTTTACGATCCCACAGAATATTTAAAACGGCTCAGGCATCAAACCGGAGATATTTACATCACGGTTGAAAAAATTCTCGAACACAAAGAAGATTTGCCGTCATATTGGCCGATTGAGGGAACAAGTGGTTACGACTTTTTGAATTACGTAAACGGCGTTTTTTGTCGGTGCGATCGCGAACAGCAATTTAGCGAGATCTATCACAGATTTACTCGTCTGAGCGTCCCATATGAACAGTTGTTTTTAGATAAAAAAAGGCTAATTCTTGAGAAGAATTTGGCGGGAGATGTAGACAATCTAGCTCAACTTTTGAAAAATATATCTGGTCAATCTCGACAGGGAAATGACTTTACTCGCCCCGGATTGGAAAAAGCATTAGCAGCAATTTTGACGATTTTTCCAGTTTACCGAACTTACATTAATCAAGAAGGCTTGAGAGAGTCCGATCGCATTTACGTAAAATATGCGATCGCCAAAGCAAAAGAACAAGTACCGCTCCTGCTCAAAGAACTTAAATTTATCGAAACAGTGCTCTTGCTGTCAGCAGAAGAAACATTAACAGCCGAACAAAAAAAGCAGCGGCGGCACTTCGTCATGAAACTCCAGCAGTTGACTGGCCCTTTGATGGCAAAAGGCATTGAAGACACGCTTTTATACGTCTACTACAGACTTTTATCGCTCAACGAAGTGGGAGGAAACCCCAGTCAATTCGGCGTTTCGCTGGCAGACTTTCACGAATTCAACCAACATCAGCAAGCTGTTTGGCCTCACAAAATGAATGCTACAGCTACCCACGATACCAAACGTGGCGAAGATGTGCGATCTCGCATTAATGTACTGTCAGAAATCCCCGATGAATGGGAACAGCAAGTCAAGTCTTGGAGAGAGTTTAATTCTGCCAAAAAAGTCAACTTACTAAATCGAATGGTTCCCGATACTAATGACGAATACTTCTTTTACCAAACCTTAATTGGCACTTTGCCTTTTGAGGAAATCGCAAATACTGACTTTATTGAGCGCCTGAAAAATTATGCCATTAAAGCCGTCCGCGAAGCGAAAGTTCACACTGCTTGGCTGAGACCGGATAACGACTACGAGAATGGTTTTATGACTTTTGTCGATCATGTTCTCGAACCTGGTGAACAAAATCAGTTCCTTAAGAAATTCACGCCTTTCTGGAAAAAAGTAGCTCATTACGGAATTTTCAATTCTTTATCTCAAACACTGCTGAAAATCACGGCCCCTGGTGTGCCAGACATTTATCAAGGTACGGAATTTTGGGATTTAAGCCATGTCGATCCAGATAACCGCCGTCCCGTTGATTTTGAGCGCAGAATCGAGGTGTTACGGGAGATTAAAGAGCAAGCTCAAACTGATATTTTGCAACTGATTGAAGAGTTGACATTGACGAGAGAAGATGCTAGAATTAAGTTGTTTCTGACTGCCAGAGTTCTCGAAGCGAGAAAACAATACCTGCAAGTTTTTCGATCAGGTAATTATCAGCCACTGGAAGTAGTTGGTACATTTAAAGAGAATATTGTCGCCTTTGCCAGAACCTACGAATATACTACAGTTATTGTAATTGCTCCCCGGTTTTTGACTGGCATCATCAAGCCGGAAGAAATGCCGATCGGCAAAAAAGTCTGGCAAGATACTAAGCTGGAATTGTCGGAGGAAATGCCGTCGGTTTGGCAAGATGCAATTACAAATCAGATGGTAGAAAGTAACGGTAAACTCGCAATCGGTGAAGCTCTCAATTACTTTCCCTGTGCTCTGCTGATTGGTCAATAGTGAATTGATTCGGACTTACGCATCAAAACCAAAGAAACCGGGTTTTTTACCAGTTTTCAAGGCTCAAGTGCAGTATTTTTGTAAAAAACCCGGTTTCTGACTACTGGCGCGTCCAGGACTATTTTTGAGTTAAAATAATCATAGCCAAGCCATATTAGCAGCGGGAGAAATAGCAAAATGCGATCGCTCGTCAAAACCCAAACCAGTACAGAAGCCAGACTCTCTTGGTGGGCTTACCTATTCATCCTCGACGAATTCATTGCCGAAGCAGATGCTACGATTAACGGGCCAGCAGCCTTTGGCAACCCTGTTTTGAAGCTGTCCGTGCGCGACTGGGATTTTTTGTTAGACATGATGTTAGATCCACCTCCCCCTAATGAAGCTCTGATTAAATTATTTCAAGACTATGGCAACTCAAACAAAGAATAAATTGTGGACTTCATTATTTCTCCGATAGATAGAATAGGACGCAGTACAAGCAGTCTCAAAAAAGACCCATTTAATTCTGGAAATCCAGAATTAGATAGGTACTTAAAACAGTACGCCCAGAAAAACGATCTAGATGGGATTGCCAAAACTTTTGTTGCTTTTTCGCCTGAAGGTAGTCAGATAGTTGGCTATTATTCTTGTTGTGCAGGTGTACTTGAACGCGAAGACTTGCCAGCCAACCTCCGAGAGAGGCTGCCCAGATATCCTATTCCAGCTATACTAATTGCTAAACTTGCAGTCGATTGCTCAATGCAGGGTAGAGGACTTGGCAAACAACTATTATTTCACGCCCTTGCTAGAGCAATAGATGTATCCGAAATAGTAGGAGTTTACGGTGTCAGAGTTGATGCCATAGACGAGAATGCAAAAGAATTTTACCAGAAGTTTGGTTTTTTAGAATGTCAGGAAACTGCCCTTTCACTTTTTATGCTGATGAACACAATCAAACAGGCAGCAACTGTGAATCCCTCCAATCCAACAGCTACTTAAACATAACTATAATTTATAATTTTTACTTATATTTTGCAGCCAAAAGATCGATCGCCCCTAGCCACCAAACAAAAATTATACAATAAAGACGGCAAATACAACACAACGTATACGGTTTGCCACAATACCCGAATCGATCGAACCCCGTACATTAGGAAGAGTAAAGAAAAGCAGTCGAAAATTATAGCGGTGCAAGCATCATGTGATGCAACCGTCCCCTCACAGGTTCGGTAAACACGCCTGCATCCCAAGGTCTAACCGCCCGCAGTATAGAGATCAGCACCCTATCGAAGACTGTATTAAAGCTGGACTCACTACCCGTACACCCCCCCAGGTGAAATCGCAGTCCTGAATAACCAGACTATCACACAGATAGAAAACCAAAATTTTGTAGAGATTGGAGCCGGAACACCCCTATGGGAAAAGTAGTTGGAATTGACCTTGGTACGACAAACTCCTGCGTCGCAGTTATGGAAGGCGGCAAACCCACCGTCATAGCCAACGCCGAAGGGGGTCGCACCACACCTTCCGTAGTCGCATTTGCCAAAAATGGTGATCAACTCGTCGGACAAATCGCCAAGCGTCAAGCCGTGATGAACGCCGAAAACACCTTTTATTCAGTAAAACGGTTTATCGGCCGCCGCGTTGATGAAGTAACCCACGAAACCACTGAAGTTTCATACAAAGTCCTCAAAGTCGGCAACAGCCTCAAACTCGACTGTCCCGCCCGCGGCAAGCAATTTGCCCCTGAAGAAATTTCCGCCCAAGTCCTCCGCAAACTCGTAGAAGACGCCAGCAAATACCTCGGCGAAACTGTTACCCAAGCGGTAATTACTGTTCCCGCTTACTTCAATGACTCCCAGCGACAAGCGACTAAAGACGCTGGAAAAATTGCCGGTATTGAAGTTCTGCGGATTATTAACGAACCTACAGCAGCAGCTTTAGCTTACGGATTAGATAAAAAGAGCAACGAAACCATCCTCGTATTTGACTTAGGTGGCGGCACCTTCGACGTATCGATTCTCGAAGTTGGCGACGGCGTATTTGAAGTGTTGGCAACTTCTGGAGACACTCACCTCGGCGGTGACGACTTCGACAAAAAAATTGTTGATTTCATTGCTAATGAATTCCAAAGAGCCGAAGGAATTGACCTCCGCAAAGACAAACAAGCATTGCAACGCCTGACGGAAGCAGCGGAAAAAGCCAAGATTGAACTGTCGAGCGTTACCCAAGCAGAAATCAACTTGCCGTTTATTACTGCGACTCAAGACGGCCCAAAACACTTGGACACGACTTTGACGCGGGGCAAGTTTGAAGAACTGTGCTCGGATTTGATCGATCGCTCTCGCATCCCGGTAGAAAACGCGATTCGCGATGCCAAATTAGACAAATCTGCAATTAATGAAGTTGTCTTAGTTGGTGGTTCTACACGCATTCCAGCCGTGCAAGAACTGGTCAAAAAAATCCTCGGCAAAGACCCCAACCAAACGGTAAACCCGGATGAAGTGGTAGCAGTCGGTGCAGCAATTCAAGCTGGCGTGCTCTCAGGCGAAGTCAAAGACATCCTGTTGCTAGACGTGACTCCGCTGTCTCTCGGCGTCGAAACCTTGGGCGGCGTGATGACCAAAATTATTCCCCGCAACACCACTATTCCTACTAAGAAGTCGGAAACTTTCTCGACTGCTGTAGACGGCCAAACTAACGTGGAAATTCACGTTTTGCAAGGCGAACGAGAACTGGCAAATGATAACAAGGATTTGGGAACTTTCCGCTTAGATGGAGTGCCACCAGCACCTCGTGGCGTACCTCAAATTGAAGTTACTTTCGATATCGATGCTAACGGTATTTTGAATGTAGCTGCTAAGGATAAAGGTACTGGCAAGGTGCAATCTATTAGTATTACTGGTGCTTCTACTTTGCCCAGCAATGAAGTCGAGCGCATGGTGAGGGAAGCCGAATCGAATGCGACTGCTGACAAAGAGCGTCGCGAACGGATCGATCGCAAAAACCAAGCTGATTCTCAAGCCTATCAAATCGAGAAGCAGTTGGCAGAATTGGGTGATAAAGTTCCCCCTGCTGACAAAACTAAGATTGAAGGGCTACTCAAAGACTTGCGCGAGGCGATCGACAAAGAAGACGACGATCGCATCAAAACCTTGACAACAGAGTTGCAGCAAGCATTCTACGCTGTCAGCAGCAACCTGTACCAGCAAGCAGGCGGCCCGACTGACGGCCCTGGCGGCTCGACTGGCGGCTCGACTGGCGGCTCCACGGTTGGTGGTGACGACGTGATTGACGCCGACTTCACAGAAGGCAAATAGAAGCCTAAACTAAAAGCCCTGAGCTAGAAGCAAGAAACCCGGTTTTGAACAGAAACCGGGTTTCTGATTTTTTGACCTAAAACTCGAATATATAGGACTTACGCACGCTCCACGGAATTCTGTGTTGTGTAATTCTGTCATTCTGAGCGTAGCGAAGAATCTCGCGAGATTCTTCGCTACGCTCAGAATGACAACTTAATCAACCTGACAACTTAATCAACCTGACAACTTAATCAACCTGACAACTAATCAACCTGACAACTTAATCAACCTGACAACTTAATCAACCTGACAACTTAATCAACCTGACAACTTAATCAACCTGACAACTTAATCAACCTGACAACTTAATCAACCTGACAACTCATCAACATGACATGATATGACAGACACTCTTCTGCGTCCAGGACTGTCTTGCTTGAGGCATAGTGTAAAAGCTACAATATGCTTGAATAAATATCATAAACTAGCTATTATGTCGCAATCAGGAGTAATCTAAATGTCTCGTTCTCCTATACAAAATTCCTCCACAAATACTCTCAGCAAATCCCATGTTGCATCCTTGCGCCGACTCCGCCGCATCAGCCATTTACTAGACAATGCAATTCCCATTCCCGGCACAAAATACCGGATTGGACTCGATCCAATCTTGGGACTTATACCGGGCGGCGGCGATTTACTCGGCTCAATTTTTGCAGGTTATATTGTCTTCAAATCCGCTCAAATGGGAGTGCCTCAAGAGACTTTAGTACAAATGGCTGCTAACATCGTATTTGATACAGTTGCTGGCACTGTACCGGTGGCTGGAGACTTATTGGATGTTGCTTGGAAAGCTAATGTCAAAAATATAGAATTGCTGGATGCTCATTTAGGTTCCCCTGAACAAGGCAAAAAAGCCGACTGGTTATTTGTGGCGGCTTTGCTGTTAGGTTTGATGTTAATTGTTGGAGGTGTAATTTTCTTGAGCGTGACGCTTTTAGGGTGGCTATTTCGAGCGGTGACAGGGGGTTGATGTTGGATTTTAGGGTAAAAGTAAGAGATTGGCGATCGCCGGCAACAATTTACTGCACGCTTCCACCAATGTCGCCGTACTCGGTAAACTAGCAAGAGTCCCTTTCAAAATTTTCATTGCCGTTTTCCCCGCCTTTTGCATCGTGCTTTCTTGGGGATTTTGCCCTACTTCTGCCAAAGTTTTTAGCTGTTCCAATGCTTCAGCTTTATCCTCATCAGATAAATTAGTTTCAGCCTCGATCGCTGTTTGTAACTCAGTCAACAATTCTTTGATTCCCGGTTGATCTGATGAGGCTGAATCAGATAATTGATTAATTGTATTGGCAACAGTACCGCTGATATCACCTAAACTTAATGCTCCTGCACCGCTAGCGTTAATGGTTCCGCCTGACATTTTAATCTTACGACTTTGGTCGATTTGGTCACTCATAGCTTTACTCTCTGATGTAGATTTAACTTCATTATTAATAATAACATTAGGAGGTGGCAGAGTAAAGAATTTTACAAATTCATTCCGATCCAAATCTTTACTAAACACTCCTCTAAATAAGTCTTCAAAGACATGGCAGTGATGTCTTTCTATTGCAATAATTTCATCTTTAGATTTTAATTGCTCGGCTTGCCTTTGAGCTTCTAGCGCTTGATAAACTTCATCCCAAGTTTGCTCAAGTTTACCCTTATCCGTTCCTTCGGGAACCTTGAGAGTCAGTAAAACATCGTTTTCTTTCTTCTCAAATCCTTGAATTGAATCCCGTGTAATCTCTGGAAACTCTTGCATTAATTTCTGAAAAGCGGCGTTAAAAGCTTCTCGGTTAATCCCATCCTTGAGCAGGATTTGCACGGTTTCCATAATCTTTTTATACATTTTCTCGAAATCGCCCGGTTCAAAACATTTACTGATGTGGTAAGGACGGCGTTCGCGATCGTCAGTTCCCGGTTTGGGGTTTTCCAAAAGATAAACAAACCGACAGTCAACGCGATCGAGCTTTGTATTCCCGTCAATATTCCAAGCTTCCAAACAAGCACCAGTAAAACTAGCTGCTGTAAAATCAGTTGCCAAGGCTTGAGTTTCTGTCAGGTTTGCCAATTCCAAATTAGCTTGATACAAAGTTGCTTCGCTGAGGTTAGCCTGCTTGAGATTAGCCTCGTTGAGATTAGCGCCTGTCAGGTTTGCTCCTTGGAGATTCGCATCAACATAGGATTTTTTGTAGCCATTGCGAGTGACGAGTAATTCTCGGACGCGGGTATCAGCTAATATCGAATTACCGACTCGCGCGCGATCGAGTTTTTCTGTTTTGCGGAAGCAAGTGCGAGTGAGATTGGCTGTTCTAAAATCTGTACTTTTGAGAGTTGCCTCAGTGAAATTGGCATCAGTTAGATCCGCATTCCGAAAGCTAGTGCCACCTGTAGCGGCAAAGACAATGGCAACGGTGCGAATCAAGGCATATTTCTCATCACCAGCCAGGGCACGCCAAGCAACGTAAATACCTAGTCCTATGCCTGTCGCAGCCCCTGCCGCTGCCACTGCCACTGCCGCTGCCACTACCCCTGCCCCTATACCTTGGCGGATAGTAGCTATAAAGAAGATTGCCAAAACTATCAACACAACCACACCGGGAATAATGGTGTACTGTTTGATGACATCTGGACTGAAAAAAATTGCTATCCAAAAACTAGCAAATCCTGAAATCAATCCCGATATTACCGATAGAAATAGCGAGACAGTTACTAGAAAAATCGTCCAGTGGCGTTGCAGTCCAGCTTGGGCACGGGTGAAGTCAACTTCTCTGAGGATGGCATTGGTGAAGTTTGCGCCTCGGATGTCTGCACCGATGAATTTTGCACCTGTGAGGTTTTGACCTTTGAAGTTGCGGCCTCGGAGATTTTGACCGGAGAAGTCTTGGGGCATGATTTCACGCAGGGAGATAGTAGCTATTTTTTTCATTGCGATGCTAGCTGTGGCGATGCCATTGACAAAATTTTAACGAATCTGGCTGATTAAAGCTAGCCTACTCTGTGCTTTGCTTCCCAGCGAAACTCAAACAAGCCAAAATATTCTGTTGCGTGAGATAGGGAAAATCATCGAGAATTTCTTCATAACTTTTGATAATTTCCAGCATTTTATTAGTTCCTTTAATTTCCTAATTCACTTTAACTCAATCCCCCCACAGCCAACACTCGCATCAATTCCCATCAGGGGCGTGCCCGGAGCCTTTTTGGGTATCTTTTCGCCGATCGCCCCCCATCGTGCAATAATGATATGACTTGCACAAAAACTCTATTAGTAGGTAAGTCTTGCCCAGGTTACCTCTACCTATAGCGTCTCAACTGTCAACCCGCGCAAGTTCCAAATCAAATCGGCTGTTGCACTACACAATTTTTTCCTATTTTTCCTAATGGCTGAAGTCCCCCAAAATACCACAGAACTTGCAGAAGCCCTCAAAGGCTTTACCGATATCAACTTCCAATTACCCGATCCCGAAGACGAACAAATACCCGACTTCGACTTTGAAAAACAAGTTGACAATGCTTGGAAAGTGTGCGATCGCTTCGACTTACAAACCGACATCTGGCGCGGACGCATTCTCCGAACAGTCAGAGACAGAGAAAAAAAAGGCGGCGACGGACGCGGCACCGGCTTTTTGAACTGGCTAAAAGAACGAGAAATAGGCAAAAGTCAAGCCTATTCCCTAATAGAATTAGCCAAGAGTGCCGATACTCTCATCGAGCAAGGAGATTTAGACCCAGATTCCATTAAAAACTTCAGCAAAAGAGCCTTTGTAGAAACAGCCAAATCATCCCCAGAAGTGCAGCAAATGGTAACAGATGCAGCATCAAAAGGCGATCGCATTACCAGGCGCGAAGTCAAACAACTCTCCGACGAATGGATGGCCATGAACTCAGACTTACTCCCAGAAGAAGTCAAAGAAAAAGCATCTACCGGCTCACTTCCTTCCCGCTACCTCGCCCCTTTAGTCAAAGAAATGGAGAAACTCTCCCCATCTCACCAAACAGAAATTCAAAAAGAAGTAGCAGAAAATCCCGACTTAGATACTGTTAAACAACTCACTTCCGATGCCAAAAACTTATCTAAATATCTCGACTCAGCCGCCCAAGTCCAAGCTCTCAACCAGTCCCACTTAGACATGGAAATGGCCTTAGAAGAATCCTTACGAGTAGGCTGTTTGGGAACCACAGCCGATGTCGTAAAACAAGCCGCACTGCTAGAACAAACAGTAGTAAAACTCTACACCATTTGGAAACGCTTAGGCAGTTTAACAGATAGATTGTATGTAGATACAGGAGCAAGCACCCCCCATTTGCGATTGCTTTTGGGATGCTTGGACAGTCTTTCGGGAGAAAAAATCGAAGTAGATTTCGGAGATGGAGAACGCTCTATTCGCTTGCAAATTTTCAGCGAATAAATCCTTGAAATATCGGCGTTAATCCGCGTTCATCTGCGGTGAAAATTTCTGATTTTTTGCCAAAGATAGCGAGGATTCAAATAACGCCGATATTTAGTAACGCAGGACAAGGCAATGCCGTTTCCCTACCCCAATAATCAATCTTGAGGACAAGGCAATGCCCATTAGTGTCAACTTAAGCCTGAAACCCTTGATAAATCTGGGTTTTACGCCAAGTCTAGATCCCCCTAAATCCCCCTTAAGAAGGGGGACTTTGAGAAGATTCCTGTCCCCCCCTTAAGAAGGGGGGCTAGGGGGGATCTGGCCTTAACAGTCAAACAGCATTCTGTGACTGGGTTTGACGTTAAGTTGACACCAATCGGCAATGCCGTTTCCCTACCTGTTATATCAAATCCGTTGGTATCGTCCTGTATTCATCTCTCTCTTCTCTTCCTCTGTGCCCTCTGCGCTCTCTGCGGTTTAATCATTCCGATGCAACCGAAATTGATATTATCCCATTTAATTCTTAATCCCCGTCGCCGCAATACCCCGCATAAACTGCCGCTGACCCGCCAAAAACAACAACACCACCGGCAGAGTCCCAATTACCACGGCGGCCATCAACAATTGCCAACTGCTAGTAAACTGTTCCTGAAACTCAGCCAAAGCCAACTGTACCGTCCGCAACTCCGGCCGCGTCGTAAACACCAGCGGCTTAAACAAATCGTTCCACTCCCCGATAAAAGTAAACAAAAACAGCGTCACCAAAGCAGGGCGTGCCAAAGGCAACATCACCTGCCACAAAACCTGCCAGCGGTTAGCCCCATCCAGCATTGCCGCCTCCTCCAACTCCACCGGAATTGTCAGGAAATATTGACGCAGCAGAAAAATCCCAAAACCATTAGCAGCCGTCGGCAAAATTAGCGCCCCGTAAGTATTCAGCAAATGCCCCCACTTCAAAACCCAGAAAATTGGAATCACCAAAAGCTGAAAGGGAATTACCAGCGTTGCCAAAACCCCCAACACAATCGCCTGTCGCCCGCGAAACTTCAGCCTGGCCAAGGCGTAACCAGCTAAAGCCGAAGTTACGACCTGAAAACCGGTCACGGCGATCGCCACTAGAGTAGAATTAAGAAATGCCAACAAAAAATTTCCCCGTCGCCAAGCCTCCTGATAGTTCGCGAAAGTTAGGCCAGTGGTGTTGACACCGACACCAGATGGTGATAAAGAAACCAAAAATACAGCACCTAGTGGTAGCAGCACCAGCGCTGCCCCCACTAGCAACCCAATAAAAGTCAGCAGTTCCAGCGCCCTAGACCTATCAAAATATTTGCCCATAAACTTGTGAATTAATCTAAAATAATAACCTTGTGAGGCTCTCAAACCCGATCTCCTCCCAGATTCCCACACAACCGCGAATTTTTAGTCAAAAATAGGTAAAGTGTACCGTCACTGACCCCAAATTTTAAAGGGGTGTCCAAACATCCTACAGGTTATTCAGGAGACAAAATATCTATGCCCCAGCTTGAGGCGATCCCAGCAATTGACTTTCAAACCGCAACTTACAAAGATGCTTACAGCCGAATCAACGCCATTGTGATTGAAGGCGAACAAGAAGCTCATGACAATTACCTGACACTGGCCGAAATGTTGGCTGACAAAAAGGAAGAGTTAGTTGGCTTGGCCAAGATGGAAATCCGCCACATGAAAGGCTTCCAAGCTTGTGGCAAGAATCTCAAAGTCACGCCAGACATGGTATTTGCCAAGGAGTTCTTTTCGGAACTGCGCGGGAATTTCCAAAAAGCTTCCGCCGAAGGTAAGGTTGTAACTTGCTTGCTGATTCAATCGCTAATTATCGAGTGTTTTGCGATCGCAGCCTACAATATTTACATCCCCGTCGCCGACGACTTCGCCCGCAAAATCACCGAAGGCGTCGTCAAAGAAGAATACAGCCACCTCAACTTTGGCGAAGTCTGGCTGAACGCTCACTTTGAAGAATCCAAAGCCGAACTCGAAGCCGCCAACCGCCAAAACTTGCCCATCATCTGGAGACTGCTAAACGCTGTCGCAGACGATGCGCGCATCTTGGGCATGGAAAAAGATGCTTTAATTGAAGACTTTATGATTGCCTACGGCGAAGCCCTCGGCAACATTGGCTTTAATAACCGCGACATCATGCGGATGTCAGCACAAGGCCTCGCAGGCTAATCAATTGGGAAATAAGGAATGGGATCAAAATTAAAAATTAAAACTTTTAAATTTTCCCTTCTTCCTTCTTCCTTCTTCCTTCTTCCTTCTTCCTTTTTCCTTCTTCCTTTATTTGACAACTTAATGTTTGGTTTAATCGGTCACTTAACCAGCTTAGAACACGCCCAATCGGTAGCTAAAGAGCTGGGCTATCCAGAATACGCCGATCAAGGTCTCGATTTTT
>Ga0316607_1000422_pt1 | contig 15546 bp, 11 predicted proteins | sample MIS2016062E_MG_FD_207674 | JGI IMG/M metagenome (GOLD analysis project Ga0316607, IMG submission 207674) | Microbial mat bacterial communities from Middle Island sinkhole, Lake Huron, Michigan, United States - MIS.2016.062E | ecosystem: Environmental > Aquatic > Freshwater > Lake > Sediment...
TTCAAATGAACAAAAAGCACCAGCCAAACCGTCTTCTTCAAGAAACTAGCCCCTATTTACTTCAACACGCTTATAATCCTGTTGATTGGTATCCGTGGGGCCCCGAAGCTTTGACCAAAGCGCAACAAGAAGCCAAGCCTATTCTCTTGAGTGTAGGTTATGCGGCTTGTCATTGGTGTCATGTGATGGAACAAGAAAGTTTTGAAGACTTTGCAACGGCTGCATTGATGAATCAATTTTTTGTCAATATCAAAGTAGACCGCGAAGAGCGGCCTGATCTTGATTCCATCTATATGGCGGCGGTGCATTTGCTAACGGGGCGGGGAGGTTGGCCAATGACCGTTTTTTTGCTCCCTGATGGTCGGCCTTTTTTCGGTGGAAGTTATTTTCCCTCGGAGGAAAAAGCGCTCCATTATGGAATTCCAAGTTTTAAGCAAGTTTTACAAAGCATTATTGAGACCTATCAGACTCGGTTTGCTGAATTAGAGGAGACAAGTACAGAGATTCTTTCACGGATTAAGCAAATAAATCCGCGAAAGAATGTAGATCAAGCCAGAAATCTCCCCTTGCAGAAAGAAATATTAACCGTTGCTTTCACTGAATTGGAGACTAATTTTGATTCGGTGTATGGCGGCTTTGGGGGTGCGCCCAAATTTCCCCAGCCGATGATTTTAGGGTTTTTGTTGCGCTACCACGCGCAGACGGGAAATAGCAAAGCGCTTGAAATGGTAGAAAAAACCCTCCAAAATATGGTGCAAGGCGGCATATATGATCATTTAGGAGGTGGTTTTCATCGCTATAGCGTAGATAACAAATGGCTTATTCCTCATTTTGAAAAAATGCTCTATGATAATGCTCTTTTAGCTCAATTATTTCTTGAAACTTTCCAAGTTACGGGTAAAAAACTCTATCGGCAAGTTGCAGAAGAAACATTAGCTTACTTAAAGAGAGAGATGCTCCATCCAAACGGAGGGTTTTATAGTTCGCAAGATGCTGATTCTGAAGGCAAAGAGGGAACCTTCTTTGTTTGGAACCTTGAGGATGTGCGCGAAATTTTAGGCAAAGATACAGCGCTCTTTTGTCAAATCTTTGGTATAACGAAGAAAGGCAATTTTGAAGGTTATAATGTCCTTCATTTTCCCCATTCTCTCGCAGAAATAGCGCGAGTAACGGGGGTTTCCCGAAAGCGTTTAAAGGCTTTAGTCGCTGAAGGTCGCCAAAAGCTATGGCAAGCGCGGGAAAATCGTTGCAAGCCTGGGCGCGATGAAAAAATCTTGACGGCTTGGAATGGAATGACGTTGCAAACTTTCGCAACGGCAGCGGCGGTGCTAGATTCAACTGAATATCTCGAAATTGCCCAGCGCAATGCGGCTTTTTTGTTGCAGAATCTCTGTCAAAATGGGCGGGTTTTGCGAAGTTGGAAGGATGGGAAAGCCAATCTTAGCGGTTATTTGGAAGATTATGCTCTTCTGTCCGATGGTTTGTTAAGTCTTTATCGCATCGACGGTAACTCGCGCTGGCTTCAGGAAGCGCTTAATCTTGCTGATTCAATGCTAAAGTTTTTTTGGGATGCTGCAACAAATAGTTTTTACGATACAGGGAATGATCATGAAACGCTAATTATTCGTCCCTCTGACCTGGGTGATAATGCTACTCCAGCGGGGAATTCAGTTGCAACTGAAGTTTTGCTTCGTTTAGCTGCCTTGACCGATAAGAAAAAATATCGTTTGCCCGCCGAAAAGACGCTTACCAATTTAGCTTCAACGCTGCAATTATCGCCCTATAGCTTTGGGCGACTTTTGTGTGCCGCAAATTTCGCTTTAGCCCCAGCGCAAGAAGTGGTTTTGGCCGGAACTAATCTTCATTCACCTGATTTGCAAATGCTTCTCAGAGTAGTTTATCAGACTTATCGCCCTAATCTTAGTGTTGCTTTCAATTTGCAGGATTCTGCACCCTTCCAATTACCTCTCTTTCAAAAGCGCGAAATGCTTAATGGCAAAGCGACGGCTTATGTTTGTAAAGGATTTGCTTGCGCTTTGCCAACCACAGATGCAGATATTTTGAGCAAACAACTTCAAGAAATTTAGCTTTTAGGCTTAATTTGAGAGTAAAATTTGCATTTTCTTCATGTTATTCAAATTTATCGGCCTGCCCCAAGTGGGGCCGCAACTTATTTCGCTGAAATCGGCGAGCGTTTAGTCAAAGATGGCCATCGCGTAACGGTTTTAACCACTGATGCTTTTGATTTAGAGCATTTTTGGGTCAAGGGAAAACGTCATTTTACTGAATTAGCGGATGAGCATAATGGTGTAAAAGTCCTTCGCTTCCCCATCAAGCGGCGGCCAGGGCCACCGCTTCTTTATCCGTTTTTGCGCCGTTTCATGGTTGAAATTGGCAAATTGCCAGGCAATAAGCTCTCTTTTCTGCAAAAATTAGCGACACTTACCCCCCTTTTACCAACCCTCACAACCTTTTTAGAGCAAAATCCTGATTTAGCTGATGTAGCCTTAGTTCAGACAACAAATATCACGCTGGATTTTATGCTCTTGCCGACGTTGATCTGGGCTAAAAAGCGCAAAATCCCGCAGATCTGCACGCCCTTTATTCATCTTGGTGAGCCAAAGAACCAACAAATCGTGCGCTATTATAGTATGCCTCATCAATTGGAGATTCTTAGGCAAAGTGCAGCGGTCTTCGTGCAAACCGATTTGGAACGCAACTTTTTGCACAAGAAGGGAATTGCGAGCCAAAAACTGCATACGATTGGGGTTGGGGTAAATCCTGAAGCCTTAGTGGGGGGCGACGCTAATCATTTTCGGGCAACGTATGATATTAAGGGGCCAATCGTGCTGACGCTCGGTGTCGCAGCTTATGATAAAGGAACAATTCACACTGTCCAGGCAATGGAACGTTTGTGGGCTGAGAATTGTCAAGCGACATGGGTGCAAATTGGCCCTTTAATGGAGCATTTTACGCAGTTTTATGAGAAATTGCCTGCTGAAAGTCGCCAAAAAACCCGCTTACTTGGCTTTGTGCCCGACCAGATTCGCCAAGATGCGCTGGCTGCCGCCGATTTACTTGTTTTGCCTTCCCGTACAGATAGCTTTGGAATCGTCTATTTGGAAGCGTGGTGCTACGGTGTGCCCGTAATTGGAGCTTGGGCAGGCGGTGTACCAGCTGTTGTGACGCATGGCACAAATGGACTTTTAGTGAATTTTGGGGATCTTGCGGCTCTGGCCACAACGATTAAGCAACTTTTGACCGACCAGAAACTTGCTCAAGAGCTTGGTTTAGCAGGGCAAGCAACTGTTTTACGGGATTTTACTTGGGAACACAAATATCGCCAAATCAAAGAGATCTTTGCGAATTTGCTTCAGCAACCGCTTTGAAATTAGAAAAGCTTGCTTTTAGCAACAAAGATTGCTGGCCGCACGCGGAGCATAAGCACAAAATCTATTAGGGTGTGAAAGAAAATCACCGTCCAAATATCCCGATTGAGCCAAAAGCAGAGACTCCAACCAACGACCAAAATTGTTTCGGTTAAAGGCCGCCACTTCCGAATCGCTTGAATAAAAGGTGTTTCGTGGAAATGAGGCGGCAAAACTTTGATCCAAAATAGACCGTGAACCAAGCCCCCAAAGACCACGAAAAACAGGCCGCCCAGCACAAAACCTGCTTCGCGGGCAATATTTGGGGCAAACAAGCTAAATAAACTCGTACCACTAACTTCGCCGATCCGATAAATCGAGGCAAACGTTAGAGTCTCAAAGATTCCATTGCCTAAACCAAAGATAAACGTTGAAAGCCAGCGAATAGGCCGATTATCGTGGTGGGCAACAATGATATAAATGGTTTGACCTGCGGTCCACGAGAGAAATAACAACGCGACTAACCAGGGATTTTGCCAAGTTTGGGCAACATTCCAAGCCATTAACCAATCACGGAGAAAGATCGCCCCTAAAAGGATTGAAATCCCCCAGTAGATTATGATCTGTTTTTCAACAGTTCCTGGGATTTTCTGTATATTTACTACCGATTGCGGGAGATGACTATCGAGTTCTATATCCATTAGCTTGCCTTTCTCTCGGTTTATCTTGCCAGAATGCACCAAAATGGTGCTGTTTAATTTATTTGCAAGAGATTTAGGGAAAACCGCATTCAGGCAGATTTTAACATGCACGCAAAAATTTTGCAAATGAAGAAAAAACTAAGCAAGGTTTGTCATTTATGCAATTTTTCTGTGGCTTGCAAGGTTTTGTAAATTGCTGTCCATTCCACGAGAGTCACAGTTTCAGCCCGCTTCTCTGGCGCAACGCCCGCCGTCGCCAGCGCTTCCAAAGCGTCTTCTCGCGTAATTTGCACGCCCATAGCTGCTAAACCAATGGGCAGCGCATTGCCCAATTTTTTGCGGGCTTGGAGAAAACCAGCTTTAATTACCCGAAAGAGAGCCGAATTATCAACCCCCACGCCAGCAGGCGCGGAGCGCACCCGCAAGCGCAAAATCGCCGAATCTACGGCAGGCTGGGGCACAAAACTTGCGGCTGGCACACGGGCTACAATTTCTGGCTCGGCATACATTTGGATGGCATGAGCTAAAACACTCAAATCTCCAGGCTTGGCCGTAATGCGTTTTGCCACTTCCCATTGCACTAAAACTACGATAAATTGGGGTTGTGGAGCATTTTCCAGAAAATGCCGTAAGACTGGCGAAGTTATTGCATAAGGTAAATTAGCGACAACCTTATACGGCTTGCCTTTTTTTGTATCTTCTAACTTGCCAGCTTGAGTCAAAATAGCTTCTGGCGATAGATTAAGAATATCACCTTGCAGAAGTTGAAAGTTTTGGCAAGCCCGAAACTCATTTTGCAAGCGATCTACCAGACGCTTATCTAATTCAACCGCAATGGTAAACCCTGCTTGGCGCAGTAATTCCCAAGTCAAAACGCCTAAACCTGGGCCAACTTCGACCACAAGATCATCCGAAGCTAACTCCGCTGCCGCGACAATTTGAGCTAAAACAACTTCGTCGATCAAGAAATTTTGGCCCATGCCCCGCGTGGGATGTAATTGGAGCGAGCGCAGCGCGAAACGTACTTGAGCAGGGGAAAGATGAGGATTCATTATTTTCCTATGGGGATTTATGCGTTTTAAGCGAAAAACTTATCTTTTCAGCGACATCTTTTGAGAATTGAACGGCTGAATTGCGTTCCAAATGACTGCCATCAAAGGAGCGATAACGCTCTAATGGCACAGAGAGCCATAATCCTCCAGCAGATTCAAAGGCTTGAAGAAATTTATTTTCGTCAAAACCACTGAGTTCATCTTCCAAAGCCACCATTTCTTTGGTTGTGGGCAGCCGAAAAGCCACAACTTGAATCTCTTTTTGCTTCCATAGCCGAGTCTGTTGCATTAGAACTTCTATAAGTTCTGATGAGACCTGCGTCTTTGCAAAGAAATCACGAAAATGGCTCAATTCTTTGGTGGGATTTTCAGGAATCATCCAGGCTTCAATCCAACCATCGTCATGAAGGCGCGAAAAACCTTGTTCAACTGGCTTTTCGCCGCTTTTTCCTTTGTCTATTCTCAGCAAAGCATCAATTTTTAGCGGTTGAAGAAAAGTAACAAGAGGGGCAAAATGCGTTATAAGAAAGAGATAGTCTTTTGAACGATTTTTCTCTTGCAAAAAATGCTCATTTTGCGCCGCTAAAGGAGTCAAAGCTGCGGGTGTAATTCCTAAAACGATAATTTTCTTAGTGCTTTTTGGGTCAAGTTTAGCTTCTGCCGCCTGAAAAATCACTTGATTAAGGCCTCCACCGCCATAGCCAAAATTGAGAATTCGATAATTGGGCAACATGGTTTGCATCGCGGCAGGCGATAAACCCATTGAAACCCGCGAATCACCTAGAAAAAGCATGTCAAATTGAGCTTCAGTGTGAGTTTTGAGGAGCCAAAAACGCTCGGCTTGAGTTTGGTGAATAGCATTTGCCCATTGAGGGTTGTGAATCCCAGCGATAAACAGAAAGATGGTACTAAGCAAAAAGGTTTTTAAGCAACGATTTCGCATTTATAGCTCTATTTCTAAAATTGAAAATAGATAAATTCGCTTCCTGGCCCGCGAAGATAGATGCAAACTACAATGATCAGGGCCTCAAAGCTGATCTCTATTGCATTTTGCCAAAGTTTAGGCAAATAGAGTTTTGGTTCAAAACGCCAGAAAACAAAAATTTCACGGCTAATCCCAAGAAATAAGAAGATAAGCCAGCTATAACCATACTTTTCAAAATCAATTCCGCCACCATGAAAGCTAAAAAGCGTTTTGATAATCGAGATGGCCTGCTCTACATTTGTAGCACGAAAGAAAAGCCAAGCTAACCAAACTTGCAGAACTACCAGAAAAAGCGCTATTCCTCGCCCGCCAGGGAGCTTTTTCAAACGAGTAGGCCACTGGGTAAAGCGTTCAAAAGTCAAAAAAAGAGCGTGCAACATTCCCCAAACGATGAAATTCCAAGATGCTCCATGCCAGAAGCCAGAAAGAATCATCGTCAGCCACATATTAATCTCAGAACGCCATTTTCCAAGATGATTTCCGCCCAGAGGAATATAAAGATAATCCCTAAACCAGGTAGAGAGCGAAATATGCCACCGCGTCCAGAATTCCCGAAACGATGTAGCCGTATAGGGATGATCGAAATTGACAGGAAATTCATAGCCCATCCACTTGGCTAACCCTCGTGCAATATCGCTATAACCACTGAAATCACAATAAATTTGGAAAGCAAAGGCGGCAGTGATAAGCCACCAAAAGAAAGTTGCATTTGAAATAGTGGCTGCACTGAAAGCCAACTTTATTTGAGGCGCAAGATTATCTGCAATGACGATTTTTTTGAAATAACCGTGAATAAGCAACTTTAAGCCTGCCCAACGTTGCTCTTCTTTGGGGATATTGTAGGTCTCAAGTTGGGGAAGTAAATCAGTTGCTCTAACAATTGGCCCCGCAACAAGCTGGGGAAACATCGAAAGATAGGCAAAAAAATGGAGCAAATTGCGCGTCGGCTGCAATTGCCCCCGATAAATGTCAATGGTATAGCTCAAAGATTGAAAAGTATAAAAGCTGATTCCCACAGGAAGAATCTGCATAAATTCAGGGATTTGGGGGGTGAAATGCGTTTCAAAGGGAAGAAAAGCCAAGAAAGAAGCTAGATTTGCAAGGAGAAACTTGCTATATTTGAAAGCGATTAAAGAGCCAAGGTTGCCAAAGAGTGAACTAAAGAGGAAAAAACGCTTATAACGAGGATAGGCTTGCATTCCCAGTCCTGCGCCAAAATCCAATAAGCCACTTCCACCAAGCAAAAAGAGATAACGCCAATCCCACCAACCATAGAAAAAGAAGGAGGCAACTGTAATATAGGCCCAACGCCCATTCTTTGTCGACCTTATGAGGGGCCAAAAAGCAAAAAAGAGCGTCGCAAAAGCAATAAAAATGGGATAATGAAACGCCATGGCAGCTTTTTAAGTCTCGATTGGCAAAATAATCCGCACGATAGCACCTTTCCCAGGCGAAGATGCCAGTTCCGCTCGCCCATTGACCAATTTAGCCCGCTCATCAATGTTGAGCAACCCAAAAGAACCCCGTTCCAGCGCTGCTCGCCGTTCAATCGCTATATTAAAACCTTTGCCATCGTCTTGAATAGTTGTCAAAAGCGTTTGGTCTTTAACTTGAAGCCGCACCCAAATGTGTTGGGCCTGGGCATGCTTGAGCGCATTATTGATTGATTCTTGAATAATATTGAAAAGTTCGCTTTTTACACGCCCTCTTAAACTAAGGTTATCTATATTTTGAGTTTCTAAGACGATTTCAGTTGAACCACTTGTGATTCGGAGGCGATCAAAATATTGCTCTAAAGCAGCTTGCAGGCCTTGCGTTTCTAAAACTAAGGGCCGAATCTCAAAGAGTAAGGTCCGAACCTGATAATTTGATTGATCGTAAAGAGCCCCTAAACGTTCTAATTCTTCAATCGCTAAAGCTGCATCATGCTCAATCATAAACCTAATCACTTCGGTGTTCATTTTAATGGCCGCTAAAGTTTGGGCCAGGCCATCGTGCAAATCCCGTGCAAGCTCTTGGCGAAATTGCTCGGCCTTGAGCAACGTTTTATCTCTTTCATCCTTGAGATCAAACAAAAGTTGGGCATTGTGGAGCGCAACAATCGCATAATTGGCAATGACCGTCAACATTTCAAGCTGTTCTTGCAAGAAAGGCTCAAGGTTATTCCGCGCAAAGAGCATTACACCATAGACATGCATCTCTGCTCGCAAAGGAATCAAGCAGCCAGACCGACAATTATGAAGAAAAGTAAAGGTTTGAAGATCAAGTTCTTGACTAAGATCGTCAATTAACCGAGGAGCAGAGGTCGAAAGCAAGGCTTCAGCGAGATAACCATCGTTGATCATGAGGTTTAAGCCCAGATCATTGGCCGAAAAACCGCGCCCAGCAGCAAGCTGAACCTCGTCAGGTTCGTTTGTGGTTAGAAAGACCATGCCCACAGTATAGGGCACAAGCTCCTGACCCTCTTGCAAAGCCGATTCTAAAACTTGTTTCCACTTAATGGTTGAAGAAAGCGTTTGCGCCACCCGATAGAGCGAGCGGGTCTGGTCGCGGTAGCAGCGGGCTTCGTGCAAAGCAAGGTCGGCTTGTTGATAGGCTTCTGAGACTTTTTGCCGATTGTGATCTGTCCACTTTTCAGTCAGACTGGCTATTAGCCAAGGCATAAAACCAAGAATCAAAGTGCGTAAACTCAAAGAAACTAGATTTAAAGGCGCTATTTCCGCTTGATTGTTAAAGGTATTCCAGCCAATCACGGAAGCAAAATAGAAAATAGCGGCGATGATCCCTGAAACAAAGCTAATAAAAGGTGAATTGCGGACTGAAGCACTGATTAGCGGTAAGAAATAGAAGAGAAAGAAGATTGCTTGCTGTTCACCACTGAGAAAAGTCAAAAGAGAAAGAAAGATCAGGTCGAAAAGATAGACAATTTTGAAAGTGAAATGAAAAGAGGGGAGGAAAAGCAGCGCGGTTGCAAAAAAACTGAAAGCTGTATAACCCCAAAAGACTAAGACCAGGGAATTGCTTTTAGCTGAGATCGGCCAAAGAATAAGTGATTCACGAAGATAGTGTAAAAGATGCCATTGGCTAAGGAGAAAAAAGAGAAAACAAATGACTAACCAGCGAGCAATCGTATAGAATTGGTCGCCTTCGATCTCTTGTTGGCGTTTGTGCTGAATCATTGGTGCTGAATTTGTAGGCCTTGCGGTTGTAATTGCCACTGTTACCCCAATTCAGTAGTGAACAAACAAGCTGTTCACCACATAATGTAAAAATTAAGTAAAAAGAAATTTTCTTCACCTCCTAGAGATACTACTTATGTTAGAAGCATCTCTCAACATACACTATAACACATCTTCGCCTAAGGCTTTTGCCTGGAGGGTAGTGTTTTCTGGCAAATGGAATCCACCATTGGCCCCAAAGGCTAAAGCCTTTGGACTCCTACTGACTTTGGCACTACCGCCTGGAGTACTACCACAAGAAGTCTACTAAAATAAGAAAACCGCCGACACCTTATTTCTAGGTATCAGCGGTATCTTCTGCGCGGCCTCAAATGCTTTTTACAGCGTTTTCAAGACATCTATGGTGCTGCGGACGGCGTTGGCGGAAGCTTCGACAAGGGCTTTTTCCTCGTCGTTAAGCGGCAATTCGATGATGCGCTCAACGCCATTTGCGCCCAACACAACTGGGACCCCAAAGTAGATGTCGTTCAAACCGTACTCGCCTTCCAGGTAGGCCGAAACGGGGAGAACGCGCTTCTTGTCGCGTAAAACGGCTTCGACCATCTGGGCCGTGGCGGCAGCAGGCGCGTAGTAGGCGCTGCCCGTCTTGAGCAGGTTGACAATTTCGCCGCCCCCTTTGCGGGCCCGATCTACGATCTTGGCTAGGCGATCTGCGGGGATAAATTCGCTGACGGGAATCCCGCCAATCGTTGAGAAACGGGGCAGGGGAACCATCTCGTCGCCATGCCCGCCGAGCAGCATCGCTTGCACATCCTCAATCGAAACCCCAGCATCCATAGCGATGAATGTGCGATAACGCGCACTATCCAAAACGCCCGCTTGCCCAAAAACCTGATTTTTCGGTAAGCCGCTGACCTGTTTGGCCATATAGGTCATGGCATCCAAGGGGTTATTGACCAAAATGATGATCGCATCAGGTGAATGCTTGACCGCTTTCGTGATACAGTCGCGGGTGATATTGGCATTGATCTTGATCAAATCTTCGCGGCTCATGCCTGGCTTGCGCGGAGCCCCCGAAGTTACCACGATTACGTCAGATTTAGCGGTATCGGCGTAATCATTTGTCCCAAAGATTTTGGCATCAAAGCCCATAATCGGGCTGGCTTCCATTAAATCAAGCCCTTTACCCTGGGGAATACCCTCGACAATGTCAACCAAAACAATGTCGCCCAATTCCTGGGCCGCGACCCAATGGGCGGTGGTCGAACCAACAAACCCAGACCCGATGATGGAAATCTTATTTCGCATGCGGAAGTTCCTCCTGCATCTGTTTAGCCCCGCTCCAGCGTGGGGCCTTTCAACGCAGCCTATTGTAGCATAATTTTGCCAGGCTGTTTTTTGGGGGATGTTGGGGGATAAGGGTGCGCTGAATCACTTAACCATAAGAGAACCGCCCCCGCCACCCCCTGAGCTAGTTGCCATTGCACTTGACACATCAAATACACTATTTGTTTCCTTCGGACAACCTTCGGGAAATTTGATTCCACTCCCATCCGAAGATGCTTGTTTCAAGGTCTCTTGTGCTTGTTTAAGAATATCTGAAGATTCTTCGATTCTTCCCTGCTTGTAATAGGCAATTCCTTTATAGCATAGAACTAACTTTTTATCCAAGGCTGGCTCATGACTCAATTTTTGATCTGAAGCATCATCCAAAAGTTCACTTGCTGACGAAAATTGCTTTATACGCTTCTTTATATCTTCTGTCTCCGATTCTCCTTCTTCATAGTAATTCATTCCTAAAGCGAAACGGCTGAGATAAACCATTTCGTTGATAAATTTGTCTTTATCGTCATAAAAGGCATCTTCAGATGAATGAATTTTGTGTTCATCTGTAAACTCTTGTTCATTTATAAATTTCACTTTACTAATTAGCACAAAACGATGTTCTAATCTAAAGAAGTTGTCTATTAGATCACTATACCAGGCCGAAATAAGAACATTACCTTTATCTTGATACTTTCCTTTAATATCATTAAGTTCCTCTCCCCTTTTTACAACTTCTCCTGATAGATCTTCAATCACTAAGGTATCCTTATATCTGTTTTCTATTGGATTAAGTTTTTTAATCAGATCATCTCTTATCCCATTGTTTATTTTTCCATCAAAACCAGCGACAAGGATGGTAAATTTGGAGGGGGTAACTGGGGCAGGGGGAGTATGGGGTTGAGAAATATATGTTATGCCACAACCAACCAGAACCAGAAGGATTATAAAAAACACTATTTTCCAGTGTGTAGGAATCTGCTGCAATCTCTGCCATAGCGCAGTGAGTTTGTTCTTAAAGTTATTACAAAAAACTTTTAACTTTGCCCATAAGTTGCGATGCTCCTTGTAGTAGCGATCCTTCTCGCTGCGAATTGCCTGACGCTCCTCCTCCGTAGCTATTTTTATCACTTCAGAACGTCGAATAAAAAGTGTTCGCTCATCGAAACTACGCCTTGGGGTCTCGATTCGCTTTGTTAGCTCATGCAAAAAGGGGCTTGGGGGAATAGATATAACCACAATTCGCTTCTCATCGATCACGATGGTTTCACATTTAAGGTCGGAGAGTGGGTGGGAACAAATAGCATTTACTTTGTCAAGAACTGTAGAAGTAAAACTAGCATCATCGTTAGGTAGACTAACATCATACAGATCACGTGTGCCATCTGCATTTAGTTTATCTGCTGCACCGATGATAAGATAACCATGTTCTCCCGCAGTGTTAGTGTTACCGTTGATGAGTGCCAAAATATCCTTTATAAACTCGTTCCATTGGCGATCTTTCCCCTTCTCCGAATCGATCTTATAGAGTTCTTGTTTGAATTCGAGTTTTAAGCCTTCTTCCTGGTCAAGCCGTCTCTTCAATTCATCTTTATTCATAAAGTCTCATCATCGTGATATTATCTTAAAGTTTCCCCTAACTCAATAATACGGTAAGCGAAAAGCATTGTCAAGGGCAAAAAATTGCGCTCTAAGTAACCCAAAGGCTCCCGTCCAGCGGCGTAAGACAGGCATCCTGCCTGTCCCGCAGGCTAGAAGTTTGGGCTCCGCCTCAGACCTTTGCAGTTTTCAAAACCGCAAAGGTCTCCACGGCCAGCGCAGCTATCCGTGACCATGAAACCCTTTTCGCTGGCTTTTGAAAGCAACTAAAAAGACCTGGGAAGCTCATAGAAAGCTCCCAGGTCAAGGTTTATATTGTAGTGAAGCGAAAGAAAAGAAAGGTTTTAGAAAGTTATAGGCTTTGGCGTAGTTTTTGAAGCGTGGTTTCTAAGTCTTCGGGAAGCGGAGAATTAAATTCAGACCAAGAATCATCTTTGGGCAAACGAAAACCAAGTTTGTAGGCATGGAGAAATTGACGGTTGATGCCAAAGGCCGCCCGTGACTTGCGACTGCCATAAGTGGGGTCACCCAGCACGGGATGGCTTTTGTAGGCGAAATGCACTCGGATCTGGTGGGTGCGCCCCGTCTGTAAGACTGCCTCAATCATCGAAAATTCCCCTAGCTCCTCCAGCACGCGATAGTGCGTAACGGCTTCGCGGCCATCCGCCAAGATCGCTTGGCGATTGCGGTCTACGGGATGTCGCCCTATCGGTGCATCAATCGTGCCTGTCGGCTCCCGAAACCGCCCTTGCACCACCGCCAAGTAGGCTTTGTACATCGTGCGCGCCTTTTGCTGATCCGTTAGGTGTTTCATAGCCCCTTCGTGGCGGGCAATCACCAACAACCCTGATGTAAATCGATCTAGCCGATGCACAATCCCTGGGCGGACTGTCCCATTGACTTGCACATCAGGATAGTGGCACAAAAGCGCATGAACTAGCGTCCCCGTGATGTGCCCTGGCGCAGGGTGAACGACCATCCCCGCCACCTTATCGACCACGACCACATCCGCATCTTCGTAAACTACATTTAGCGGGATGTCCTCTGGAATAAGCTCACTTGGCTGGATAGGAGGGCATTGCACCGTAACTAAATCGCCTGCTTGCAACAATTGCCGCGCCTTCACCAGTTGCTGATTGATTTGAATCGCTCCATCCATAATCAATTGCTGGGTATAGGAACGCGATAATTCACTTATTTTCTGGGCTACATAGCGGTCAATGCGCTCTCCCGCTTCTTCGGGAGTGATAATCAGTTGTAAAAGCTCTTCCCTTATCATTGGCTACCTGCTTCCTGGCTCTTTTGCAAAATGGTCTGGCTTGCGAATAACATATTTCTCAGATCTCTAAGCTCTAACTAACTTTTAGCTTGCTGATCGGGCCTTCCTCCTTCCGCTGCCTGCGAAAGATCTTGCCTTAGCAAATCTACTAAAAGACCATCTTCCTTAGGCAAAAGCTCTGCTTTCTGCTGGCTTTCGCTGAAAAAGAGATAGATGACTAAGAGTAATGTTCCGCCAGTGATTGCACTGTCAGCCAAGTTAAAGATCGGCCACCAACCAACTTGGATAAAGTCAATGACATAGCCTAAGCGAACTCGATCAATGAGATTGCCAAGTGCCCCACCCATAATAAGCCCCATGCTTATCTGGACAATTAGGTTTAGATTAGGTAACTGGGTGCTATAAACGAAGATTGCCCCTAAGCAAATGAGGATAGAAGTGAGGGTGAGGAGGAGAGGTGCATCTTGGAAGAGCCCAAAAGCTACGCCCGTGTTGCGCCAATAGACTAGACTAAGCAGCTCGCCCAGCAAAGGTTGGGAGCGGAGAAGCGGCTCCGGCCCCAGGTACGTGAGGACCAACTGCTTAGTTTGCTGGTCGAAGCCTAGAACCAACAGCCCAAAAAGAAGGGGCACAAACCAACGTCTTTGTTGTGGAGTGAATGCCATTGCCCTTTATCTCTAGCTTTGCGGAATCAACACCGTGAATAGTATAGCACATTTATCATGCCGCAATGCAGAAGCGCAAGCCCAGTTTAGCAGAACCTTCCCTTGTTCGGGGCCCTTTGGCAAGCTCAGACCACGGCTGCCGAGGGCCATGAATTACCCCAAAACCCCCGCTTCTGGGAACCTTTTAGCCCTTCGAACGTTTGCCCTCAAAAAAACCCCGGCCTGAGCGGAGCGCAGCAGGCATGCACGGAGACCAGCAAGGCCGTGGTACAATAGGCCGTAGAGGCCATTCTTTCTGCAACGTGCTTCTCTGCCGCCCACGGGGGAGAGGCTAAGGGATCGAAAACCTAAGCATGCCTGAGAGCCAACCACCAACTTTTGAAACCCTTGCGGTTCGGATCACAGACTTTGCCCCCAAACAACAAGCCTACCCCGTTGAGGTAACCCTCCAGGGCGAGCGCAACTTCCAGGGCTGGCTCCGCTTGCAAGGCTTAACGCTGCCTGCGGAAGGAAGTGCCCAAGAGATTAGGGCCTATGGCACAGAGCTTTTCCGCCGCCTCTTTGCGGATTCGCTGGCTGCGGCCTTCCAACAAGCCTGGGGCAGCGTGGCGCAGGAAGATCAGCAGCGGTTGCGGGTTCAGTTGTGGCTGGATAGCGCTGACCCGACGCTCCATGCTATTCCCTGGGAATTGCTGCATTACAATCCTGGCGTTGGGGCGGGGGCGGCCCTGCCCTTGACTACCGATCTCAAAGTCGCTTTCTCGCGCTATCTGGCGAGTAGTGAGGCCTGGGGCAAACCAATCACCCGCCGCCCGCTGCGGATGTTAATCGTAATTGCGGCTCCCAGCGACTTAGGGACAGAATGGCCTGATCTGGTCGCCATCGACAAAGGGGCGGAACAAAGCGGAATTGAGGACTTACTCAAGCCCTTGACCGCTTCAGGGCATTTGGTTTACGAATTTCTCCTGCCTAGGACTTCAGAGGAGACCTTAGAGGCCGCCTTAGCGAAGGGCTATGATCTTGTCTTATATTTTGGGCATGCGCTTCAACACCCAGAGTATGGGGCGCGCTTGGTCTTGGAAGACCATGAAACGGGGTTGGCGGCCTTGTACGCGGGCAGCGAATTGTTACGGTTTTTGCAACAGACCGCAAAGCGGCCTAGTCTGTTCATTTTGATAGCTTGCAATACCGCGCAAACCACCGCGATGGGAGGCAATGCGCCTGTTTCCCTGGGGTCGGCGCTGGTGCAACAAGGGGGAATTCCTGCTGTTGTCGCCATGCAACGGTTGGTTGATCTGAGCTTTGCCCGCACCTTCACCCAATATCTTTGCGATTCGCTGCTGCGCGAAGGAGGAATTGATGTTGCGGTAACTGCCGCTCGCCAAAGGCTTTTTC
>Ga0316607_1000424_pt1 | contig 15478 bp, 18 predicted proteins | sample MIS2016062E_MG_FD_207674 | JGI IMG/M metagenome (GOLD analysis project Ga0316607, IMG submission 207674) | Microbial mat bacterial communities from Middle Island sinkhole, Lake Huron, Michigan, United States - MIS.2016.062E | ecosystem: Environmental > Aquatic > Freshwater > Lake > Sediment...
TAGTTATAATTCGCATATAACAGATATACTATACTTTTTTTTATCTATAATTTTACAGGAGCGGAGCCAGGATAATTTTCCCTATTACAGACTTACTTATGTTTTATTTATAATTCTCATATAACAGATATACTATACTTTTTTTTATCTATAATTTTACAGGAGCGGAGCCAGGATAATTTTCCCTATTACAGACTTACTTATGTTTTATTTATAATTCGCATATAACAGATATACTATACTTTTTTTTATCTATAATTCTACAGGAGCGGAGCCAAGATAATTTTCCCTATTACAGACTTACTTATGTTTTATTTATAATTCGCATATAACAGATATACTATACTTTTTTTTATCTATAATTTTACAGGAGCGGAGCCAGTTACAAACTATATACACATACACATAAAACGCTAATAATCAATATATTAAATAAATTTTTCATAAAAGCACAGTATTAAATTAAGTAACATAAATAAACATAGTAAACATAGTAAACATAGTAAACATAGTAAACACAAAAAACTCATTAAACACATTAAACAAATATTATTGGGTAATATATTTATAATCAGAAAGGCGCGCACCAGACAAAATAATGATATTGACGGGTTTGTATATGTGCCAATTTTGGACAAAATTTACACGAACTTTTTTCTGAAGCTCGCCATCATCGGGCGTATCAAAAAGAGCATAATCATTGCTATTGAGCCGATGAACCGCAAGGCGGGTTCGTCCATTTCGCGCGACAAAAAGCGCAGCGAAGTGAGAAAACCAAGCGAGACAATTACAATCCAGGTCATATCGATTTCGGGCAGTGCGCCCGAGTGGCGAATTTCCCGTATTGTTTGCGTGTCCAAAAAAGGTTCTTTTCTGTAGCGGTTTATCAGCTCCGTGATGGCGCGTGGATTTCCCACGGTTTGGTCGAAAATGTGATTCCAAAACATTTCCCGGTCTTGGACTTCCAAATTATTGGCCAATTGATTAATCAGCTGCAGCGCTTCGCACCTTGGCAAATTTTTGACTTCGAGTTTTTCGAAGTTCCAAATAAAGGAAGTATTTACCGCTTTGATTTCGCGAGCGCCGGCGACAATTACGAAAGTATCTTTCAAGCGTTCAATTACTTTCTTTGTCGTTGGCGTGATTGATGAAATATCATCGATAATCAAGCAATATTCGAAAGCCGGAACGGATGCGATAATAGTATCGCAAAGGTGAATCACGTTTTCACGTTGGATTTTTTTATTGATTTCATCGGTGGTGAAATCTTTCCAGAGCATCGCTAGAACCGTTTCCTTTTCTTTGAAAAGATAAAGTAGAATTTGAGCCAATGATTTTTTGATATTGTCTGTATCGTCTAAACGCAAGATTTTTTTATCCGTGGTAATGTTTTTAAGCAAATGCGATTTTCCAGAACCGATGGAACCAATCACAAGAGTATTGATGTTTCGGTTGATGTTTTGGTTTAGGTTTGTCAATTCGGCATTTCTTCCAACAGTAAAATAAGATTCAGTAAAGTCAATATTGATGAGTTGTTCCCTGGGACCTGGAACAAAGAATAAATATAATTTTGTGTACCATTTCACAGGCGAAGCCGTGACGGCGTTCACGCGGAGGCGCAGCTCTTCGGTTGGGATTTCGGCATAAATTAAAGTAGTATTAAAATTTTGATGTCCGAGCATGGTTTTAATTTCGGCAAGCGAAGAACCAGCTGAAAGATGGTGCGTAGCAAACGAATGCCGTAAGGCGTGAGGATGCAAAGCCGGAATGTTTGTTTTTTGACTGATTAGGTTTAGAGCTTCCCACATTGTTTTACGAGAAATATGCCCCAAAGACGAAGTCTTTGAAGGGAATAAATAAGAGTTGCTTTCGATTGAAATTTCATGCTGTTTTAAATATTCGCCGATGGCTTGATAAAGGCGGTTTGATATGGGAATGGTTCGCAGGTGTTTTGTTCCTCTTTTCTTTGCGGATTGGATTGTGATGTTTCTATTTTTAAAATCAAAATTCTTGCAGCGGATGCTGCAAGCTTCAGAAATTCGCAAACCCGCATCCAACATTAAAAGCACAATTACTTTGTGTTTTACGTATTTGATTGAATCCAGAACCATTAAAGATTCTTCTTTGCTGATATAATTAAATTGTTTGACTAACATAAATTATTTTTAAATGTTAATTGATAAAAACACCTTTTGCAATGCAAAAAGCCCCTTTCGAGCTTTGTATTTCAAGCGATTCAATTTTAAAAAGTCTAGTATATTGATCCATATTAATCAAAGCACCAATGGGTGGATAAGATTGTAACTGTAAATAAAAATGAATATCTCCGTTGGTTTCTAAATCCCAACACATTATTTCTATTGCTTTTTCGTCAAAAAAAGCATTCAAATAATTGACCAGTTTTTTTTTAAAATATTTCATCTTCATTGATTATTTATTGATAAATATTCAAGTTCCTTTTTAAAGCAGCTGCTTTTTATTTTCATTTCAAACTGTTTCATTTTTGAAATTAGATTTTTGCGTTTAGCAAAAATCATCAAGTTTCTGTCTTGGTGGTTTTTTTGCACATTTAACCAATCTTCTAATGTGATTTTGTTGTTTTCATATTGTGCTTTTTTAAGATTGAAAATTTCCATTGACAGAGAAGTATTGTCTAATTCAAGTTTCAAAATTTCGTACGTGTCCTGGATTAATTCATATTCTTTTTCCAAATTAAAAAGGTCGTTTTCTTTTTTTTCTGTGAGCTGAAAGCGAAGTCTTTCCAGTTCTACTTTATTGCGTTGTTTGTTCTGGTAGAACGAAGCTAGATTTGAAAGCGACACGCCAACATTAAAAGTTTTTTCAAAAAAATTATAGTTTACCGAAGGTAAAACGGCTAAATATTCTAGTTTATTTTTGTCGGAGTTGAATTGAATCAAAGAATCTATTCTTTGATTATGGTTTTTTTCAAAGTTGTAAAGAATAGGATTTTTGGTTTGAGCATAGATATAGGAACTATATTGATATAGTATGATACAAAATATTATATTTTTTAAGAGGCTCATATTCGTCTTTAAATTTTTTTAAATATAATAATTTATTCAATCCAAAAAAGAAGAAGTAAAAAAAAATTACTAAGTAATATTTGTTTACAAATATTACTTAGTAAACATTAAAATATTTATATTTGTGAAAAATAAACTTAAACGGAATGGGAAAAGTTATAAGCATAAGCAATCACAAGGGCGGTGTTGGAAAAACAACTTCTGCTATTAATATTGGAGCTGGACTAAACAAGCTCGGAAAAAAAGTCCTTTTAATTGATTTGGATCCTCAAGCAAATTTGAGTCAAAGTTTGGGTTTGATCAATAAAGAAAAAACCATTTATGCTGCCTTGAAAGGCGAATGCAGATTGGCACCAATTACAGTCCTGAAAGGACTGGATGTAATTCCGTCCACTTTGGATTTATCGGGAGCAGAAATAGAATTAAGTTCTGAACCGGGCCGCGAATATATTCTGAAAGAATTAATAGAGGAAGTGCGAAGCGCTTACGATTATATAATCATCGACAGTCCTCCATCTTTAGGGCTACTAACTATAAATTCATTTACTGCAGCTGATGAAATTATCATACCCTTGCAAGCGCAATTTTTAGCCATGCAAGGTTTGGCGAAATTGGTTGAAGTGGTAGAAAAAATAAAAAGCCGATTAAACAAAGGTTTGAAAGTTGGAGGCGTTTTTATAACGCAATACGACGGCAGAAAAGTCTTGAATCGTGATGTTGTGGAAACCATCAATACGCATTTTAAAAGCGAAGTTTTTAAAACCAAAATTAGAGATAACATCGCTTTAGCGGAAGCTCCAGCGCAAGGCTTGGACATTTTTAGATATAGTGCTAAAAGCAACGGCGCGGAGGATTATATGGCGTTAGCCAAGGAAATTATAAAACGAAAGTAAAGCCCCCCAACTCCCAAAGGGGGAGCAAAAAAATTAATATATGTTAGGATAAATAAAATTAAGCTATGGTAAAGAAAAGTTTTTCGGGTGGTTTAAATTCGCTTTTGGGAGAAACCAATCAAGCGGAGCAGACTGCGGAGCAGGCAGAACCGAAAGCAGCAAAAAAAGAAATTACAAAGACTTCTCAATTAGGCACGAAAGAAAAAGAAACTAGAGCGACATTTATTGTCAATGAAGATTTATTGGAGAAAATGAAAGCTTTGGCTTATTGGGACCGGGTTTTGATAAAAGACATTATCAATCAAGCTTTTGAGGAACACATTGGGCGGTACGAAAAAAAGAACGGAGAGATTAAAGAAATACCAAAGAAGCAATAAATTGCATATTGCATACGAGAGCCTCAATAGCCTCTTGTATTTTCGCTATCAATTCTTTTCGACAACTCCCATAGTGCTACGCTAATGTAATTGGTTTCGTTCAACGCTGTTATCGGTAGGTTTTCTTTCTGTCGTCCTTTTTTCACTTTTATTTCTTTTCATTGTCAGGCAGGTTAATTATTGTCTGAACAGATTTGGGATAAATGTCGAAGAATTTTTTCCGTTCTATTTTTGCAAAGTCCAACATAACCGATAAGACACCTTTAAGTGGAGCGTCAATTTTGTCAGGATCTATAAATTGTTTTTTATATCCAAGTTGTTCAAACTCTCTTGACCAATTGAACAAGTTTTTAGTGTTGTCGTTTTTGCTAAAGAAGTCACGAAGTATGTCTGTCGGAATGCTCTCTAATGATTTCAAAAATGAGTTAGCCGATTTGTTGCCTGAAATTTGAACAGCCATTGAGATAATTTTATCTACTCCATCTTTTCCTAAGTTGCCAAATTTAAAACCATTAGATAATTTCTTTTCTCTGTCTGGAGTGTCAAGAAAAGCAATGTCCTTAACAATAAAGTCAATAATGATTAATATATGAGATAGCATCAAATAAATCATTCTTGTTGCGTCTTCTCTCTTTTGTTCGTCAGTTAATACCTTTTCAATGAAATAAATAAGATTTGAAAGTGAAGAGTTAAATCCCGAATAATCTTGTTCGGTCAATAGTTTAGATTTTGAAGTTTCATAAATAAATCTCCAATCTCTATTGTCAAAGGTTTTAGAGCTTTGATGCTTAGATAATCTGGTTGTTAGTTCTTCTTCTGTTAATCTGTCGGGAAATGTATTAGAACGGAGTTTTGCTAAAAAAGCACCGTCCATAATGATTGTATTATGAAGCTGTCCGAAAGTATGGATTACAGGTCTTTGATCTGTGGTTGCAACAATACAAGAATTGAAGTTTAATAATTTCATAAGCCCATTAGCCAATAAAATCCTTTCAAATACTTGTGGTGTCTTTTTGTTTTTTATGTCAACATTTATACGTTGCCTTGTCAAACTTGAAGAACGACCATACAAATAAAGGTCAACATCTGTAATGTCGAAGCCCTCATACTTATACTTAATTCCGCGCACAACATAATAACCTGAATTAAGGAAGTAGTTGCGTAGCAACTCTTCCATTAATTCTCCTTTTGATAATGTTTGTTGATTTTCCATTAGCTTCTAAATGTTCTTAATAGTTCAGCGACTGATTTTTTAGATTGAGGATTTTGTTTTTTTCTGTTTACAGATCTTTTTTGTTCTGGCCCGATATAGTTAGTAACGCTTCCTGAATACATATTTGAGCCAACGACTGTTTGCTCTGTTGTGTCGCCAAATTCTAAAACTTGCATTGCCAAAGCACCAATGTCTTTTTTAAGCAACTGCATATAATACATAGAACTATTCGGCTCTCGTCTAAGTTGTATAACTCTTTTAAGCTCTAATAATTTATAATCGTCGCCAATTGCGGTCGCTGGACCAACCTCATAACCGTTTACAAGCTTTCTTAAAAGTGCTTTCAACATTGTAATTTTTCCTCGTCCTGGTGTGCTAAAATTGATACCATAATATAGCGAAGATACAAAAGCCTTTGCAAGGTCTAAAGCATCTTCCTCAAAAGGATTTCCGTATTTGGAGAATGCTGATGGCTTCGTAACAAAAGTTTTAACTTCTTGCGAATTACTAACTTCATTGAAGTCATACATTCCAATTGATTGAAGTTTGGAGAGTAATTGTTCTCCTAAAATTGATTTTGCTTTTTCAACTGTTATACATCCTTTTGCGGTTAGCAATGCATCCAATTCTGTAATTTTTTTTGTCTCCTCTGATTTTAAGGATGATAAAACTGCATTGGTTTTCTCCACACCCTCACGTCTAAATAGATTGCCATTGAAATAAAATTTTGAACTATCATCTAATGTTTCAAAGTCAATAAATCCTATTTCTTCTGCTTGTAGAAACAAGTCAGACGCCTCTGTCTTGTTAAGTTTAAAGCTGTCAGATATGTATTCCGTTAAAATTTTCTCGCCTTTTGGAAGGTCCGAGATATTGTCTGCAAGTTCGATTGCAGCACGCTGATAATTTGTAGGATTGCTATTTGTGAAAATGTCTGAAGTATGAGTTAAAACCGTAGAAGTCGTTAGACCTAAAACGGAAATAGAACCATTCTTTCCTGTTTCAATTAGTCGAGCTTCTTCTAACTTACTTTTGATGGTTTCAATTTCGGTCTTTTTGATGTACGATACTTTCGCTATTGAACTTACTTTGTCAGCATTTAGGTCGCTTTGCTCGTCAGAAGCTGCCAAGTTTGATAAGAATACACCACACTTGCCTGCAAGCTCAATGTCTTCAAAGTCTTGCGTATCTCTTACGTCAAGTAGTTTTTTAGTGTGGTTGATTAACCAAGCTCCTTCTGTTCTTTTTTCCATTGTCGTTTATTGTTGCACTGTCGTCTATTAAACTTATCGATAACTTGTTTATCTGCGAAACAAACCTTCGCAAAGCTTACCTGATTAGGGTGGATAGGTGAAGATTTTTTTTTAATGTTCAGCTATTTCATCTAATAAAAGGTAGATTAAAATAATAAATGGTTTAACACTTTAAACTTGCAAGTTTATAATCTCTTTCGTCACGTAATCTATCTTGCTGATCCTTGTTATTAATTGCTTTATTTATAAGATCCTGATATTTGTTAAATATATTAGTTCGTTCTTCGCTACAATCTTTATCATTAGTGCAGGAAGATAGAGTTATTAATAAAATTAAAATTATTTTTTTCATAGGATTTATTGCCAAAGGTTAATATTTAATTTAAGAAGTTTTAGAAATGAATATTTAGTTGTTTTTTTTTCGAAATAGGGAGGGATAAATTGGATTTGGTTCCACCCACAAACCTCTTTTATTATTGCGTGCTTCCTGTTCTAAACTTGCTAAAAGTTTTGATGTAGAATATTGTTTGTATTGCCAACCAAAACCGCTTTTAATGATTTCAGCAGATAGATATTTGTCGTTGTCATAGTACACTTCGGCAATGCTGCGCCCGTATCGATCCGTTGTAGTTACCTTGTATTTTACTTCTTTTAAATACACTTGGTCGGAAGTAAATTGTTTGGCCTTTGTTCCAAAGGCTTGCGCTTTTTCTGGACAATCTACTTCTGCTAATCTTAAAGTAGTTTGGATTTTAGCGGTATCAATAACCACAACGGTGTCGCCGTCTTTAATGCCAATTACTTTTCCAGTTAAAGTTTGTGCATAGATCTGGACACAGAGGAAAAAAATAAATAGAAATTTTAATTTCATGGGTTTTGATTTTTTGCTAAAGTAGGGAATATTTGAAAAAAGCCTAGACGATAGTCTAGGGCTTTTGTTATTACTAAGAAATACATTTTTCTTGTAACTTAATAAACTGATATTTTGGTTTATTTACAAAAACAGTTTCTTCAATGGTTTCTAATTTATTAATACTTGCTTGGATAGCGTGTTCAGATTGGTCTATACCAATCCATTTTCTGTTGTTTATATGTGCGGCTTTTAATGTTGTGCCAGAGCCGCAAAAACAATCTAAAACAATACTGTTTTCATTTGAAGAAGTTCTAATTATTAGATTTAATAAATCTGAGTTTTTTTCCGTTGGATACGTTGTGTATTGAGGATCTTTAAATTCCCATATATCTTGTACTCTTTTGCCTTCTTTTTCATCAGCATAAATTATTTTTCTTGGGTTTCCATTAGAAGACCATTCTATTAATCCAATAGAATCCCATTCTTCAAGTGTTTCAACGTTTGTTCTCCAATGCCTCCCTTTTGGAGGCAACTGCCCTTTAAAAAGGTTGTTAGTTTTGCCATTTACAGTTTCACCTGGAGCGTGGATTGGAACAGTAGTATATCTGCGATTATCTTTGTTTACTTTAGGAAATAATTTCATTAAATCTTGTTCGCTATATTTTGTTTTTGGTTCGTTCCAAATGGGTTTTTTGGTTTTAGAATAAAATAATATTAAGTCTTTCAAATTACCATAACCTATTCGATTAAAATTTTTAGGATTACATTTAATTCGGGTAATATCATTTCTGAAATTTTCAATACCAAATACTTCATCCATAACAATTTTTACATAATGCCCAATTTTATAGTCTATGTGTAAATAGATAGAACCATTTTCAGAAAGCAGTTCTTTTAATAAAATCAATCTTTGTTTAATAAAGTCTAGGAACTCGGCGCCTAATAATTTATCAGAATATGCAATATCGCCGTTTTTAGAATTACTAATTGTTGCAGCTCTACCATCAGTAATTGTAAAATTTCCATTAGTAGCAAAAGGGGGATCTATATAAATTAGGTCTATTTTACCTTTCAATTTTTTTTCATTTAAAAGGTATTGTAAACCTTCTATATTATCTGATTTTAAGAGTAAATTATTCATAATTAAATTTGATATAGAAATTCTCTTAAAACAAGAGCGCTCATTATATTATAATCTTTATAGGTTTCAGTAATAGATTTATGCATTTTATTTCCGCCTCCAATATATAGCACTCCATCTAGAATTGCTATTTTAATAGCTGAAACTCCTGGTGCTTCAATGGTACTGATTGCATCATTAAATTGTGCGTTTTGATGTCCTCCAAAATCCGTTAAAAATTTAGCTTCACCAATCACATATTGTTTATTGAAACGACCTACAAAATCTAAACCTTTATTATGATCATATCCTAAATGTTCTTTAGCATAACTCATCATTGCGTGATCGCCACCTCCCAAAATTGCATCTTTATCATTGGACATAAATTCGGCTAAGCTTACAGGTTCTATTCCTAAAGATTTGTTTCTGATCCATCGATTGAACATTGGTCCAATTTGTCTGTTTGTTTCTTTAGGTTCACTACATCTATCAAAAATTTTATCGAGTCCCATTTCATATATTCTGCCACAAATACGATTGATAGTCCTTGGATTTCTCTCAATAGATGATTTATCTCTTTTTAAGTATGCAACATAACTATCTTTTATAGGAAATAAATTAAAGTTAAGAAGTTGATGAATTAATAAATCATTATCTTTATTTTCAAAAGATAGTTCTACTGCTGCCCATTTATCTATATCTATATCTCTAATTCCTTCCGGTATAGTAGGGTAAATGTGAAATAAATCATCTAAGTATGATTTTTGATTTGCATATTCAATACTGAGGTTTAACCAATTATTCATAATGGTGTAATTTATTATTTTGTTTTTAAATTTTATACAAAGTAAATGTTATATATTTTGTGTTATGCATAATAATTAAAACTTATTGGATTTTTAATTATTAATATTTTTATCTAGGGATAATTTCAAAATTTCCTCCATCGGGTCTGGAGCTTCGGTTTTTTCTTTCTCAGGTTTGGCAGCGGCTTTTTTTGCTTTATCGCTTTTCGGATTGTATGCAATTACATCCTCATTCAAAATAAAACGAATGTATCTTGCGGTGTCGTTTTTCATACCTTCCGCTAAAACTTCTTTGATACGTTTGTTTAGTGGTTCTATCAGGTTCGGGAATTTCTGCAGCTGCAGAATTACATCTTTTACAAAAGCATCATTTTTGGGTTTTGTACTGGTTTCGTAAAGCGTTTGAAAAACTGGAATCAATTCCAGAAGAAGATCGTTGGTGGTTTTTACGTTCATCGCATTTTTGCGGAACAATTTAAAACGCAACATTTCAACGGTTCTGCCTTTGCGTTCTTCGGTGTACTCAAAATACACATCGCATTGCCCAAGGTCATACAGGTCTTTTAGTTCCCGTTTTGCAACTTGCAAAACGCGTTCGTTTAGCAGCGCATAACGGTTGTATTTTTCCTCCAGCATGAAAGACTGGCGCAAATCGTCAACCGAAATTCTGAAGCCGTCCGTGCCTTGCCATTTTTGGCAAAGCTCGTACATTCTTTGAGACCATTTACTTTTGAGAGACATTGCTACGTGCAAAGAATAGGCGGTGTACTGGCTTGATAGTTCCACTAGGAACGGCATCAATTTATGTGATACTTGGATTTCAGCAATTCCTTTTTTGATGTGCGCATAATTGATGAAACCGCAGGTTAACCAGTCGTCTTCTACTTCATCGGTGTACGTAAAATTCCGTGAACGGAATTTTTCCAATGCTTTCCTGGTTTCTTTTTTGTTATCCTCCTGGTTTACTTCTTTGCATAAATCGGAAACCTTGATATATAAAATCAAATCATCAAATAAATCACGCTGTCCTGTGTTATAAGTATTGCGAACTTCTTTAATGATGTAATAAAAAATTCTCTTCTCGATCAGGGTCAATTCATATCTGGAAGATGTGAGTCGGTTGTCTTGTGCGATGACGATTTCTTTCATATTAGTTGAGTTTAAAAAATCAAATGTAACTAAATTAAAATACTGTAACAAGAATTTAGTAACAAAACAGTAAAAAAAAGGGTAAATTTGATACATTTGGGGGTAAAAAAGTAACATTGAAGGGTAAAAAAGTAACTTAAAACGCTGTGAACCCGAATAAAATCAATGCTTCGCAGATGTTAAAAAGGTACTAAAAAATACCTGAAAATTACTTTTGCCGAAAAAACGCAAAAAAAAAGGTTTTTTAATGGATTTTTTTTGCGGTCGAACGCAAAAAAAATCGAAAGAAAAAAATTTCACGAGGAAAAAAAAAGGTAATAAAACAAAGAGAAAACTGGGCCGCGCGGCTTTTTTTTGTAAGTTGTTGATTTTCAAAGATTTAGTATTTTTTATTACAAACCAAAATTAAAAAAGAAGCTGCATTACTGCAGCTTCTTTTTTTCGCTTTTTTTGGTTACAAAAATACGTTATTATTTCGGTTACTTTTTTACCCTTTTTTGTGTGAAGCCTTGATATTACTAAGATTAAACCTATATCAAAAAAGATACTGGGATTTAAAAATAATAATTTTAATTAGTTTTGTAACTTACGGATGTTCAACAGATAAAAGAAAAACATAACATAAAATTGATGACCGAACTTAAAAGTATGTTTTTATTTGGTGCTGTTTTTTTTTGAAGATTGCCAAGGAAAATGGTAATCTTTAGAAAGATGTTGTGCAATCTTCAAAAAAGAAACAGCCTAGCCTTTGTGGCGACTGAACTATGAAGTATTTCATTTTCTTTCAATAAAAAAAAAGATGGTTTTTTTTGCTTTTAAACCATCTTTTTTTTTATTGAAAAAACTCTTCGACCGAAGGGAGACCTTGCTCCAGCGACGTTTTTTTTGGGGTGGTGCTGTGCTGGGGTTCAGCACGGCACCGACCCCAAAAAAACCCTTGCTGGAGCCCGGGGGGTTTTAGGGGGTTCGCCCCCTAATGCAAACACAATCCTATGTGGGGGGTATCTAGCTCTAGCCCGCCAATCCGCACCAAAATTGTTATTTTTACATAATGTGGATTATGGGGCAGGGGCTGGGAGGTTTAGTATATTTGCCCCTGCACTATAACCATTACATTATGTAAAATAACGAATTTTTGGTAGCGGATTGGCGGGCAATTCCATCCAGTAAGTCTATGGAGTATAACCCCTAGGTCGTTGCTGGGTGAAGTCAAACGGAGCAAACGGGCTGGTTTTTTTTTCTAAAACCAGAACGGTTGTGAACGGCTTGCAAGGCCAGCAATGCCAAATTCCATACGCTTATAATTTTTAATTTGTTTAAAATGATTTGAAATTTGGAAAAGTGCAGCTTAATTTTTTAATCTTATCCAACAAAACCGATGCGAAGCGAAGGCGACGGAGCGAAGCGAAGTTTTTTAGGCGTTAGCCGAATTTAAAAACTACCAACGACCAACGGGAGCCGGGGGGATTGGGGGGTCGCCCCCATACGCAAACACTTCAAGTGAGCAAGAATAAATTGTGCTGGGCCTTTTTCTGGCCTGGCGCTTTTATTCTTGCTGACTTGCTACCGCTTTCTTTTATTTTTTCTAGTGTGGCTAAAAATAAATATTCTATGGTAGGACATAGTTTCTTAGCCACTTTAGAAAAAAACTAAAAACTACCAACGACCAACGGGAGCGGGGGGGTTTGGGGGTTCGCCCCCATATGCAAGCACTTCAAGTGAGCAAGAATAAATCGTGCCGTGCTTTTTCTGCACGGCGCTTTTGTTCTTGCTGACTTGCTACCGCTTTTTTTTAATTTTCTAGGGTGGCTAAAAATAATTTTTCTGTGGTAGTATATAGTTCTGTAGCCACTCTAGAAAAAAACTATTAAAAATCCGCTCTTTTAAATGAATCTTAATTCCAATAAATATCAAAAAAATAAAAAAAATTTTTCTTTTACCGAAAACGTTAGAGAGAACACAAAGGACACCCGATGCAATAGCGAGGGCGACGAGGGCGAAGCCCGAGTTTCTTAAGCGTTGCCGATTTTAAAATTTAAGATGGCTTCTGTTATTATCTTCGTAAAGTAGTGAAAAAATATTTCTTTTAAAAAAAGTTTCAAGCTGCATAAATTTTAAAAAGATTTTTTATTTTGAAATTTGGGAAAGAAATTGTATTTTCGTTTTAGGTTTTTAATTATCGGGTTCGTAAAGCCTTTTCATAACTTAAAGCCTTTAACTCCTGCGTAAAGCAGGAGTTTTTTGTTTTTAGGTAGATTTGTGGTTCTAGTGATGCTCGAGGTTCGATAGCGGATATTTTATCCGGTTTTATTGACTTTACAACTTTTTTTATAAGGATTTATTTTTTCATTTTTTTTATTGGAGGAGGTGGAGGAATTCTATTGGCTTTCTTTGGATTTATAATTTGTTCAAAGATTTCTTTTTCAAAATTTAACGAATCTTTTTCGCTGATTTGAACTTCTTTTTTTTGACCTTTAATATTACATTCTTCAGTTTGTGATGTCAACCATTTTTTATTTGGAAACCATTTAACGGAGTATAAAATTTCATTGTAAATTACGCAAGCTTCACCTTTGTTTTTTGAATAATCTGAATGAGAGAGTACTTTTTGAGAGAATCCATTTTGATAGCTTAGAAGTGCTAAAAACAGTATTATTATTTTCATAGTAGTTTATTTATAAGGATTTATTTATTTCATTTTAAAATGTGGCGTTATATATATATCTAAAATAATAATATCATTTCTTTTAATAAAATTAAAGATAATTTTTGTTTTGTAAAATCGACTTTAGGATACATCATTTTGTAAATTGCTTTTGTTTCGTCAACAGGATAACCAGTATCTAACAACGCAATATAAGTATTAATTTGATCGAGGTATATTGTTTTAATATCAATAATTTGAGCGGTTTTAATTATGTTTTTTTTCAAGTAAATATTATAAGTTTCATCAATTTTATATTTTGCGTTGTCTTCTAATCTTATTGTTGAAAATACAAAACAGTTTAATTTATTATTCCAGTTGTAATTGAATTTTATGTCTTTCATTTTTTTTTATTTTAGGATTTCGATATAGTTTATTTCGCCCGAATAAGTGATTTTGTTTAGTTCAGATTTCAATAATTGATTGAGGTTTTTTTTATATTCTTGTATCATCAGATTTTCTTTAAAGTGGTGGTTTGCAATTTTGTTCTCAAGTTCTATAATATGTTTTTTAACCTCGTTTAGTTCGTAATTTGAAAGGGAATTATTTAATTTATTCTTTTCCTGTTCTAATGTTTTAATATCTAAATAATGGTCTTTATTTTCGTTGATATTTTGGTTTTCTTCAGATTTGATTTTTAATTGTAACTCAGTTATTTTTTTTTGTTTTTCTAAATTAAGAGTATCTTCAATGCTTGATATAAATTGAATGTTGTATCTATTTTTCAGATCAAATTTCTTTTTTAATTCTAAAGTATTTTCAGTTAAACTGGTGGCGTAATTGGAGTATATTTTTCCAGTTGCAATGAATTTTAATTTTAAGATTTTGTTTATTTCATCTTCAGTTAAATTAGTTATAGGTAGTTTTTTTTGAAAAATTTTGAATTTTGATTTTGTTGTTTTTAAGAGGTTAATTATCAAACCCTGGTCAAGTTTATCAATGTGAATTAATCCTTTATCAGTTTTAATATAAAGTTCGTTTTCTTCGGCTTGTAATAAATATCCTTTTCCTTTAAAGTTTGTTTGATAGATATTATAATCATAATCCGTAATTAGTGCATAATCCGACTTCTTATATTCGCGCATTTGGTGTTTAACATCATTAAAGTTATTATTAATTGTAGACCAAAAACCGTTGGAAAACAAGTCTTGCATAAAAAAAGTAAGGAAGCAAAATATAAATAATATCACTCCTTCTTGTCTAATATTTCCGCTTCTTATTCTCATTTCTGGATTAGCAGGTAAAACACAAGGATTTTTATAAAAAGGATAAAATAATGGAATCCCAGCTAGAGTTACCATGTCAAAAATTAAATGAGATAAAATAGAAAAAAATAGAATAGTTGAAATGCTATAATCTTCTCTAAAATTCTTTTCAATAAATAAACTTATAAAATATATTCCTAGCAAAAAAAATATAGAATGTGTAATAGTTCTATGACCATAATTCCGTGACAACCATTTAGCAAGTGGATAAACTGCTTTTCCTATCCAAGATTTAGTATGATCAATATCTGGCAATAAAGAACCAATGAAAGTTACTGCAATAAAAATAGGATTCGCAAATATATTCACTGAAAAAAAACTGCAAAATAATCCAGTAAATACAACTCCTCCGACAACGTGATTTGGTGCAGTCATTTGATTTACGATTTTAGATATACGATATTAGATTTATTAATTTCTGTCATAATATAGTGCATCTTGAATTTCCTGCTGCTCGTTTATGTTTTCGGTTTCAAGCATTTTCATTTGTTCTTTTCTGATGCTATCCGTTTTTGCGATTCTTTTTAACTCATCTTCTGAATATACTTTTTTTGAGCAGCTTAATATTGTAGCTGTTAAAATTGATACTGTAATAATTTGTGAAGCTTTCATTTTTTTGTGGTTTTAGAATGGTTATTTTTTGATATTTAATTTTTCCTATAACAGACTTACTTATGTTTTATTTATAATTCGCATATAACAGATATACTATACTTTTTTTTATCTATAATTTTACAGGAGCGGAGCCAGGATAATTTTCCCTATTACAGACTTACTTATGTTTTATTTATAATTCTCATA
>Ga0316607_1000425_pt1 | contig 15459 bp, 22 predicted proteins | sample MIS2016062E_MG_FD_207674 | JGI IMG/M metagenome (GOLD analysis project Ga0316607, IMG submission 207674) | Microbial mat bacterial communities from Middle Island sinkhole, Lake Huron, Michigan, United States - MIS.2016.062E | ecosystem: Environmental > Aquatic > Freshwater > Lake > Sediment...
ACCTTAACGCAAACGGCGTGCAGATCGAGGAAACGGTTCTTGACAGCAACGCGGACGAGGAGCTGTATGAAGGGCCAATCGAAGAAGATGGCGAGTATGTTGTCTATACGCTTTCTGACGATGAGGTCGCACGCTTTGACAGCATTGAAGATGCACGCGACTACATCAGCAAGTCTCAAGCATCAGACAGAAGCACCCGGTATGACCGGTACAAACTCGATGGTGGCGAGAACTACCGAGAGGTGCTGTTGACGCTGCCGACAGGTGGTCCATCTGATGTCAACAAGCTGAGCGATGCAGAGTTGCGAGTATTGATTTTGCGCAATGACAGCAATGCAGATGTTGATGATCTAGAAAGGTCTGTTCTGCTTGAGATTATCAGCGGCATGGACATGACTGATTCTGATATTTCAAAGCTCACCGGAGAGAACGCGGCGAGGTATATGTCATCCCACTGGGACCAGCCCAACGTGCTCGCTCACCTTCGCGTGGATGACCGAGTTGACGCTGACGGCAACAAAACACTTTTCGTCCAAGAAATCCAATCTGACTTTGCCCAAGATAAGCGCAATGGGAAGGATGTCCCAGACGCACCATTCATCGACACTACAGACAAGTGGCTAACCCTAGCCCTAAAGCGCGTGATGACAATAGCCGTCTCAAGTGGCTATGACAAGGTCGCGTTTATCAACGGTGAGCAGAGTGCTGATCGGTATGACTTGAGCAAACAGATTGACCACATCGAATACAGAGTCTCTGGCGACAACAACTATATCGTTCACGTCTATGCGAAAAATGGGGATCTGGTCCGGACCCCGCCAAGTCTTGATGCAGATGGGCTAGAAGAGCACGTTGGCAAAGAGTTGGCGAATAAGATTGTAGAGACAGCAGGAGTTGAATTAAAGCACCTGGAAAACCTTGACCTGAAAGTCGGCGGAGAAGGTATGAAAATCTTCTATGACGCCATCGTGCCAAACGCCATCAAGTCACTGTTGAAGAAACTCGGTGGTGGTCAGTTGGAGGTGTCTGTAATCACCAAGCCAAACACCACCAAACCCATCCAAGATTTCCTGGGCCGTTGGAAGGCGCTTAGTCATCCTGAAAATACTGTTGTGAATGATCGCGTGATGTCTGCGAGTAATAACAATCAGGTTGTCGAGGCTATTGTTAAGCTTATCCCCGTCAATGTGGTGGACATGCTTTCCCTTAAGGACATCAGACCCGACGACTTTACGCGCAATCCAGAGATGTTCTTTGATCGTTTTCCCTTTGATATGCATTTGCCTATAGCTGAGGGGTTCTTCAGTGCGCTTAGCAAGGTCGGAGCACTCCTTCGAGCAGGTCTTAATTCGGCTTACGAGGCTGGGCTTGATAAAGAAATTCTTCCCGCACTGTACGCAAGTGATTTCAGTCTTAACGAAGGACTCGGGATTCTTGGATTTTCTAATAGCAACAAGTCTCTCTCCGGCGGCTACAGCAACATCAGGTCTTCCGCTGCCAGCACAGGTTTTGGAGCAAAACCTAGTAGAGTCTCTCTTGGACACGGCGGTGGAGAACTCCGACCCGCAGAACTCACAAAATTTGTTAATTGGCATAACTCTATCTCCTCGCATCTTAACAGTGATAAAGCAATTGTACAGCCTTCATTCGAGATCACAGACAAGATGCGTGAGAAGGTGTCTGGTGGACTGCCGCTGTTCAGTAAGAAGGATCTCGATGCCGCAGAGAAAGCTGGTTTCGACACCAAGACCTACTATCACGGCACAACAAAGGAATTCAAAGGCTTCAAGGTCGGCAGGAACGGGTTCGATGAGCTTGGCGCTGGCGTCTATGTCACAGATCGCCCAGAGTACGCCGAAGCATGGGCAAGCGCAGATGGCGGCAGACTGATACCCGTGCTGATAAAGAAGGGTGACATCTATGACTACGGTCAGAAGATGGACCACATTGCGCTGGCAAATCGAATCAAGTCGATGAACCCTATCAACGAATCAGAGATGCAGGCTCGTGACATTCGCAAGTTCAAAGAGCCAACCGAATGGACGGATGAAGAGAAGAAGATCGTCAATGACGCCAGTCAAGAACTGTGGCGCTCTTGGCTTTTTGAATCAGCGGAAGATTTTGCCGACTACATCAAGCGCACGCCAAACAACGTATGGCTGCAGCGTGCCGGATATATCGGCGCAAAGAACGACAACAGCCAGATACCAGGGCAGGTGGTTGTGTTCGAGCCAAAGAACCTGCGCAGCCCGTGGGCGAAGTTCAACACGAAGAAGGCTGAGAGCGCTAACCTGTTGCACAGCAAGAAAGATGTGTTCGATACTTGGTCCAAATACTCTGAGCAGGAAAATGGGTTCAAGTTTGGGAAAACGCCAAACATGCGCAGCAAGAGGCTTGATGTCATCGCAGAAGAATTCAGCACACCAGACCTAAGTATCTCTGTATCTGATACTCCAATGATGGAGAATTGGCATCAAATCATTGTCAATGGCGACCAAGACCTCGGCAACATGACTCTCAAGTACGACGCGAACAGTCGTCGCTATCACATTGATGCGTCCGATGCAGCGCCCCGCTTGTCCCTATCAATAGAAAATCAAGGGCAGCGCATGTACCAGGTGTTGTTTGCGTTTGCTCACAACAACAAGCTTGTTGTGGACTCTGACTTCTCAATAACACCCGTCAATGAGGTGCGCAGAAATACATCCATGCTTTCATCTGCACTTCGGTTTGGATCAACCGAGCATTTTGGCGAACTAACAGATGAGCAGGGTGTCGATGGCTGGATTGATGATGCATCATCTAAGTCCGTTTTTGAAAACAATGTCACCGCACTTGCGATTGCAGAGCTTAGAAAGGTAGAGCAACGTGTCAAACGATTCAGTCAACTCAGAATTGACCACACTACAGGATCCGTCTATTACGCTCCTGTCAAAACAGACACTCAAACAGCATCCGTGGATGGACGGGATGCAATCGATGAACAGAGAACAGGCGGCACAATTAATCCAAGACAGAATGGGATGGAGCCTGTCGATAGCGAGAATGGTTCACGACGATCTAACGGGGGTACACAAGACAATGGATACGCGAGCACCAGAGGTGGTGAAGCCGTGGGCGACGGAGCCTCGATTCAAGGAAAGGTTGTTACAGATACCCAACTTAGAGACCATCTCGCCAGCACTGGCGGCGGCTTTGCGCTGCACGGAGTCGGAGTCGCAACCCTCAAGCGAGCACTGATTACAAAGCAGGCGCTTGAGAATGGTGCGATTGAAGATGTCGGTATTGATGGGCTTTTGAATAGCAGCAAAGACATCATAGGCAAGACAGCCCGCCAGTACACACCAGAACAACTTCGCGCCTTTGCAAATGTTGGCTTCGAGAAAGATGTGCCAAGCCTGAAAGAGCGTGCTCAAGAGTTGTGGAAAGACGCAGGCAAGAAGCTCGCCCAAGGCATCGTCGATCAGTTCGCACCAATCAAGGATCTGGACCTGAAGGCTTACGGCTTGATGCGTCTGGCAAAGGGCGCATCAGGTGCGTTTGAAACCATCCTGCGTGGAGGTAAGCTGAAGCTGACTGACGGCGTTTACGACTTCGATGAAACAAACAAGGGTGGCGTGGTCGATAAGCTGCTGACTCCCATGCAGGGCGAGCATCACGACTTCTTGCGCTGGGTTGCGGCAAACCGTGCTGAGCGACTGATGGGCGAAGATCGAGAGCACCTGTTCTCTGATCAAGACATCATCGACATCAAGACCCTAGAGGGTGGCGATCTTGACTTCGATTACACCCTCAAGAACGGGCCAAATCAGGGCCAGGTTACACGCATTCGATCTGAGATGTACAAGGATAGCCTGATCACGTTTAACGAGTTCAACACGAACGTGATGGACATGGCCGAGCAGTCTGGCCTGATTGATGGGCAAGCCCGTCAATACTGGGAGCATGAGTTCTATGTGCCGTTCTACCGGGTGTCTGACGAAGAGGGCTTTGTGGGTGCCAAGATCAAGGGCGGCGTTGTGCGTCAGCAAGCCTTCAAGAAGCTCAAGGGTGGTAAAGACAAGCTGAATACCGACTTGCTTGATAACACGCTGATGAACTGGGCTCACTTGCTGGATGCAGCCGCAAAGAACCGTGCCGCGAAGGCATCGCTTGAGGCGGCTGAATCAATGGGTGTGGCACTGTCAGCGCCAGAAGAAACAGCACGTCAAATCGGCAAGGCCACAGGCAACAAGAATGGCGTTGTCTGGTTTATGGATGGCGGCAAAGAGCATTACTTTGTGGTGGATGACCCATTCATCTTGACGGCAATCACTTCGCTTGAGTACGCCGGCATGAGAAACCCAGCCATGAATGCACTGAGTGCTATGAAGCACATGCTGACTGTCGGTGTGACAGCTTCACCATTTTTCAAGGTACGCAATCTGATTCGTGACTCGATCCAAGTTATCGGTACTGGACCGATCTCGTACAACCCAATCAAGAACGTGGTGGATGGCTGGAAGATGTCCAACCCGAAGAATGACCTGTACTTCAGGCTTCTGGCGGGTGGCGGTACGATTCACTTTGGCACGATGCTCGAAGGTACTGAGGCCAAACGGGTGCAAGCCTTGGTTGAATCGGGGGTGCATGAGTCAACCATTTTAGGTGACGAGCACAAGGTAAAAGCCTTTTACCGCAAGTACATCGAACCCAGCATCACGGCCTACAACGAGCTCGGGAACAAGGGCGAAATGGTCAACCGGGCATCACTGTATGACCAACTTGTCAAGCAAGGCATGAGTCACGCTGAAGCCTCGTTGCAAGCCCGTGACCTGATGGACTTCAGCATGCAAGGCGCATGGACTGGTGTCAGATTCTTGACTCAGATCGTCCCGTTCTTGAATGCGCGTTTGCAGGGCATGTACAAGCTTGGGCGAGGTGCGAAGGAAGACCCTCGCCGGATGGCTTACGTTACTGGGGCTGTGGCCTTGGCATCGCTTGGACTGCTTGCAGCTTACGGCGATGATGATGACTGGAAAAAACGTGAATCATGGGACCGCGATAACTATTGGTGGTTCAAGATCGGCGGTATAGCTTTCAGAATCCCGAAGCCGTTTGAAATTGGTGCAATTGGTACGCTGGCAGAAAGGTCGGCTGAGGTTCTGTTCACGGATGACTTGACCGGAAAGCAGTTTGGCGAAAGCATCCTGAAGCTACTGGGCGACAACCTGAGCATGAACCCAGTTCCGCAGTTGATCAAGCCAATGATTGACATCTATGCCAACAAGGACAGCTTTAGCGGACGACCCATTGAGTCCATGTCAATGGAGCGCCTGAAGTCTGATTACCGATTTAATGGCAACACCTCAATGACAGCACGCGCCTTGAGCACCAGCGCCAATGCGGTGACCGGCCTTGTCGGTAAAGAGACACTGTCGCCAGTCCAGATTGACCACCTGATCAAAGGCTACTTTGGCTGGCTTGGCACATTCATTGTTGGAAGCGCAGACATCCCGGCACGCTGGGCCAGTGATCAGCCAGACAAGCCAGCAAGTGACCTGTGGCGCATGGCATCAGGCGGCATGATTAGTCAGCTTGAGGATGCGCCAAGCAAGTATGTTTCTGCAGTTTACGAACAAGCCAAGGTGATCGATGAGGCTTATGGCACATGGCGTGCGCTCCTGAAAGAAGGAAAGATAGAAGAGGCCAATGAGTTTAGAGACGAAAACTTGGACAAGATCAAGGCACATGGCAGCGTGCAGGCCATCAAAGGCGCGTTGACGAAAATCAATCAGCGCATCCGTGCGATTGAGCGTAGTGACATGGACTCAGATGCCAAGCGCGAAGAGATCCGCAGACTGAATGTGCGCAAGGATCAATTTGCACGCAGGTTAACCGCCAAGGTAGGGTGAGATCTCTGGCATGTGAAGCTGGCAGGTTGTCAGAAACGAGATGATGTTCAGGACAACCGCTATCGCTACAAGCCAGTGGACTATTTGCTTGAACATTGCCAAAGGATAAACCGGCTTTGTCAAAAGTCAACCGTCAGTCTGACATGAGTTGAGTAAATGTGTGCAAATTATTTGTACGCCTAAGCAAAACTGCACACTGTTTTGTTTGCTGTTGTTCGCGTAAGTTGTTGATTTTGCTAGAAAGGTGTCTGCCGTGCCACCGAACCCGCAACCTGAACCGGGAGTCTGGCACATGGAAGAACCCGCATGGATACTAGGTTCTGAGGTTTCTGTTGTGCAATGTTGTGAAACGAGACTCAGATTTGGTACAGTTGTGCATGGCATCAATCAAGCAATACAGGGGTAAGACATGGCGTGCCATTGTCCGCCGAAAAGGCTACCCGACACAATCAAAGACTTTCGAGCTGAAGCGCGATGCAGAGATGTGGGCCGCACGCATCGAGGCAAAGATGGGCGTCTCTGAGTTCGACCCACTTCAGAAGAAGCAGGCAAAGGACAAGGTTCTGAGTTTGTTTGAGAGGTATGAGGCTGAAGTTGCCTCAAAGATGAAGGGTCGCAACGAGGCTGCGACAGTAAGGCGGCTAATGAAAGCAGAGTTCATGCGCCTTGGCATCGATAAAATCACTCCGCGAGACATTCGAGATTGGCGTGACGAGAGGGTGAAAGAGGTCCAGCCCCAGACAGTTCACCGAGAGCTGAACACCATGAGTGCTGTGTTCACGCACGCCATTAAAGAGTGGTCTGCCCCGCTTCAGTCAAACCCTTGTCATTCTGTCAGCCGATTCAAGAACGCTGACAAGGCAAGAGACAAGCGATGGTCAGACGATGACATCAAAAGGTTCTTGGATGCCGCTGGATGGTCGCCAGATCAACGACCAAAGACTGGCCGCGACTACACTGGCTGGGCGCTTTTGATTGCGGTAGAGACGGCCATGCGGATTGCAGAGATGTGCATGCCGTTGGTTTCGGACTTTCATTCGGATGAGAAATACATCCACCTGCGGTCAACCAAGAACGGCGATAAGCGGGATGTCCCTCTGTCATCCAAGGCGCTTGAGTACATCGGCATACTTTGTGAGGGAAAGAAGCCAAGCGACAAGATCATACCGCTTGGATCTGATGCACTTGGCGAATACATGCATGATGTGAGGAAGAAGGCGGGGCTGCTTCATTTGGTCACGCATGACGCGAGACATGAGGCAGCAACCCGCATGTCAACCAAGCTCTCAAACGTCCTTGAGCTGGCGGCTGTGACGGGCCACAGATCCCTTAAGAGCTTGAAGCGCTACTACCACCCAACTCCGTCTGACCTAGCGAGCAAGCTTGGATGACTTCTTTGCGGTGCTCCTTGACTTGATCCAGTCAATCACATCCGACTCTAGCCACAAAAGCTTCTTGCTACCTGGGATGTCGAGCCTTGGCGGCAGCGACTCAGGCTTACGTCTTGCGTCCACCTTGATGGTGCTGAGTTCTCTCTGCAGGATAGGGACAAGGTACTCAGGCCCAACCACATTTACTCCAGTTTGCATAGCACCTCTCCAATCTTTTCCCTTGCTGCTTGTAGTGCATCCCCATATTTCGTTGTATCTCCATGCTTCAACCAACCTCTCGCTGATTGGTCAATGTGGCTTAGAGCATCAAATGCATCATCCATCAGCATGAAGCGCTTGAATTTATCTAGGTCATCATCAGAGAATTCAACAGTGATCTTCATCAGTACAGTCCCTCAAGGTCTGGCTTGACGTATGTGTCCGGCTTTGTGATCTTGCCGTTCTCATCGCGCTGGAACTCGCCGTTTACCAGCTTCGTCCAGTTGGATTCGTTGACCTCTTCAATCGCTGAGAGCGTCTTCATGCCGGCGCAGTACCCAACACCAACGCCGGTCACAACCTGATCTGCGATGGCATCGAGAAACGCTTTACGATCCTTGATGACAACAGACTCTTCGCCGCGCTTCAGCGCTGTGGCGTAGTCTTGCAGGCACTGCAGAACGTAGTTGCCCCTGCGGCCAAGGTGCAGCGACTCAACTAGCTCGGCAAACTCTTCAACGTGACAGCCCAAGGCCGTCCCTAAGTCTCGATTAGTTGGGTGCGGTCTGGCTTTCGCTTGCCAAAGGTGTATTGATTGCAGTGTCATAGTGATTCTCCAAAAAGGTTAGGTGAAATTTGCCCGAGTTGGCGTTTGATCTCATTCGCAACATCCCTGATCTCCCACTGAGCGTGTTTCGATGTTCTGTTGTTGAGTAAGTCTTTCCAGCCCTGAAAGTTGAGGCAAAGTCGCATTGATGTCTGACACCCTTGCGGCAGGATGTAGCGGGCGTCTTCTTTTTTCATTTGCCCGGAGTCAACCAATCTCAGGTACAACTGCTCCGCCGAATCTTGTATTCGACGCCACTGCACTTGATCCGATGGCTCAACTAGCGCAAGAGAAGGAGGGTCGATGTAGCTGACTGATGTCTCTTTGACGTACCGCTGACTGCGCTGGAGGATGCCAGCGTGGGCCACCCTAACAAGCTGGTGGCTGCATACCCGACTGATGCCTTCGATGCCGAAAGTGGCGTAGGCGAAACGAAGCGTAGCCAAGTGCCCTGAATCACGGCAGTGCTTAGCGCGTTTGATGCACTTCTCTCTGTCCGTATCAGAGTCGTAGCATTCGGCGGCATGGTAGCCGACCACGTACTCGGCATCGTGTGTGTGTTCATATAGCGTTACTTGCATCCGTATTCCTCCACAATGACCCCGGCCTCTGAAAACATCATCATCGCAATCTGATTGCTTTGATACCACTTTGATTCGGCGCTTGGCGCTGGTGCGATAACCCGCTTGATGCCTGCATTGATAATCAGCTTGGCGCATTCGTTGCAGGGAAATAGGCCAGACACTATCAGCGTTGATCCATAAAGCTTGTGACCAGCCCTTGCCGCCTGCGCAATGCAGTTCGCTTCGCTGTGTGCTGTCAGTGACAACTTCGTCTGTCTGTCGCCAAGCCTCCCTGGAGAATCAAGAACTCCCCTCGGAAAGCCATTGAAACCAACGGATAGCAGAACACCATCGTCATCAACCGCGCATGACCCGACTTTTGTTCCATCTTTCGATAGCGATGCAACAGCCTGTGCAACAACCATGAAACGCTCGATCCTCATTGAAACTCCATACATTGACTCGCTAAATCCATAACCGCTTCCAATGCCACCCGGTCACGGCTTTCGTCGCCATGCTTGAGTTGCTGTCGAGCGGTTTCGTACACTTTTGTCAGGATACTCAGCAGCGCAGGAGCATTGGCGTGTAGCTGGCACTCCTCAAAATCATCAAATTCAACTGAGTATCTAGCCATTGGTTTTCTCCGGCATCTTTGGCAGCGCAGACCAATGGGTCCAGTAGCTGCCGCGCTCATACTGGCCCAGCGTAGCGAAACCTGCGCGGGCGTTGATCAGCAGTAGTTTGACCCCGATCGGGGTGTCTGCGCTGATTGGTTGCCAGTAGTGGGCTGTGGATACTGCAGCCGTTTTTTCGGTGTTGAGTTTGTAGGTCATTTCGACTCCTGGATCAACCATGCCAGGTCGGAAATACTTTGAATCTTGCGGGTTGGTTTGCCGTCCATAGGGCTGGCTTTAAGCGCGAGCCGACCCATGTCGTTGTCCGCCCAATACCATTCCAGCCAATCAACTTCATCGGCGACATTCGTTGCCACGGCTTTTGTCAGTGCCACCTGCAGCGCCCAGATTGACTCATAAATCGGACTTTCTGGGGCCAGCATGAGCGGCTTGATCAGCGTCTCGAGCATCTGGTTGCTCTGGTCTATTTGCTGCTGCCAGTCGATCAGTGCGGGGATGATGTTCATGTTTTCTCCTTTGCACCAGCGGCGAGGTATAGCGGCCTGATGTTGTGGCATCCCATCGTTGGGCTGTGCGACTCTTCATAGTCTGTTGTCAACCAATTGCGAATAGTCTCACCCTCAACTTCGAAGTCATACATCCAAGCAACAGGCTCTTGCTCTGGCTTGGCAAGCGCAGCTAGGATAGCTCTGACGACTGCATCATGCTTGTCAGCATCAACTTCATGCGCTGAGTTAGAAATGTATGAGCTTCTCTTGGGGTAAGCTATCTCCAGCGCATCCAACGCCTGTTTCAAAAGTTCCCTCATACCAATCTCCCAATAGCTGTAGCGCAGTCATCACATGCGCCGTTGTAGGTGTCGATAAAACGGATTGAGTGCGCACCTGTCTGGTGATACCATTTCTCGTTATCGCACAGCGCAGCAGCCTCCTCCAACGCCTTCTTGCGGCAGAGTTGGCCGTACTCACGCATCTGGTTTGCGGTATAACCCATGTGGTGATGACGTTCCGGCAATTCAGGCAAGCTCATTCTGTTTTCTCCAGCAGAGATTCATCAATCCAGTACCCAGCACCAAAAATAATAGGGATGCCGTCGTAATCGTCACCCTCGACGTCAATCAGTTTGTCGGTGATCTGATTCATGTGCTTTTGGATTGACCGTAATTCATCCCACATGGCCCTGCCTTCTTCAAGCATTTTGTTGTATGTGATCTTCAGGTCGTTAATTTCTTTTGGTGTCATTCTGTTTTCTCCTTTGCACCAGCGGCGAGGTACAGTTTCGTGCCGACAGGTAGCATCTGATCGAGGTATCCGATAGTTACACCGTTGATGCAACGCACGGTAGCAACCGGCTCTTGGTGCTGAAGCGCAGCAAGCTCTGCCCGCAGTTCCTTTATTTCCTCTGCCGCATTACGCATCAGTTCTCTTGATTGGATAATCCACACAGAGTCGTTAGCGTAGTTGCGCACTTGAGCGCTTAGTTCATCTTCCAGTTTCATCTGTCCTACTCCTTATTGCTTTTGCGCAACGCAGATTAATTGGTGTTACAGCATCCATCGTGTCAAAGACATCGATATTCATGGTAAGACTCTCACACACTTTGGCGCAGGCTTCGCGCTCTGTGGACACTAGCGCTTCGATGGCGGCATTGCGGTAATGCTCCAACCCCTCCTTCACATTTCCAAGTTCTTCGCGCAATGCCGCATCTGAGCTGGCTAGCGCATCCCGCTGCGCTTCGACCCTGATCAAGGTTTGCGCGTCGTACCCATACCGGCTTGGAAATCCGTTCTCAAGCCTGCGTACCAGATTGACTGGCCCGTACCCTTCAGCATCACAATGCGCATCCCAGTGCGATGTGATTTCTACTGCTGCTGCCATCATTACCGAGTGCAGCTTTTCTATATCTTCCTTCAGCGCATCCCGCTCGCGCGCAAAGCGACAAGCATCATCGCTACTGCACTCGCACTGCTGCGCCTCGCGGGCTACACTCAGCTCGTATTTGAGATCGTCGATTTCTTCCTGCATCGCGCAGGTTTCGCACGACCGGGCGAGCCGGCCATGTTTGCAGTCTCTTTCAGTCATGGTGCATCTCCAATGATGTGACGGTGATGGTTGTCATAGCTGAAGTCATTAGCGTATGGCCCTATCCAAATCAGCCCACGCCTTATCAACTTTGTCGTCGACGCGATCATCAACAGCATCAAGCATTGCATGGGCAGCTACAGTCACCTTATCCAGGCGATCAAGACCATCCAAAAACGCAACTCTGACAATCTTTCCGCCAAGCCAGTCATCTGTTTTTGACACCCTAGGAGGGTCGCCATCAAATTCAAAAACTGCCGTGTAACGTGTTTTCATGTTGTCACCACCTTGGGTTTGCGTTTGGTTTTGGCATACGGCTCGACACCCTGCGCGGCCATGCAGTTGATAAATGGCACTCGGCGAGTTTCATTCGTCATTCCTCCAATAATGCAAAACTTTATGTACGGTCTTGGCCCTGTACTCCTTGGGCCACTTCAGCCCGCATGTCAGCAGCCCACGATCCACCATTCGCTTCAGCCGCTGCATAGTGAGCAGCGCTTCGTGCGGTGTATCGGGCCAGCCTAAGCAGATCTGAATCTCGTAGGCATTGCTGCACGGATGCTCTTTCAGGTACCCCAAGATGCGTATCTGCTTCGTTCTCAGTTTCGGGGGTAGTGGGGCCACGCGCCCTACGGTTAGCTGTTCCCACATCACACACCACCTATGTGAGCTTGTATGCGCCGTCCAATCCAATTAACGACTGGCACTGCCCATGAATTTCCAAGAGCCTTGTACCGATTTCCATCCGCGGCTGGTTTGCCTCGGTACGGGACATTGGTGTAACCATCTTGGAATCCTTGCAACCGCTCGCATTCGGTGGGTGTGAGGCGGCGTACTTGCATTGCGGGGGGAGTTTCCTCTTGCTTGACATAAAAGCCGCCTTCTGGACGGTCTGCGCGTTTGTTGCCACCGTATATGTTGTACGCAACAGCATGACTATGTCCCTTTGTCAGCGTAAATGCCGGATCAGATTCGCCACCTATTCCAAACCCTGTTGACTCACCAAGTTGGTTGTGCCTCATTGCGATTTGGGTATTGATTGGCAAAGCGACGGCCATCATTCCATCTGCGTTGCCAGCAACTCGCAGCGTTAGAGAAAGTTCCTCAGTCGCATCACTGCCATCATCATTGCGGCTAAAGGCGATATACGTTTGCTGCTTCGCCACAGGCTCTGCTGCAAGAGCGCCAGCAACATCCATTACTAGAACCTCATCGCGCTGGTTTTGCGCGAATCCAAACGCTGGCAAAATAGTCTCAGTCTCAGTCTCAGGATCGTATCGTTGGCCTGTGCGTGTGGTCAGGCACTGCGCGATGGCCGGCACAAGTGCCGCACCAGCCAACTGATTCCGTATCGGCCCATCCTTTGCGCGGGTGTTAAGGGTAGGGTTTACATCTGTGAAACGACCGCCTGAAGGGTCGAACTCAACGCCTTGGGCAACACTTTCCCTCGCTTCTCTGCTCGGCGCAGTATCCCGGCGCACGCCGTCGAACTCAAAAAGTACTTTTGCTGGATCGAATCCCTCTCTAGCACTTGCGACAACGAACACACGGCGGCGGCGTTGGGCCAGGCCGAAGTATTGGGCATCGAGTGTGCGCCACGCGATTGTTCTTTGGGGGCCAGACACATAACCAGCGTCAGTCCACTTTCCCCCTGGAGCGACGAGCGCATCACTCTCTCCGGCCAATCCTGCCAGAAAGCACCCGAAGGCGTTGTCTTTGGTTGACAGGACTCCGGGGACGTTCTCCCAGAAGACGATGGTTGGTTGTTCCCCGTGAAGAGATCTGGTTGAATCAATTGCATTGGCTATCTCACAGAAGGTTAAAGAAAGGTTGCCTCTCGCGTCATCGAGAGAATTGCGAAGCCCAGCAACAGAGAATGCTTGGCACGGTGTACCGCCACAGAGCATGTCTGGCGCTTCGATTTCAAGGTTGCGCACCATGTCAGCAACTTTCGTCATGTCGCCAACATTGGTGACATCAGGGTAGTGGTGTGCCAGAACAGCACTCGGGAAAGGTTCTATTTCAGAGAACCATGCGGCATCCCACCCAAGCTGGTTGAAGGCAACGCTGGCCGCTTCTATCCCGCTGCAAACAGAACCGAATCGCATCACGCACCCCCACATCGTGCAAGTGCCACGAATAGCGCCCACAGGCCCATACTGAGTCCGAGGCTGATCACGAGGATCATGGCGAACTCGACGATGCCCGCGGTCTGGGCTACAGGGTCGTCTTCGGGTTCTTGACGTTTGTAGTGGTCGTTCCACATCTGCTGCTCAAGCTCCCACTCCACACTCTGGCTAGAGAGGTCGTTCATTGCTCACCCCTATAAACTCGCTTACCTGCGATCAAGCTCGGTATCTTGTAAGCGTCCATTGCCCCAGGTCTGCCTTCAAACGGCCTCAGATCTTCGCCGTTGTATGTGCCTATCGGTATATTCTTACGACTTCCCGATAGATTTTCAGCATCTTTTCCTTGTCCGCTTTCTTCAACTCTTTCGTCGTATTGCTGTGCCATTGTTTGAACTATCTTACCTTCTGGATGCTTGCTGCGGAAATGCTTGCTGGCACCCTATTCAGCATGCTGTTGATTTCTTCAAGTAGCGTCATGATTGCCTTCCTGTTGATTGGATTATGCCATAAAGCAAACAACTTTGGTACAAAAACGTACTTACTTGATTGAAAATTCTTGCATCAATGCCTCTGCAATGGCGTTGATCTGATTTGTCTCGATGAACGCAGTTGAATCAAATTCACCCTCTCCACCAAAGAACTCAATCTTCTTGAGACTCAGGTCTTCATTCAGAACGAAGTACACGTTGTCTTCCCACATCAGCCCAACACTCTTGACGGACATGCCAGTTCTGATGTGATCAGAAACTTCTGGTATATCAAGGTTGTGCTTGACGTATTTGACCCGTGTTGCAGACTCGTCTGTGGACGCCAAGTCGCAGTCAATCCCTACATCAAAGAACTCTGGGGCTGTGCCAGTTAGCCAGCCACGCATCTTTATTGATGTGTCTGATGCGATTCTGGCAAAGTTCATGCCGAATGCAACTGAAAGAGCAACGGCCACATCAGTTGCACGCTTCGGGGCTGCGTCAACAATAACAAGACCTTTATCTCGACTGATCCAACAGATGGTTGACACCCTGGTCGGGATGATGTTTGGCAGCATCCCGACAATGATGTCTTCCTTGATCTCCTTTTGCGCCTTCTTGCCTTGCTTGCGGCCAGTTGCTTTCTCAAATTCTGCGCAGATTTGCTCAAGCCTTCTGTTGACTGCTTCGGTTGGGATCTTCTTTGTCTCGCTTGTGTATTGCAGGATGAGCTGCCCATTGATGCTCTCGCACAACTCACCACCGTTCGGAGGCGTCCAGCCGTGACTCGACTCTTGGCTGGGAAGACATGGCTCAAATGGGGTCAGTGAAACCTCGCCGGACATGTCGAGGATTTTGAAAATGGTTGCTTGTTTTAACATGATTTAGTTTGGTTTGCGCATCTCAGCAAGAGCGCGGGTTAGATCCATTGATGCACGTTTAACGGCACCTGTGTGCTTGCTTCCGCAGATGTCAGTGAACGCCGTGTTCTCATTGATCATGTCGTACTTCTCAAGGTCTGCGATTTTTGCGAGGAATCTGATCGCTTCAGCTTTGGCGGTTTGTAGGGTGATGTGTTTCATACAAGTTCTTGGAACAGTTTTTCGGCCATGCGTGACAGCTTGTCGCTCGGTGAGCCATACCTATTTTTATCTCCTATAACTGGCTCCCCGAGTTTTTTCAAATGTACATACAGTGTTTGCCACACCATCCCAAGCTCTTCTGCTGCCAGCTTTAGGTTCATGTGCTTTCTATAAACCAAAACTTCATCCATAATTTATCCTATCAAAAAGGTATCGAATCAGAGTCATCAAAATCAGGTGCCTGATACGTTGGCTTTGGTGGAGGCGCTTGGCGTACTGGCTGCGGGGCAGGGCGAGCAGCTTGACCACCGTCTTTGCGGTCAGTCAGTTCAATGTCGTCCAGACGACCAACCAATTTCGACCCAGCCCCATTCTTGCCTTCGTAGGTTTCGATCCTGATGTCGCTCAGGTA
>Ga0316607_1000427_pt1 | contig 15399 bp, 12 predicted proteins | sample MIS2016062E_MG_FD_207674 | JGI IMG/M metagenome (GOLD analysis project Ga0316607, IMG submission 207674) | Microbial mat bacterial communities from Middle Island sinkhole, Lake Huron, Michigan, United States - MIS.2016.062E | ecosystem: Environmental > Aquatic > Freshwater > Lake > Sediment...
TGCGCCCGATCCCTAGCCGCAATTAACCTAAATCCCTATCAGGGACTGAAACCGGCATCATAGACTCCTAGATCGGGGATTTCGGGCCGCAACTAACCTAAATCCCTATCAGGGATTGAAACGAGCCTTTAACGGGATAGCTAACACCCGATCGTCCGCCGCAATTAACCTAAATCCCTATCAGGGATTGAAACAACCAATTGATTTTAATTTCGCAAGCAGTTAAAGCAAGAAGGCCGCAATTAACCTAAAACCCTATCAGGGATTGAAACTGGGCGTTATGGCTGCCTTTCGCATTTTCATGAGCCGGAATTAACCTAAATCCCTATCAGGGATTGAAACTCGATAATCAGGTTTCTATCCATCATCTCTGCAAGTTCAAATTGACTGTGATCACCATTAAACACTTCCTCAGCAGCATCTGCGATCGCATCCTCAATCACCTCTTCCTCTATCAAACACTCCCATTCATCGGGATTCACATAATAAGATGTTTTATGATCTTTAATATTTACTTTTTGAATTTCTCGGATTGAATTGCGAATCGAACTTGCCCAAGAACCAGTTAATCGCTGTTCTACTTGGTTCTTAATCAAGTGAATCAGCAAAACCTTTAAAAAAGATTGAATTTGCCACAGAATTGCCTGTTTGCTCATTCCTTCTAGCTCATCGACAATTCCCAAAGCATCTGTATAACGCCCTTCTAATATGCTAGCTCTGAGATCGATTAATTCTTGTGTCATACAAAAACCTCGTGGGAGTTTGGAAACCCAGCGGCTTGAGCCTAGGGAGGAAAAGCGACACGGGATGCTTTAGCATCCCTTGAATATTCTTGAAATCCATCACTTCGGTTTCGCTCAGTGCATCGCCTTTTAGGACGGCTTTGTTTGATTCAATAAATTAATTGACCAAAAAACTGGGATACAAGCCCCGTCATAAGCTTGACGGCTTTTTGCTAGAATACAGATAGTCGCCGAGCGGGCATTGGGAGACTCGCTTCAGGACGCGGAGCGACGGTAAGACTACCGCTTGCGGAGCGCGTTGCTATGAAGCATCAAGGAATCCTCGGACTTGATAGACGGGGAGGTATGTCAAACTCCCAAACTAAATACAGAACCCCCCTAGGGACAAGGCAATGCCTATTGGTGTCAACTTAACGTTAAACCCAGTCACAGATTGCTGTTTGACCATTAAGCCTAGATCCCCCCTAGCCCCCCTTAAGAAGGGGGGGATAAGAGTTCGATCTTTCGTCACCCCCTACTCCCCTTCTTAAGGGGGATTTAGGGGGATCTAGACTCAGGTAACAGCGAGATTTCTCAGGGGTTTCAGGCTTAAGTTGACACCAATGGGCGAAAGCCTTTGTCCCTACTGCTTAATATTGAGGTACTGACGGGTCTACTTGTTGACTCCAAGCAGTAATTCCGCCCTTAACATTAATCCCATCAATTCCAGCTTCCTTCAAAATGCCCAAAGCCTTCGCAGAACGCCCGCCCATTTTGCAATGTGCAATCAACCTGTGCCCGTTCAACAATTCCTTGACTTTCTCAACACCTTTGCCGTTTTCAATATCCGGCAATGGCACCAATACAGACCCAGGAATTTGACCAATTTCATACTCATTGGGATTCCGAACATCTAGCAGTAGAAAATCCTTCGCGCCGCTATCAATTAACTCCTTAAGTTCGATCACAGTCATCTCAGCAATTTGCATTTGCTGATTTGCTTCCTGTGCTTTTGCTTGAGGAATTCCGCAGAATTGTTCGTAATCAATTAACTTTTCAATTACCGGGCGCACAGGATTCGGCCGCAATTTCAACTGCCGGAACGTCATATCTAAGGCATTATAAAGCAGCAGTCGGCCGCTCAAAGTAGTGCCTTGACCCAAAATAATTTTGATAGCTTCCGTTGCTTGAATGCAGCCAATTACTCCAGGTAAAACGCCCAAAACGCCGCCTTCTGCACAGGAAGGTACCATACCTGGAGGCGGGGGTTCTGGGTACAAATCGCGGTAATTCGGGCCGCCTTCGTAGTTGAAAACTGTTGCTTGGCCTTCAAATCGGAAGATAGAACCGTAGACGTTGGGCTTATTTAAAAGCACGCAAACGTCGTTCATCAAATAGCGAGTCGGGAAATTGTCCGTACCGTCGATTACGATATCGTAAGGAGTGGCAATGTCGATCGCATTTTCGGAACTGACACGAGTTTCGTACAAATCAACTTGACACAAAGGATTGATTTCTAAAATCCGATTTTTCGCAGATTCAATCTTCGGTTTACCTACCCAAGATGTTCCGTGAATTATCTGCCGCTGCAAGTTGGAAGTGTCAACAATATCAAAGTCTACGATGCCAATGCGACCAACACCTGCGGCGGCCAAATACAGCAGCAGCGGCGAACCGAGCCCTCCCGTACCGATGCAGAGTACGCTGGCAGCTTTCAGCCGCTTCTGGCCATCCAATCCCACTTCTGGCAGGATGAGGTGGCGAGAGTAGCGTTCGTATTCTTCTTTGTTGAGCTGGATCTCGTCCAGATTAGGATTTAGCATGATATTCTGTATAGTGGCATTTTTGAATTATATCCTATCTGAATCTTTTGCAGTTTTACGTGTTTGTAATTTTTACTAATTATTTCTTAATCTGGGTCAGTTCTACCGTGAGAATTTCCTCTGCTTGGAACTTGTGACTCGTGTCAAGACTCCAACTGCGGAGGTCTTCTGAACAGCCTTGTCGAACCGAGACAATAATGTAGGAGTATTGTGGCCAGGCTAGGGTTCGATCGCACTCTGAGGGCACCGCAGCACAATCTGGGTGAGAATGGTAGATGCCGATAATTGCCAAGTCGCGATCGCGCCCATCTTTCATCGCCTTCAGCATATCTGCTGGTGATATAGCATATCTGCGTTGTTTTGTCAATACTTTTTGTTCCGGGCAATGATCTTCAGCTTCAGCACTCCAAGCATTTTTAGTTGGGAAAACTTCTACTAAAGTTTTAACATCGCCTGTAACTTGACCGAGTAATAAACCGCAGCACTCTTCAGGGTAAGTATTTTCGGCGTGGCTGCGGATGGATAAAAGGTGAGAGTCAGAAAGTGCGATCGATTGCATTGGATTTTATTGTAGGTTTTATTGTCAAGTGCGATCGGGCTTTGATCTTCTCTAAAAAACAACGAACCGCGAAGACGCGAAGGACACGAAGGAAGATAAGAGAAGGGAAGAGGAAGAGTTTATAATTAATTACCTGCACTTACAATATCTAAACCTGAGATTTTTTGATGTTTCTCGCCTTCCTCTCTGTGTCCTCTGCGCCCTCTGCGGTTAGTAAAAAAAGTCCCTATAGAACTTTAACGAACCGCGAAGACGCGAAGGACACAAAGGAAGAAAAGAGTCAATTCAATCAAGTGGGTGTTTGCTGTAACTCTGGCCGCTCATCGGCGACGATCGCACCTTCGACAGGACATACCTGCAAACAAATGCCGCAGTCAATGCAGGTATCAAAATCAATCCAAAACCAATCCGTACCCTTGACATTTTTGCCTGGACCGGGGTGAATGCAAGCCACCGGACAAGCGCCGACGCAATCAGCAATCCCTTCGCAAATATTCGTAACGATAGTATGTGACACAGTGTTCTCAATTCTTCGGATGTTGATTAACCTTATCGAGCTTTGTCTGATTTGCCAAGCAGCCCAAACAAATCTTCAGCCACAGCTTTGTGACCGTCTTTGTCAAGGTGAACGGTATCAAATTTAATATACATCGGGGCAAAACGACCTTCTTTTTGAGCAATTTGCGATCGCCCCTCCTGAACTCCTTTAGTAGAATCGACATAGGGCAAACCAAGGGACTTACTAATTTCCCCAAGTCGTTTCCCCGCATCCATAGTCAGCCGCTGTCTAGGTACTTGCTGTTCGTTATCAGAAAAGCCGTCAAAAGCCATAAAGCGAGGAGGCAAGTACACCACAGCCAAAGAGTGGCCGTCAGCGGCAACGGAGTCCCGGAGTACGCTCAAATCGGTCTCGAATTGCTTCCAAGCTCTTTCAGTGACATCGGGAGGCAAATCAGCCTGCTGCCAACCCAAGGCTAGGGTTGCGCCCAAAGGAACATCCGGTTTCAGGTTGTTGTTTGCCAAACCCAGGAAGTACAAGCATTTTTGGGCGTTGATTTTCAGCCAAGACGGGGTAGCTAAGATTTGGAACTGGTTTTTCAGACCCGCCAGCTTGGATTTGGCAATTGGCTGCAGATAAGGGTTTGCAGTTACTGATTTGTCATCGCGACGAAACCAGGTCATCGAGACCAAGTTGTTGTCTACCGCCAGTATGACTAAATCTGGCTGGTACTGAGACCACAGGTTCCGGTAAACCGTGTTGATTTCCTTAAGGGTATAACCCTCTAAAGCGCTATTGATGTAGGTTGCCTTAGTGCCATTTTTATGAAAAACAGTTGCTAGCTGGGCTGGCCAAGTATCTTCCGCAGCAATCCCAGTACCGAAGGTGGTGGAATCTCCCATTCCCAGGATTCGCAACTCGCCTGGAGCTTTTTTAATCGGGATGACCGGGCCACGATTGCCGGGACTGCTAACGGCGATGGGATGACCGCCTGTGAATTCCCGATCGAAAACATTATTAGTATACTCAGGAGCAATAACTTGCAAGAGTGTTTCTAATAATACCACTGCCAACAATACCTTTGACAAATCCACAGCAATGCAGCGTACTGTGGTTTTTAAATTGGGAATGGCCTTGTCATTAAATATCTGATTCATGATTTTTTAAGCCGACCGATTAGAACTGGAAGTAAAGGAAATTTGAACTTGAAGCACCGGCGAAGGTAAACATTAGCGCGATCGCCATTGCACAAGTAATCCACTTGAGCGAATTTGGGTGGTTTTGTGTCCAACTCATCCATTTTTGCTTCAAATCAAACCATTCAACTAGCAGAATTGTGGCTATGTAGAATAGCGGCCGATAGTCAATGGGTATCCGCCCGTCAGCAAAGGTGAATATCCGCTCCAATACGACAACGGCACTGTTCAAATTCGAGGCCCGGAAGAATATCCAAGAAGTACAAATTAGACACAAGGTAACCAGCCAGCGGATGAAATACTTGATTTTAGAAGTTGGCTTAGATGAAAGTCCAGTTGCTCGTTCAATGGAGAGCATTGCTCCTTGCAAACCTCCCCAAACAACCCAGTTCCATCCAGCACCGTGCCATAGTCCTCCCAGTAGCATCGTAATCATCAAGTTGGCATAAGTGCGGAGATTGCCGCCCCGATTTCCGCCTAGAGGAATGTAGAGGTAGTCGCGCCACCAATTTGATAGGGAAATGTGCCACCTGCGCCAGAAATCAGTAATGCTATAGGCTAAATAAGGTTTCTCAAAATTTTTCGGCAGTTCAATTCCCAATAGGCGAGCCGAGCCGATCGCAATATCCGAATAACCCGAAAAGTCACAGTATACTTGAACGGTATAAGCCAATGTACCCAGCACCAGCCCCAGCCCGGAAACATTTTCTGGACTGGCGAAAACTTCGTTGGCTATTGGTGCGATCGAATCAGCTACATAAACTTTTTTTAGCATTCCCCAGACAATCTGAGCAATACCGCTGCGAATCGCAATCCAGTCCACCGATGAATCACAGGCAAACTGGGGCATGAGAACCTCGGCGCGGACGATCGGCCCAGCCAGCAGGCTAGGGAAGAAAATCACGTACAGCCCTACGTCGAGGATTGACTTTCTAGCCTTGGTAACGCCCTTGTAGACATCGACTATGTAGCTAATCGTTGAAAACGTGTAAAAAGAAATACCCAGAGGTAATAGCAGGTTGAGTTGAGGTAAAAGCCTAAATCCCAACAGCGAATAACTCGAATCTAAGAAGAAGTTTGCGTACTTGAACACAAACAGAGTGCTAATAACTACAGCCAGAAAAGTAATTAAGGCCGTAGTTCGGTTTCTCTGTTTAGTCTCATCGTCGATGATTCGAGCTGTTTTATAAGCCAGCAGGGTATAGCCAACCATTAAAATTGAGTATGGTACGCTCCAAGCCCAATAAAAAGAGTAGCTAGCCAATAGCAAAACCAACGTCGGTAGTGCGGTGTCAGTAAGTAATACACATACACCACAACTACCAAGAATCCTAAAAACAATGTGGAGTTAAACAGCATTTTTGACTTTGACTCTTCAACTGGGGACTAACGCTCACTATGTTAATAAGAACAAAAAGTGTTCTGTAACAACTTTTAATTTACTGTTTCAATTGTCGGGAATCCTTCGGCATTCACCCACGCAATTTGAGCAATGCGTCGATCGCGAGCATATTCCCGCGCAGCTTCCGCAGTCTCGCGACTCTCTAAATCTATTTCTACCCGCACTAGGTCGCTAGACTCTCGGAGTTTTCTCGCGTACAAAAAAGCGGCCGCCGCAGCTTCAGGGGTTTGAGGCACAACTAAATAGTCGCTGGCTGGGGTCTCTGAGGCCATGAGACCCTCGGTTAGCAAAATTTGGTGCAAATCTTCAATATTGAGACAAAACCCGATGCCGGGTGAATTTTGCCCTCTTGGATCGAACAGTCCCAATAGTCGATCGTACCGTCCCCCTTGTCCTAAAACTCGCTGTCCCGTCTGGGAACTGCTGACAACTTCAAACACAATTCCTGTGTAGTAGTCAAAGGTTTGAATCAAACTCAAGTCGAGGTGGATGCGGGATTTCAGATTGGGGATTTTTGATTGACATTGATACAGCAATTCGATCGCCGATTTGAGATTATTTAAGGCTGTTTGCTGCGACAAATCTAAATCGAGTTTTGCCACAATTGGCAACACATCTTCTGGACGCCCGCGCAAGTCAAATAACAGTAGAGCTCTCGATCGCAATTCGGCAGACAGCGGTAAATTTTCCAAGCCTACTCGATCGAGATTGGCGATCGCTAAGCGAACTTGGGAGCGTACATTGGGCGGAAATGGTTCCAGCAAAGTTGCAGTCAAGCCCGCTTCTCCCAGCACCAAGTGCCAGTCATCAATTTCTAAACTCTGCAAGCACTCAGACAGCAGTAGGAGCACTTCCGCATCCGCAACCGTTCCCCCCACGCCAAGCAACTCTACCCCTGCTTGATAGAACTCCTGTTGCCCGCCTGAGCCGATATCTGGGCCTTTGCGGAAGACGTTGGCGTTGTAGTAGAGGCGCTGGGGCTGCCAGGGAGTCCCGGCCAGCCGCATCACAGTCGCGCGGGCGATCGAGGCTGTCAATTCTGGGCGCAAGCCGAGTTCTCCATCGACTGCATCTTGCAATTGAATTAAGGTCGATCGGTCGATCGCACCTCCAGCCATCAATGTCTTCAGCCTTTCTAGAGTCGAAGTAATAATCCGGTGATAGCCCCAGCGGTGAAACACCTGCTGCAAGCGCCGTTCGATCGAAATTTTTTGAGCTACGTCAAGGGGCAATAAATCTCTTGCACCCGATGGGGGATGATGAACCATATCAATTTTGGATTTGAGATTTGAGATTTTGGATTGGGGTTAGAAGCTTAACTTGGGGGGACGATGTTAAAGTCGATCGAGACAAGCTTAACATTCGACTTTAACAAATTAAGGTATCACAACTGTTGACCGTTAACCGTTAACAGTTAACAGTCAACTATATTGCTTTGATTTATAAGAAAGGCTAATCCGTTGTATAGCTGACAAAGCACCACACAAAACACCAGATTATTTCTTCTTACCGCCACCAAGCAAATTCCCCAAAAAGCCATCCAACAAATTCCCCAAAAAGCCACCTGGTTTGTCACCACCCTTTTTGCCTTTTGCCCCGGAGGCCTGCTGTTCCAGCTTTTTCTTAACATCCAAAGCCACCGGTTCTTCAGGATTTGATGCCAAAGCTTTTTGCATCTCAAGCTTTGCCATTGTTGCTTTACCTTGTTGAAAATAACACATTGCCAACATAGCATGACACTTGCTATTTTTCGGCTCGCGCTTTTGGGCTTCCCTCAACTCTAAAGTTGCTTTGGCGTAATTTTTGCTGTCCATGAATCCTTGAGCGCGGCGGCAAGATTGTTCCACCAGCGAGTCTTGGGATTTGGGTGGCGACGATTGAGGGGCAGAAGTGGCTGCGGCTGGTTTTGCTGCTGTTGTTGTCGCTTTTGTGGCTGGGGTTGCGGGTTTTGCCGGCGGCTGGGTTGGCTGCACACCACCGGTCATCCGCTCTTTTCGCAGCAGGTAAATCATGTTAAGTTCGCTAATTTGATTGATTACGTCTAGGGCTTGGTCAACTGATTCGTACTGCTTGTCGGCGAGTTGGTTAACTGCTGTTTTGTAAGCTTCTTGCCAATCTTTGGCGCTAGCTAATTGTTTGGCTGCTTCGCTTTCGACTTGCATTTTCGGCTGTTCTTTAGCGACGCGCTTACTAATGGCTGCTATTAGCAGGTTATATTCTTGGCGATCGCTTTCTTTCGAGAATTTGTTGTAGGCCGGATTAACCACTTTCGACAAAAATTGGTTAGCCCATTCTTTATCGGCTTCGTCTTCAAAAGGGCAAGTATCCGAGTGCAAGCGACGGGCTATTTTCATGTACCGCTTGCGGATGTCGTTAAACTCGGCATCCAAGGGAACTCCCAAAATTGCGTGCTGATCTGTAAAATCCAACTTGAACAGCCCTTTGGTCATTTCAAAAGACATAACATTGACTCTCCCTTTCTTGGCTTTTGACTATTCTTTAATGTAGCCTCCCTTCAGGGGTTATGACCCCCGTACTAACCCTGAGGCTTTGTCGCCGGAATGCTACCCCAAGAGGATAAGGGTGGAGTTTTTAGCAAAGCGTCGCTGAGAGGGGCGTGAATGCGGCCGTTTGTCGCCAAAACTCGACCGGAGTTAATCTCAAAGGCACTTTTGTCATAAGCTGTAACTTGACCTCCGGCTTCGGAGACGATGAGTACACCGGCTGCTACATCCCAAGGGGCGAGTCCCCGTTCCCAGCATCCGTCTACGCGGCCGCAGGCGACTTGTGCGAGGTCGAGGGATGCCGAACCGCTGCGGCGCACGCCTTGGGTGAGGTGGGTGAGGTGGCAGAATTCCGCATAGTTATTGTCGGTTGTTTCGCGCCGATCGTATGCAAAGCCGGTCACTAACAAGCTTTTGCTCAATTCTGAGATTTGGGAAACTGCGATCGGCTGTCGGTTGCGAGTAGCCCCCAATCCTTTAGCTGCGCGAAACAATTCGTTATGAAACGGATCGAAAATTACTCCAATTTGTGGTATGCCTTCGATTAAAAGTCCGATCGACACGGCGGCCCAGGGATATTGATGAGCATAATTGGTGGTGCCATCCAAAGGGTCGATCGCCCACAGGTATTTGCTGCTGGCATCCCCTAATTTACCAGATTCTTCGGCAAGGATGCCGTGGTCGGGAACATGGCGACCCAGAATTTCTAAAATGACGGCTTCTGAGGCTTTGTCGGCTTCTGTAACTAAATCGCCCGATCGGCCTTTTTCTTGGATTTCTTCTAATTTTCCGCAGAAAGATTGCAGAACGGAACCGGCGGCTAGGGCGGCTTCGGTGGCTATTTCTAAGAAGTTTTGGAGTTGGTTTTCAGTCATTAGTAATCGGTAATCGGTAATCGGTAATCGGTAATTGGGGATGGGTAATTGGGGATGGGTAATTGGGGATGGGTAATTGGGGATGGGTAATTGGGGATGGGTAATTGGGGATGGGTAATTGGTTGGTTGTTATTTGTTAGTTGTTATTTGTTGGTAGTTATTTGTTGGTAGTGATAATTACCCTATTCCCTATTCCCTATTCCCTATTCCCTATTCCCTATTCCCTATTCCCTATTCCCTATTCCCAATAACTATTTCCGATTTTGCTGGCGAAATTCTGCCGGAGTTTGGCGCAGGGCTTGTTTGGGATTCCAAATGCCTCTACCCATTAGTCTCGCCCATTCTTGAGCATTGACAAGTCGCTGCTGATATTTGGTATTGGGCGATCGCCCTGCTGCTAAAGCATAACCTTCCTTCACCAGCAATTCGTTGATCAAGACTCCATCTTGCCACAAATAGCCTAATTTGCGATCGAACCTATCTTTCTTTTCAACATCTGATTCTAACAATACCTGTTTGCTCCCAATTAACTGTTCTAGTTTTTGTTTAGCCAGTTCTCCCCAAGGCTGCTGTTTTAAATCCGGCACATCAATGCCAATCAACCTGATTTGTTCTAATAGTGCAATATTGTCGGATATGCTGGTTATTTCGACTGTTTGCCCGCTGACAGTCCGGCCTACTTTGATGAGAGAGCCTTGGGGAAGTTCGGGTTTTTGGCAGCTAATCAAAAGCAGGGTAAGGGCGATCGCTAATAATCTATAAAGTAGCATTGGGGGGCATTGGACATTGGGCATTGGGTATGAATAATGAAAGTTTTCGATTTTCCATTCTCCCTTGTCGATTTTCCCGATCAATCTTCCTCTATGGGTAAACCGGCGCGCACTTTACCTTTCCCGAAGTAGCGGCCAAATTGTAGTTCGTACACTTCGTCTTCGTCTTGCGTCTCTACTTCGAGGTTAGAACGGGGGTAACTGACGCACAGCAACGCATAACCCTGTTTTTGCAGTTCGAGAGAGAGTCCCATTGCTTCTGGTTGGTGCAGTTCGCCTGATATCACGCGCACCGCACAGGCGGTACAGGCACCGTTGCGACAGGAGAATGGCAACACTACTCCTTGGTTTTCGGCGCTTTGGAGGATGTATTGATCTTCGGGGACACACACAGTGTGGCGCGATCCCGTTTGTCTGTTGTGAATTGTAATTGTGTAAGAGCGAGTCATGGGATTTTAGATTTTAGATTTGAGATTTGAGATGAGTTTTGGGGGTGAAATCCTTGTTGGGAATGGGTTTGAGCCTAGTCTTGCCCCTGCGCTCGCTCGATTTTTCCAGCCCGTTTGACCAAAAAACTGGGATACAAGCCCCGTCCTTCTAGGACGGCTTTTTGCTAGAATGCAGATAGTCGCCACAGGGCATTGGGAGACTCTAAACGGACGTGGAGCGACGGTAAGACTACCGCTTGCGGAGCGCGTTGCTATGAAGCGTCAAGGAATCCTCGGACTTGATAGACGGGGAGGTATGTCAAACCCTACTCATATTAAACAGTAAATTTATGCCGTTAGGCCTTCCCAAATCAGAATTGTTCTGCTAAGATAGTTGAGATGTGGCTAAAAAGACCAAATTCTACTTTGGAGAGGTGGCCGAGCGGTTGAAGGCGCACGCCTGGAAAGTGTGTTTAGGGCAACTTAACGAGGGTTCGAATCCCTCCCTCTCCGTTGAATCTTGTTCTACAAGCTTTGCTACAAAACGACTTAGTTAAATATTTAACTAAGTCGTTTGTTTTTGGTATAGACGCTGGGTTGACATACTCACCGCCCTAAAAACTGCGGTGGTTGCTGAGCGTAGTCGAAGTATGATTCTTGACACTTCCGAAAGGCGAAGCTAGCGAAAGTAGTCTGACTCTCCTGAAATGTCCATTTAGAGTCGTGGCGATGTCCCATCCCGACTTTTCTCAATTTTAGCTTAAAGCCGTCCTAGAAGGACGGGGTTTTAGACCCATTTTCTTGATAAATCCGGGTTTTTCTGGGGGAAGCGCCCCAACTCATTGGTGACAACTTAACGTTAAACCCGCATTCCGGCTGGGGTTTCAACCCCAGCCTCAAAGCTCAAGTCGTCTCAAGACGACTAATACTAAATCTAGCTTAAATACTCCTTTTATCTGTTAGTCTGGCGTTGCGTGGAAGCAAGTTTTTGTAATTGCGGTTTCCACCGCCGAAATAGAGTTCTAAAGTTGATTGACTATGAGCATTTTTTCAAATACCGAACCCAAAGCAGCCGAATAAGCACGACTGTCCAAAAACCTCGGTTGCTGCTGCATCTTTTGCTCGATTTCATCGCGCTTTTCCTTTCGCAATTGGGCATTAATTCCGAGTGCGACACTCAAGTTAATATAAGACTCTTCGCTGTCAGTAATTAAATCAAACAACTGGATGTCTCGCAGGATTGCCGCCCCTTGTCGGGAACGCAAATTATTGCCCTCTCTCACCACAGTCGGTAATCCAACTTCTAACGGATCTACCGTCGAATTTGCACCGGCGTAGGGATAGGAATCTAGATAGACATCAGCCAGTTGTAACACTGCTTTTACATCCTCGCGGTTCGCCAGGGTATTTAATAAAATTAAACGGTTGCGAGCGATACCGTACTTATTAAATATAGCATACATTTTATTGATGAAGGGCTGTTTGACGTAATCACCAGACCAGGTATTGCCGAAGGGATATAAAACTAGGACTGAATTAGGCACGGCTGCGATAATCTTTGCCCAAGTTTCCCTGAGTTCGGGAATTATCTTGAATGTATTAGCGCCGGAGATAAATACAACTGCTGTTTCGGAAATTCCTAAGCTTTTTCGATCAAACTTAATACTTGCTTCTGCTTTTTGTATGCTATAATTGAAGCAGAATCCTGTCCCGTCAAGCATTACTAACTGTTCGCGATATTGTGATTGCGCTGCTTGTAAAGGTTCGGTCAAATTGCCGGAAATGTAGTAATCCATATTGCGGATGCCTGTAGTTACAGGAGATGCAAAATACGTGGTCTGTAACCGCGCTAGGCGGTGCAAAGCTAGTAAAATGATGTTTTGAGTGGCATTGGTGACGATCGACCCTACAAACAAAATATCCAGGTCATCGGCGCGAATTATCTCGACTTGACTGCTAAGTTCCTGCGGCAACTTCACCAGTTTGTCGGCCCGACTTTGACAGTATATATCCAAAGGGCGATCGCTCGCATTGAGGACATATAAAATAATCTCAAATTTCTCTCTGTCTAAATGCTCAAAAGCCGGGATAGTCGTAAAAGTTTCTGAAATGGGCGCGAAACTTGATTTGAGAATGCCAAGGCGAATTTTGCTTCTGTTAGCGGGGCGTTTTTCAAAGCTGAAGTCAATCTGATGTCCCCTGGCTTTTAGGATAAATTCGAGAATATCCGATCGCTTGGTATAGACATCTTTCAAGTTAGTTGTGCTAAAATAGAGAGGGACAAAGTTAACGGTGTCTGCAAAGATAAGCGCCAGATTTTGCCAAATCTCGGAGTCGGGATTGCTGAAAACGCGACTATGAACTAAGTCAACTAATTGCTGCATATAGCTGCAATAGTTTTCGACTTCTCCAACTTCTTGAAAGTAACTGGGGAAGTACAGCATAAACTCCAGCAAATCGTTGAAAAACCACTGGGGAACAGCAGTTCTGCCATACTGCAACGGCAACTGATCTGCCCGCCGATACAGCATCGCTGCTAGCAAATATTGGATAGCTTCGGGGGCTTCAAATCCTTTAGCAACGTATTTAGATAACTCCTCAACTTCCCGCTGTTCGACATCAGTCAGTGGCTCGTCTCTCATGCCGCTTGCTAATAGCATTTTCTGGGCTTTTCCCGCATAGCCCGAATAGCTATTTTGCAGTTTATCTGGTGGTGCGGATAGCCAAAATGCTGCTAGTTTATGGCGGGCTTGACGCAAATCTGTTAAGGCAGATTCATGGGATGTGCTATGATATTGATGAATACAACCGGACAGCCAAGTCAGAAATTGAGGTGATTCTAAATTGAGCTGAACTTTGATAGTTTCCTGATGCAGTCGGAGAGATAAACGCTCTAGGGTTCCGCCATTTCGTGGCAAGGATAAGCTCGAAAATGGACTCGGCAAGTCGGCGGCTAAATCTAGCTGATTTAGCATTTCAAAACATCCGCCCGATGTCAGATTGAGAATTTGAATTAGGGGATGGTTGAGGTGCAAGCTGCTCAGCATTTGAGGGTTGTAAACTGACATCAAAGTGTTTTTGATATCTTGTTCTTGGTTTTCCGGGGATTTCAGAGGGAGATTGAGCTTGGTTTTTAATAATTCTAACACTTTGCCGGGAGATGTTAGCAAAGTATTCAAATTCACGAGCAGACATTGATTGTTATGGCTTTTATAAAATTCTAAGATGTGGCGATTATAAAATTTCCATATCTTTAAGCAAGATTCTGGGTTTTGCGAGAAAAATGGGAGGTTCAACCGCAGGATTGAATCGGTGACATCCCAAGGATAGCGGTAGACGAATAGATAGCAAGCATTGGGGATGATTTGATTCCAGAAATCTAACATTAAACTGGTGCGTGGATCTTTCCAACCCCAAAGTTCTGAGTGGTTGGAGCGAGATTTGACTAATTGCTTTGCAGGCTCTATATTGGTGTTAAGTTTTTGCGAGTCTAGCTGTTCGCTTTCTGTCCAACCCCAATCGGGAAAACCTGTTTCGTCTGACTGAGAGCAAGTTTGCAAAACTGTTCGTTGAAATTCTACAAAATCAATGTCTTCAAAGTAACCTTTGGGATTCCAATAGTTTCCTCTCAGGAGATTGTCTCCTAAGTCAAGGCCTATTTTTTGTAGAAATGCCGCAGTCAGAGAAGTTCCTGATCTGTGCATTCCAGTAATAATTAGCACGGGAGAATTTGTGCCGCTGTTTAGCATTTGTTGGCTCATTATTTAGGATTAAATAGGACTTATACCAATTTTTTATGAAGCTGCATAGAATTCGATCCCCCCTAACCCCCCTTAAGAAGGGGGGGACAAGAGTCCAATCAAAGTCCCCCTTCTTAAGGGGGATTTAGGGGGATCGGAATATGTGCAACTTCACATTAAATTGGTATTACGCATGGGAACCCAGAAACCGGGTTTTTTTGCATCATACTTCGCTACAGCCCGCAAAAACTGGCAAAAAACCCGGTTTCTTGGATTTTGGGTAGTCAGGGTTTCGACACTTCGACACTTCGACTACGCTCAGTGCGCCGCTTCGCTCAGTGCGCCGCTTCGCTCAACCACCGGGGTTTTTTCGAGAGTGCCCATAGGTGTCAACAATCGCCTGGAAGCCTTGAGAAATCTCGTTTTTACCTGAGTCTAGATCCCCCTAAATCCCCCTTAAGAAGGGGGACTTTGAGAAGACTCCTGTCCCACCCCCTCGCATCCCCCTTAAGAAGGGGGACTTTGATCGGAATCTTGTCCCCCCCTTGCTAAGGGGGGCTAGGGGGGATCTGGGCCTAATCGTCAAACAACAGTCTCTGTAGTTAGAAACCGGGTTTTTTTCGCATCATACTTCGCTACAGCCCGCAAAAACTGGCAAAAAACCCGGTTTCTTTGGTTTTGATGCGTAGTACGATCGGTTTCAAATACGCGATATTTTGAGCTAATAACTATAGCATCTTTGGTCGCAAATAAAAACATTTTTTTAGGAAAAAGTTTTTTGGAAAATGTGCATAATTTGTGCGACAAATACCTGAGAGATAAGTAGGGGGGAATCGGCTAAGTAAAATTAGCGATCGCCTTTTTACACTAAACAGGAAAAA
>Ga0316607_1000428_pt1 | contig 15340 bp, 9 predicted proteins | sample MIS2016062E_MG_FD_207674 | JGI IMG/M metagenome (GOLD analysis project Ga0316607, IMG submission 207674) | Microbial mat bacterial communities from Middle Island sinkhole, Lake Huron, Michigan, United States - MIS.2016.062E | ecosystem: Environmental > Aquatic > Freshwater > Lake > Sediment...
ATCCTGAATTATTTCACGAACAGCTTTATAATTTCTTTTTCCAGATAGCAATGCCTCTAAATAATTTAAAACTTTTTCTTTATTTTTCAGATGAAGAAATGTGATTGTGTTGTTGTTCAGACCGGGATGTATTGATATCCAATTGGAAGGTAAATCTATAGGATACCAAGATTTTATAGCGTAACCTTTGATTTTAAGAATTAGTGAAGCCAAATAAAATGTTATGCCGCTTAAACCTGGTGTAATGAAATTCCCAATTTTCATGCCGGCACGGGTATTCATCAGAACTACATCATTATTTCCTAAAGGGAAGCACATGATAAAATGTAACATTACCGGAGGATAATTAAATCCATGAACTGGGCTGATGAAAAATATCAACGAATCTGCTGGCGGAGCTTCAATTTTGCGACGATTCACCTGAGCAATATTAAGCAATTGTATTGTAATATTTCTGTCAAAGGCAAATTGTGAAATCCAATATGCAACATTTCGGGAATTTCCCGTACCGGAAAAGAAGTAAACAACTATATTTGTAATATTTTTTGTTTGCATAATTCAAAAAATAGGTTCTTTGGGTAAAATCTCACAAATTTTGATAAAAGAATCTTTAATATTTTCATTCAAAGATTTTCAATGCTATGTAGAACCATCGTTGTTTTATAATGATCTGAATTTTGTAGTTTATAACACATTGAAAACAAATGTAAAAAAATGCTTACAAATTAACTATGCTCAATGTAAATTGTTCTATATAAAAAAATTACTTTAAGTAAAAAAAATAAATAGAGAATACAACAAGGCGCAAAAATAAAAAAAAAATCAAAATAGAATCACTCCTAATAAAAGAAAGTTCTAAAAACTTCCTTCTTGTTATGTTTGGGATTTTCATTATTGTGCCTATCATATTATTTTAGGTATAATCACATCAAACGGAATTTCTGCAAAAAGCCTGATTTTGTGAGATTCCGATTTTGCATTAATGAAAAGGGTTAATTATTTATTTCTACTATTACAATGTGAAATATTGAGAGAAATAAGGCTGTTATTCATTAAATTATAAAAATTTTGTTGACCTTTTTAAAAAAATTTTACGACCTTCCTTTTAGTTGATTGAATGAAATATTAATTTTTATTACAAAGGAATATAGAATTATAAAAACATCAACGGAATTAGGGATAAAAAAATAAAGAATTACTTTTGCACAAGCAAAAAATGATTCATCGAAAAAAAATTACAATGACAAGATAATTTAATACATCCGGCTTGTGCAATCCCCAATTGCATTATATGGTTTATATTTCTCATAAAATATATAAGTTCATAGAAAAAGGAAAGTATTTTACAAATAATCGTCCTCATCAATAAGGTAAACCTACAAGTCAATCAAATTTGGCTATTAAAGTTAATAGGTTTTCACGAAAGGTCAAAGAAGTCTTTGCTGTTTGGGTTTAGCAAAAATTGGATTTCAAATCAGGCATAACAAAAAAAATACATACACTCAATTTAACAAAAACAAACTTGGTATTTTGGGTAATCATAATCTTTTTGCATCTTTGCAGGCTTCGTAAAAACTTAGTGCAAGTATACAGTTTTAAGTGATTAAGTTACACATACATTGTATGATTATATTGGCTTCATGTAACTTATTACTTTGTAAATATGAATAATTATTGTACAATTGTATTTTTGTTCATAAGAGATTGAATTATATTATATAGGTCATAGGTTTTAAATAAGTTAGATTAAAAGAATGAGAAGATTTTTGCTACTATTATTGATTGTATTTTATAATTTCTCTTACAGTCAGACAAATCCTAATGTTGATTGTATTTTGCAATTTCAGACGTACAAGAAACTGATCGAATTAAAAAACCTTATCTCTGAGAGTTTTCAGCTAACTATAAACTGGGTGTTTATTGAAAGAAAAGAGAGTACTCCATATAAATTGCGATTTATAGATATTAAGGAAAGGGATTTTAAGAAGATTACTGATACATTGAGCATATTAGCTAGTAAACAATCGCTATCCTTTCAAAATAAGATATCCTCAGTGATAATTAATTCGCTGGATTTATTAGAAAAGGAATATGTGATTACACAGAATTTTTTGGTTTTTGAAAATTATGACAATGCAATGTTAGTTTTTGAAATATTGCCTGAATTAGAATATAGGGGTTCTATTCCCATTATGAATAAATCGATCTTGGATGAAATAGAGCTGATTATTTACGAGGTTAACCAAAATATTGAAAATTGTATAAGCTTCAATGTGAGTAAAAATTATAAAAGTCCTAAGCTTTGCGATATTGAGCGTTTGATTAAGATCTTAAAGGTTGAAGAACAAATTGAAAGGACTGTTAAAATTAAATCAAAAGAATCTGTAGCACAGTTTAAAGAATCTTTAGTTAAAAGCTATGATAAGAATTTTACTCACAATGAAATTAAGGATTTGATAGATTTTTATACTTCTCATACTGGACAGAAACTTATTAAAAAAAGTCCTTATCTAATTTTAGAGTTATTAATTGATTTGCAAAACAAAAGAAAGGAACCATAATTTACCGCATTCAATCGAGTTGATGTAAGATTAACTGATGATTATATGCATGTCCTTCCCATGTTAAGAAAACCGAACCAAAACTGCATGCTCATCCTTGTAATCACAATTTTAAGAACCCGCTTGTAATCATTTTGGATTTAGAAATCCCTGTTTTCCAATATGTATATATGTATGTATATATTACCATTTGTTTATTTGAACATTATTTAATTGATTATCAATTTAATATAATAAATTCACTTGTTGATAAATAATTGATAAATTTCTAAGAATTTATAAAGGTACATGATCAATAATTATCCTAATTTTGCGGGAAAATATAATCAGGTATGGTAGAAGTACAATACTCCGAAGATAGCATTAAAACGCTTGACTGGAAAGAACATGTAAGAAAAAGACCGGGTATGTATATCGGCAAACTCGGTGATGGTTCTGCAGCTGACGATGGAATATACGTTTTGATCAAAGAGGTTTTTGATAATTCCATCGATGAATATATGATGGGACATGGAAAAACCATTGCAGTTGAAATTCATGATGATACAGTCACTATCCGGGATTTTGGACGTGGAATTCCATTAGGAAAAGTTTTAGATGTATCTTCCAAAATGAATACGGGCGCAAAATACGATTCAAAAGTATTTAAGAAGTCGGTAGGCTTAAACGGAGTTGGGATCAAGGCGGTTAATGCTTTGTCTGCCATGTTCCTTATTCAGTCTTTTCGAGAAGGAGAAAAAAAACAGATTGAATATTCGAGAGGTAGCGTCATTGAGGATCGTTCTATAGAAAAATGTGAAGAGGCGAATGGTACCAAAATCACGTTCCAACCTGATGAGGCTATATTTGGTGAGTTTCATTATGTAGAAGAATATATTGAGGCCATGCTCAGGAATTATACTTACCTAAATTCCGGTCTTACCATAACCTTCAATGGAAAATCGTTTTACTCCAAGAATGGACTTTTTGACCTACTCACCGATAATATGAGTGAACCCGGTCTTTATCCTATTATTCATTTGAAAGGCGAAGACATTGAAATAGCCATCACCCACGGAACTCAATACGGTGAAGAGTATTACACCTTTGTCAATGGTCAAAATACCACTCAGGGTGGAACGCATCTTTTTGCTTTTCGAGAGGCTTATATAAAAACGATACGCGACTTTTTCAAGAAAGATTATGATGCTGCAGATATACGCTCATCCATTATTGCTGCTATCGCGATTAAAATTGAAGAACCTGTTTTTGAATCCCAAACCAAAACAAAATTGGGATCCAAGAATATGACACCGGAAGGTGAATCTATACGGAATTTTGTCATGAATTTTATGAACAAAGTTCTTGATATTTTTCTACATAAGAATACAGAAATTACCAATATTCTTCAAACCAAAATTCAAGAAGCAGAGAAAGAACGCAAAGCGATCAGCGGAATTCAAAAATTAGCCCGAGAGAGAGCCAAAAAAGTAAGTTTGCATAATAAGAAATTAAGGGATTGTCGTACACATTTTAATAGTAGCGATGAACTGCGAGAAGAATCTACGCTTTTCATCACAGAGGGTGATTCTGCGAGTGGTTCCATTACCAAATCGAGAAATGTGAATTTGCAGGCCGTATTTAGTTTGAAAGGTAAACCATTAAATACTTATGGGTTGACCAAAAAAATTGTTTACGAAAATGAGGAATTCAATCTTTTGCAAGCAGCCCTAAACATTGAAGATGGCATAGAAAACCTTCGCTACAGTAAAATAGTAATCGCAACCGATGCGGATGTGGACGGTATGCATATTCGCTTGCTTTTGATTACTTTTTTTCTGAAGTTTTTTCCTGAATTGATTAAAAATCACCATTTATATATTTTACAAACCCCACTTTTCAGAGTTCGCAACAAAAAGCAAACTTTTTATTGCTATAGCGATGCTGAAAAAGCCCAAGCAATGAAAAAACTGGGGGTAAATCCTGAAATCACACGATTTAAAGGTCTGGGAGAAATATCACCAGACGAATTTAAAAATTTTATTGGCGACAAAATCCGTCTAGAACCCGTCTTGATCAGAAAAGAAGATAATATCACTCGCATGCTCGATTTCTACATGGGAAAAAATACGATGGATAGGCAGGAATTTATCATCGAAAATTTAAGAATTGAAGAAGACCGAGTTGAAGAAGAAGAAGTAATTGAAATAGAATAATATGAGAGTTGCCGCAATTACCCACGTTCCTTTTGAAGGATTGTCCCTGCTCAAAAACTATTTGGATCAGAATAGGCTTCATTTAAAGGAATTTCCATTGTATTTGGATTCTGAATTACCCAAAATCGATGAGTTCGATTGGTTGATCATCATGGGAGGCCCAATGAGTATTTATGATGATCACCTGTATCCCTACTTATCATCAGAGAGGAATTTGATTCTGAATGCTATACAACAAAAAAAGATTGTTACAGGTATTTGCTTAGGTGCTCAATTCATTGCCGATGCTTTAGGGAAAAGAGTTTTTAAAAATCCGCACAAAGAAATTGGATGGCATGATATTATCCTGACGCCCGAAGTGCAAAAAATCTTAGAAATAGAACATCGTATCCTGAAAGCATTTCATTGGCATGGCGATACTTTTGATTTGCCAGAAAATGCAATTCCTATTGGAAGTTCAGAAGCTACTGCCTGTCAAGGATTTATTTATGAAGACAGGGTGCTATCGCTTCAGTTTCATGTAGAAATGCAACAAAAAGAAATTGAAATCATTTATGAAAATTGTGCTGAGGAAGTTGTCAATGGAAAATACATCACGCCATTGAATTCATTTCTTCCCGATGATGAAATTTGGGAAATGAATCAAGGTATCTTGTTCAGATTACTCAATTTCATCAGCAGACAAGAAAATAACAAATAAACTTAGCTTGGTTTTTAAAGACCAGAAATAATATAAGAAAATGTTGGACGACGAAAAAAACAAAGGCGACGAAAATCAGTCACAAAACGAAGAGAAGCATCTTCAGCACGAAATGCACAATATTAAATTCATTTCGGGCATGTACCAAAATTGGTTTTTGGAATACGCTTCTTACGTTATTTTGGAACGTGCAGTACCGCACATTTTTGATGGTTTAAAACCAGTTCAAAGGCGCATACTACATGCCATGCGAAGGCTCGAAGATGGCCGCTACAATAAAGTTGCCAATGTTATTGGATACACGATGCAATATCACCCCCATGGCGATGCTTCCATTGGTGATGCCATGGTGCAATTGGGTCAGAAAGATCTGATGATAGATATGCAGGGAAACTGGGGAAATATTCTTACCGGAGATGGCTCTGCTGCTCCAAGATATATTGAAGCCAGACTATCAAAATTTGCACTTGAAGTTGCCTTCAACCCCAAAACTACTGAATGGAAACTTTCTTATGATGGCAGGAACAAAGAACCCGTGCATCTTCCTATGAAATTCCCATTGTTGCTTGCGCAAGGGGTTGAAGGAATTGCAGTTGGATTGGCGTCAAAAATATTACCCCACAATTTTATTGAATTAATTGAAGCATCGATAAAAATTCTTAAAAATGAACCATTCGAATTATTGCCAGATTTTCCAACAGGAGGATTGGCCGATTTCAGTAGATATAACGACGGTTTGCGAGGTGGTAAAATTCGTGTAAGAGCACGAATTTCTAAATCAGATAAAAAAACATTGGTCATTACAGAAATTCCATTTGGAACCACTACGGGAAGTCTTATAGAATCGATACTTTCGGCCAATGAGAAAGGTAAAATTAAAATAAGAAAAGTTGATGATAATACGGCTGCAAATGTTGAAATTGCTGTACATTTACAACCCGGCACAGATCCTGATGTTGCGATTGACGCACTTTATGCATTTACAGATTGTGAAATGTCTATTTCGCCTAATTCTTGTGTGATAGAATACGAAAAACCCCGTTTTATGGGTGTTTCCGAAATTCTAAAAGAATCGACTCAACGCACAATGGATCTTCTTAAGCTTGAATTAAAAATTCGGTTGGCAGAATTACACGAAGATTGGCATTTTTCTTCACTCGAAAAAATATTTATAGAAAAAAGAATATACAGGGATATTGAGGAATGTGAGACTTGGGAAGCCATTATTCAAACAATTGATAAAGGCTTAGAACCCTACAAACCCTTGTTCAAAAGAGAAATTACCGTTGACGATATTACACGATTAACTGAAATAAGGATTAAGAGAATTTCGAAATTTGATGCGTTTCAGGCCGATGAGCATATAAAAGGCGTTGAAAACGAAATGGAGACGGTTCAAAAAAACATCGACAATATCGTAAAATTCACAATTGCATATTTTAGAAATATTAGGGATAAATTTGGTAAGAATCGGGAACGTAAAACAGAAATCCGTAGCTTTGATATTATTGAAGCTGTTCAGGTTGCAGTTGCCAATGAAAAACTCTATTTCAACAGGGAAGACGGTTTTGTGGGAACTTCACTCAAGAAAAATGAGTATCTGTTTGATTGCTCCGATATGGATGATATTATCATTTTCAAACGCGATGGAACTTATGTTATAACAAAGGTTTCGGAAAAAACATTTGCAGGACAAAATGTAGTACATATCGGATTGTTCAAAAAGAATGATGACCGCACAATCTACAATGTAATATATGTTGATGGAGAAAGCGGTGCTAATCACATAAAAAGATTTTCCGTAACAGGTGTCATCAGAGATAAGGAATACAATCTCACACAAGGCACTAAAAATTCAAAAATTTTGTATTTCAGTGCAAATCCCAATGGTGAAGCGGAAAGTGTAAAAGTCACGCTAAGACCCAAACCTCGCTTGCGAAACCTCACCTTTGAGGCATCCTTTGCCGAAATTGGTATTAAAGGACGAAGTTCTATCGGGAATATCCTTACAAAAAACGCTGTTCACAAAATTGTTATGAAACAATTGGGTGCATCTACGCTAGGTGGCAAAAAAATCTATTTTGACTTTGAAGTTTTACGTTTAAACATCGAAGGTAGAGGCCAGTTTGTAGGTGAATTTGAAAATGGCGAAAAAATCATTGTGATTCGCAAAAATGGTTCCTATTCGCTTTGTTCATCAGAGCTATCCAATCATTTTGAAGCAGATACGATTGTCATTGAAAAATTTAACCCCAAAAAGGTATATTCTGCTATTTATTTTGATGCAGAACAATCGGTTTGTTACTTAAAACGATTCGTAATCGAAGAAACCTCTATCGAAACGGGCTTCATTGGCGATCATCCCAATTCAAGTTTGGTTATGTTGCTTACAGAAAAATTCCCTCGTGTGGAATTAAAATTTGGTGCAAAAGATAAAAAGCGACCTTCGGAAATTATTAATATTGTTGACTTCATTGGGATAAAAAGTCACAAAGCTAAAGGGAAAAGACTTTCGAATTATGATATTGACGAAATTATTGAAATTGACCCTATCGTTACAGAAGAGCAGATAATAAATTTCGAAAACGAGTTGAAGGAAATCAACAAAAATAAGTTTGAAGTTAATTTTCCGAATGGTGAACAAATTATTATGGATCTGTAATTTATGCAAGTGGATCATGTTGCAATATGGGTGAATGATTTAGAAAAAATGAGGAAATTTTACCTTCAGTATTTTGATTGCAAATCGAATGAAAAATACACAAATATTCAAAAACAGTTTTCATCCTATTTTCTATCATTTGGTTTGGGATCTCGTATAGAACTCATGCACAAACCCCGGTTAGCTTCAAGGTCTCAAATGGAAGCTCTGGGTTTGGCGCATATATCTATTCGGGTTGCAAAAAAACATGAGGTTGATGAAATTACGGTCGTTTTATTCAATGATGCTTATACGGTTATAAGTTTTCCGCGTCTTACCGGCGATGGATATTATGAAAGTGCAGTGCTTGATCCGGAAAAAAATTTGCTCGAAATAATATTCAGAGATAGTGATTCAACAAACTTGGCATTTTACATGATTTAGAAGAAATACTATAGCAGTAAAATAATAAGTTGATGTTAGTAAATAACAGTTATTCAATTTGTTTTCTTAATTCGCCAATTTGCTTCTTTCTGGATACAACAAGTATTAGAATACAACATATCGAATTGTTTACAAATTCTTATGATAAGTTTATCATTTTGTTATTTCAATAAATTTAAGAATCATAAACCGAAAAAACCTCTTACTTTTAGTCGTTCTGTTCACCACATCATATCAGATTAAATTTATCGCATTCAATTAAATATTGCGCAATTGTATTAAGTAATGACATAATTCACATTAATGCGTAAAATTAATTTTATAACAAAATGAAAAACGTTAAAACCCAATCATTGAAATATAAATTAGGAGCTGTTGTAGGGCTTATCGTTTTACTGGCTTTGACTATCACCATCGGTATTTTTGTTAAATACAACAGAGAACTGGCCTTTGAAAATGCCAAAGCTAAAATAATCTCAGAGACCGAGGTTTTATCAATATCCATAAGAAACGAAATAAATGCAGCTATTCAGGAAATAAAGCTGACAAGCAATAATTTATTGGAGTATAAGAAGCATAAAGCGATGAGCAGGGAATTTATTGTTGATTTGTTCGAAAAGCAAATGATGTTGAATCCCAATTACTTTAGCCTAAACACAACTTGGGAGCCCAACAAATTTGATGATAATGATGAAGCTTACAAAGGAGCTCCGGGTTATTACGATGATGGTCGTTTTGTGATCCTATGGTATAGGGAAAACGATAGTATTAAGTATGATAATTCTTGCTATTCTTGGGAAGAAGAGATGGCTTTGGCTTCAAAATGGTATGAAGTACCCAAAAGCACACTTAAGCCCTATATTGATTTTACTTTATACCCAATAAGAGGTAAAAATTTCTTAATCATAAGTTTATGTTTTCCTATTTTGGAAAAAGGTAAATTTGTGGGTGTAATGGAAATCGACTATTTGAGTGCTTATATGCAAGAACTTGCCCTAAAACTGAATAAAAACCTTTTTGATGGAAATAGCTATGTAGAGGTTTTATCTCATACTGCATCCTTTGCTGCAAATACGCAAATAGATTCCTTAATTGGAAAAAGTATAAAAGATACAGATCCAGAATTGTATGAGAATAAAATAAACCAGATAAAATCAGCGAAAACACATTTCTCAATACAAAACGATACGATTAGCTATACCACTCCCTTAATATTCAAAGAAATACCAGAACCTTGGCAAATCAATGTGAGTATTGCCAAATCTGTTATCATGAAAGACGCTAACAAACAGTTAACCAAGCAATTGATCATTGGTTTTGTAATTCTGCTTGCAAGTATTTTTATTATCATTCTTATGATGGGACGACACATAAAACCCCTTGCTCATTTACAAAAAATTAGCCAACGAATATCAGAGGGTGATTTAAGTGAAGCTAAATGGATACATCAGGAAGATGAAATCGGACAATTATCGGCAGCTTTTCAAAAAATGACAGCAAAGTTACGAGAAATAATCACTCACATTCATCAAGGTTCTACCAATATTGCATCGGGGAGTATTCAATTGTCTTCAAGCTCTCAAATCATAGCGCAAGGAGCCAACGAACAGGCTTCGTCAACAGAGGAAGTTTCATCCTCTTTGGAAGAAATGTTAGCAAGTATAAATCAAACAGTTCAAAATGCAATGGAAGCCAAAAACATTGCGAAACACGCTGAAATTGGGATACTTGAAGGTCAAAAGGCATCTGAAGCCTTTATCGAAATGATAAAACAAATAGCTCTGAAAATAACGGTGATCAATGATATTGCCGATAAAACAGATTTACTTGCTATAAATGCCTCTATTGAAGCATCCAGAGCGGGAAAATATGGAAAAGGTTTTATGGTTGTTGCTTCAGAAATCAGGCAGTTGGCAGAAAGCTCTCAGATTTCAGCAAATGAAATCATTGGTTTGGTTCAAAAAAGCTTAGACTTAGCCAAGCAATCCGGTGAAAAGCTAACAAAAATAGTTCCGGAAGTGCAAAAAACGGCACAAATCATTGAAGAAATATCCATTGCCAGTGCGGAGCAAAACTTAGGCGTTTCTCAAATAAATTATGCAGTTAATCAGTTAAACGCAATCACTCAACAAAATTCAGCCACATCAGAAGAATTGGCAAGTAATAGTGAACAGTTTGCGGAACAAGCTGCAAATTTAAAAAAGATGGTTTCGTTCTTTATTTTAGATAAATCAGATACTGAAAGTAAAATAGCTGAAATAGAGAGTAATATTGCGCATTGGTTTCAAATGCTCAAGGAATTGAAAAATGAGAAAGAGAAGAACAAAAATGAATCCCCTGTTGAATATAAAGTTAAAGCAAAACCAGGAATTTATGTAAACCTTGCGGATGAAAATTTTGAGGAATACAAGGAGTTGTAGATAAATTATAACATTTATAACTTATTTGAATTTTTGAAAGTGAGTGTTTAGTGTAAAACTATTTTTTAAACACAAAGGCACATAGAATATTAACTATGTGCCTCAATGTAATATTCTATGTGTCTGTGATTTTTACCTTACCAAATTATTTTTTACGCAGGTAAATTTAGCTGATTTTAATTCCTGTTCTGTTAACTTACAACGGTTTTACCGGTACACAAATTTCTACCGGGAATTTACCATTTTGAGGTTCCTCTGTGTACATTTCGAAGCAGGCTCTATCATCAGGTTGATAACCACTATTGGGCAACCACTCACCATAAACCCACTCCCATGCCTGCTGGAATTCATCGCCAGATAGAACAAAACGCGCTACTGCATATTTTCCTCCTTCAATTTCCATTTTACCTACGTCACCATCTACTTTTGTATCAGTAGGTACTGTAATGCAAATACTCATGCGAAGCTTGTCTTCTTGAGTAATGTTGGGATCATCGTGGTAAATAACTAAGGACTTAAAATCTGGCCCCCCCACCAATCCTCTAGGGCCAGCCCAAGAAAACAATTTATTCCACAGACGTTCAAAAAGACCAACATCACCTTTATAAGGTCCAGTGTGCCGAATATAGGCAACATTCATTTTAGGAAGTTCTTTTACTTCCATGCTTTGATTCAATTTCATATTTGTCCTCCATTTTATTGTTTTAGAACTGGGACAAAAATACATGATCGCTTTATTCTCGCTTTGTTCTTTTTTGCTTTCGATTTGACTTAAATTGCTTTTTTCATTTTTTTCTTTTCGGTACTGAGTTGCCGACTTTTTAAAATAAGTTTTAAAGTTCCTAGAAAAAATCGAAATATCCGTAAAACCAAATCGAATCGCAATGTCTGTAATGTTTTCCTGTGGGTTCGAAATGAGGAAGGAAGCCGCACGTTCCAAACGAATCCTTAGTATAAATTGAAAAGGCGTTTCGCCAACCATGGCATGGAATATCCTATGAAAATGAAACTTTGAGAAATTTGCCACCTGAGCTAATTCTTCGAGACCAAAAGGTTTTTCAATGTTTTTTTCAATATAGTCAAAACATTGATTGATCCTCGATTTATATTCGTTATCCAAAAACTGATTTTCACTCATTACTTCCAATTTATTAATTCATCAATTTCGTTCAAATGCAATTGAAAATGAGGAAGGTAGTCAATGACCATTTTTTCTAAACTAATCATTTTTTCGGGACCAGCAATCCATTCATTTTGTAGCTTATCTGCTCTAATATTTTGAATCACATGACAATAATGATGGTTGCTGTATTTCCACAATTGTATGAGCAAATTCCAATCCTCATTTTGGTAATTCTGAATAGCAATCCATCGGTCATTATTACCATTACTGGCGTAGTTGGGAAATGCGAACGGACTTTCCTGATACTGCAAATGCACTACTCTGTGGGTATTATTGGAAGCAGAATCAATCATGTGACCGAGTATTTGCCGGATGCTGCGATTCTGCGAATTTTTTCTCTCGGAAATTATTTCTTCTGCAAGAATCTGTAGTTTTTTTTCCCATACTTCAATCAAAGAATAGATGCTGACTTTTATTAACTTAAGTTCGTTTTCCATAGGATGTATTTTTATTGATTCATTTTTGTTTTATAAATAATAAAATCTGTTTTAGTGAAACTAATCCGATTAATTTCAGATTCTTAATTAGCACATTAAAAAGTAATCTCGTTGAAATTTCACTCTCAAAGCAAAGTTAAAAATATTCCTTTTAAAAGTTCCATTGCATGATTCAAATTTAGTATTTATATTCGGATGGAAAATCAAGAATATAAATTTCCGAAAAGAGTATTCCTTCAACATCCTGTTACTAATCGATTACATATAATCATACCGGATTTTTTTGATGAATTCTTTGAAATTCCAGAAATGAATATTGAAAGTGAAAAAATTTCTATTACTATGAATTCCAGTGACATATTTAAAGATTTGGTTTGGATATTGAACCCCCTTTGCAAACTTATTGTATGGATGTTTTCTTCAACACCCGGCATCATCATTCTAATTGTTTTATTATTAGGTTATTTGGTTGCCAAAATTGCTTTAGCTTTTTCAGGTAAAAGCAGTCATGGGCAAAATTTGTATGGTCGCAGTTCAACTTCCAACAATAGCTTGGTTCTGTTGGGGTTGAAAATAATCCTTAGTTCCCTAATGCGATTGGTTTACAAAATCCCTGTAGTTTTGGGCATTATTATCGTATTATTTTCTATCCAAAACATTTCGGAAAAAATAGCGATGATGGACAAAGAATTAAGGGATTCAAAGAAAAACACCGAATTGGGTTTGGTCTTGCAACAAATCACAGAACCTTGCGAATTTGCTGAAATGGAAGTTCTCAATGTAGATCCTTTCGCTGGCAATAAAACACAAATTCGGATCAAATACTTCGACAGAAAAACACAAAAATATAGAGATTTTCCGCAAGAAATCATACTACAAGGAAATGATGTATTTTTTGAATCCAAAATAATTGATTTTGAATGGTGTAATTTGGGTACTGCAAACAAAAGAAAATTGGCATTTCCGGCGTTGATATATACGGCTAAGGCCACTAGAAACATGGCGATTGAATTGCAAGCGAAAGATTCTTTGGGTATTCCTTATTTTTGTCGCATCAATGAGGAGCAAATTATGGGTATGCCAACCGACACTTTTTCTGTGCGCCTGAATCAGTTGTTCAGGATGATTGAGGAAAGCACTAAATCAAAGGAATTTGGAATTCGTTCTATGTATTCCATCCCTTTCATTCAATGGGTTGCCAAAGGACAGGTATTCAAAATCATGATTGAGCCTAGCGGGCTAATAAAAATCATTCCTAAAATATCACCTGTCCTTCAGCAAAACGTTGCACCAATGAACAATGCTGTTATTCAACCTTAACTGTCGGTTCAGTAATTTCTTTTTCGGCACTTTTCAGTGGAATTCGAATCAGATATAAAACAACCAATGCTAAGATTGTAAATCCGATTATAAGCGGTGGATCCTTAAATATTGCTGGGATCGGAATATTGGCAATTTTGATAGGGGCGAATGCCAAACCCGTGAGAGCTTCACCAGCAATAAGCCCGGAAGCAATCAAAATTCCGGTATTTTCCACTTTTTCCTTCTTAAATTTATCGTAGCCTCTTTTTTCACAAATTATATCAACGACACCTTTGACCAAACCACCAATAAAAATAGCAAAAGTAGTTTCTAAGGGCAAATAAATTCCCACACTCACCAACATGGGGCTTTTTACTCCCATCAAAATAAATGCAATACCCATAAGAACACCAAAGATGATGAGAGGCCAAGCCATATCTCCGCCAATAATGCCTTTGGAGAGCATGGCCATAAGTCCAGCTTGTGGAGCAGAAAGATTTTTACTTCCAAATCCGCCTTCATAACCTTCCATTTTTCCCTGGTTGATGTCAGCCTGATTAAGCATTTGTAAAATTAGGAACATAACACCCGCAGCAGCTATAACGCCTATGATATCACCAATTTGCATTTTCTTTGGAGTTCCGCCAAGAATATGTCCCGCTTTTAAATCTTGAAGCATTTCGCCAGCTACTGCGGCAGAAATACATACAATTGCAGCTACACCCAAAACGATTTCGACCCCAGCAGAACTTGCATCCACACCTATTGAAACCAAGATGAGGGCAGTCAGCACCAAAGCAGTAAGGGTCAGTCCGCTGATGGGGTTGTTGCTTGAACCAATGGTACCAACCAGATAGCCCGAAATTGCAGCAAAGAAAAATGCTAAAACGATCATCACGGTAGAAGCAACCAAAGCGGCAAAAAAGCTTGAGTGAAAAATAAAAAAGGTAATGATAAAAGTCAAAACAGCAGAAAAAATAATACCGGCCAAAATCCAACGAAAAGGCAAATCCTGTTCAGTTCGTGGAATTTCAATTTTTGCATCTCCGCCCACTTTACGGATATCGTTAATAGACCTTTTCAATCCTACTGTGAGGCTTTTCCTCATTTTGAATAAAGTAAACACAGCACCGGTCAACATGCCACCAATGGCAATAGGTCTAACAATAAACCTCCAAATATTGGCAAATTGAAAGTCAGGACTCGAAACTTTTTCTGTCGCTTCTGCAATACTCAAGGAACCATCGCGATTTATAAGCAATTGAGCCCATTGGTTTAAAAATGATGCATCAAAATAGGGCGATATAAAATAGTAAATAAGAGGAACCATTAAGCCCCAAGCGATGAGTCCACCAGAAAAATTAAGGGATCCCAAACGAGGACCAATGATATAACCGACTCCCATATAAGCAGGACTTATAGCAGGGGCACTCATGAGCATCCCTCCTTGCGTTTTG
>Ga0316607_1000430_pt1 | contig 15324 bp, 19 predicted proteins | sample MIS2016062E_MG_FD_207674 | JGI IMG/M metagenome (GOLD analysis project Ga0316607, IMG submission 207674) | Microbial mat bacterial communities from Middle Island sinkhole, Lake Huron, Michigan, United States - MIS.2016.062E | ecosystem: Environmental > Aquatic > Freshwater > Lake > Sediment...
GCGGAGAAGCAAAAAGTACTTCTAATGATGGTACTTATCGTGGTATTATAAATACAGCAGAGGCGTTAAAGTTTCTTACTGAAGTTTACGATAATGCTCAAGGTTACGTTGCATGGGATACGGAAACAACCTGTCTCTACCCTAGGGATGGGTATGTTTTAGGGCTGTCCATGTCTTACAAATCTAAACATGGTGCCTACATTAGTACAGATTGTTTAGATGAAGTTTGTATGGAAGTATTACGGAATATCATTAAAAAGTATACCGCAGTATTTCATAATATGAAGTTCGATATTAAAATGATCGAGTACCATCTAGAACTTAAGTTTGATAGAAGCAAAGTGCATGATACTATGGTTATGCATTATTGCCTAGATGAAAATGACCAACATGGTCTAAAACCTCTAGCCCTAAAGTACACTGATTATGGTGACTATGACAAAGAACTAGATGAGTTTAAAAAATCATACTGTTTAAAACACGGTATGTTACAGGAGGATTTTACTTATGACCTTATACCATTTGATACTATTAGCCGCTATGCTGCCATTGATACAGCAGTTACTTACGATTTATTTAATAAGTTCTGGCCGGTAATACAAAAGAATAATAAGCTGCTTTCTGTTTATAATACCCTTCTAGTTCCTGGTACATTGTTTCTACTAGATATGGAAGAAGTAGGTGTATATGTAGATAAAGAACGCATGCAGGCAGCTGAAATATATCTAGATACAGAAATTGAAAATGCTAGAGAGCAGGTTTATGGTTTTAAAGAAGTACAGGAGTTTCAAAAAGCAAATGGCGCAGTATTTAATCCAAACTCCGTGCAGCAATTACGTAAAGTCTTGTTTGACTATGTTGGACTTACTCCAACAGGAAAAACAACGGCTACTGGTGCAATCTCAACAGATGCGGAAGTACTTGAAACCCTTAGCGAAGAACATCCCTTACCAGCAGCTATCCTTAAAATTAGACAACTAACAAAACTAAAAAATACGTATATTAGTAAAATATTACCAGAACTAGATAGGGATGGGAGAATTCGTACGAATTTTAATCTTATATTTACAACTTCTGGAAGACTTTCAAGTTCTGGTAAATGTAACCTTCAACAAATACCTAGAGATGACCCTCTAATTAAAGGTTGTTTTAGCTGCCCGCCGGGGTATAAGCTTGTTAATCAGGATCTTTCTACAGCTGAGTCATACTATGCAGCTGTATTAAGTGGTGACACAAATCTTCAACAAGTTTTTATTACAAAAGGGGACTTCCACTCTACAATTGCAAAGTCAGTATTTGATCTTGATTGTGAAGTAGAGGACGTTAAGAGGTTATATAGCGGAATGAGACAAAGCGCTAAAGCCATTACATTTGGGATTAACCTATAAAGGTCCCACTAGTAGGTGACTACTAGAACAAATAACTCGCTCAATTGCTGGAACACCTACTATTAAGTTAAGGTCAATCAGCAGCCAGAGTCGGCAGGAATGCCTTCAAATGGTTCAGAGACTCACAGAGCTTCCAGAACGGAAGTTGTCTGGGATACCAAAAAATACTCTTGACAATCTTATGGTTAAGGTGCTATAATGTACCTGTGCCGAAAGGTTTTTGGGAGAGGTATAACACGGCGAGTATCTCCCCTTTCTTACTTAAGAAAGGTCGTATGGAAATTAATTATATAAACTACCAAGAGTTAAAACCGTCTGGACTATCAAGAGCTGCAATGGCAGAAACTTTTGGTATTCCAGAATGGAAACTAAAAAAAACTTATTGCGGCTAATAAATGGGGTACACCTAGACCCACTATTGGAAATGAAACCGCTTTTGATGAGTACTCAGAAGAATCTTGCTATTGGGCAGGATTCTTAGCTGCAGATGGTTGTGTAGATAGTGAAAATAGAATTAGGCTTATGCTTAAATATGATGATATAGTGCACTTAGAAAAATTTAAAGCCTTTCTAAGGTCAACACATACTATATCATCTAACACTACCACATACAATAGATGCAGTTTTGAGTTTACTCATCCACATATGCGAGATATGCTAGAGCTAAATTTTAATGTTATTCCTAATAAAACGGATAAATTACAGTTTGCTAAGCACTTACCTAAAGAATGGTTACGTCATTATATTAGAGGATATTTTGACGGAGACGGTTCTATATGTGAAAGTTTTACAAATAGAAACTCTTTGCGAGCTACTATTTGTAGTGGGGCAAAGGAATTTGCAGAAGATTTATATATTTATTTAAAATCTATTTTACCTGTACACGGCCAGAAACAGGAGTTTAATGACTCTATAAAATGGCAAATAACTTTTTGTACCAACGATGCAAAAACTCTTATGCACTATATGTATAAGGATAGTACAGTATATCTAGATAGAAAATACGCGTTGTATCAAAAACTCATATTTAATGATGATAGAAAAACGAGAGATAAAGGTATAGTCCATCCCATTAGTAATAATGGATAATGATGTTTATATGGATCAGGGCCACAAAAGGTATCTGATACAGTAAGTAAGGCAACAGGCGAGTACTACGGAATAGACAGAGCTAAAGAAGACATTAGGTCCTATTTTAATAAATTTTCTAAATTAAAAAAATGGCTAAAAGATCAAGAGGAGTTTATCCGCGCTAACGGGTTCGTGTATTCTGCGCTGGGTCGTAAACGTAGACTAGTAAATGTTTTTAGCTCAGATAAAGGAATAGCCTCGCACGAAGTACGTAGTGGTATTAATAGTTTAATCCAATCTGTAGCCAGTGATATTAATTTATTAGCCGCTATTGATACTGCTAACGAAATTAGCCAGAAAGGACTAGATGCAAAAATATGTGCACTAGTACACGACTCTATTTTAGCCATAGTAAGAGAAGATCAAGTGGAGGAATATTGTAAGATAGTAGCAAGAAATACTCAAAAAGATAGAGGAGTAAGTATTCCTGGATGCCCTGTAGGTATTGACCAAGAAGTAGGGGACGAGTATTCCTTTGGTAAGTTTGATAAGCAGTATAAACTTGAAAATGGTGTGCTTACAAAAAATGAACAGCAATGACCTACAAAACATTGTATATCCAATATACAAGTTACCAGCAAAGCCGCTAGTTGATGAAGGAGTAACCTTCTACTATGGTGAAACAGAAGTAGAAGGTGAACCTAATAAACAACATCTAAAGATACTAGATGATAAGAATGTGGAAGGTACCTCACTAGCTAGTAGGAGATTGAAACTATTAGCTAGTGCTACACCTTTATTTAGGTTATCTAAAGCTATATTCTTTCTAGGCGATCTAATAAAAGAAGCTACTTCTAGTACTTATTTTATAGACGCTAATGGAATGATATTTAACTACGTTAAGACAACTACAGCTAAGCTAAAGTTTCATAAAATAAACAAAGTTCTACAGATTCCTACAGGTGGTGCAATTATTGAAGTGTTAGGGATACCTAATAGGTTCAAAGTAATTAACTATCCTACACCTGAAACTAAATGTGCAGGCGTACTACACATTGGAATTTCAACAATACTATATGGTTTATATGAGTATATACCAGAAGATACAGTGAGACGCGTATAATGCCTAAAGCAATTCTTAGTAATCGAATATACTTAGACACTACTTCAAGCCTATTAGAAGAACTAAAGTCAAAGCTAACATATAAAATTAAGAAACCTTCTAGACCAGGGATGACAATCTTTACGCAGTTTGATATTATTAAGAACTATAAGCTTCTACCTAAAGGTGTAATTGCTATACCTATTGGTAGAATGGACTTGATTCCAAAAGGTTACGAAATAGTAGATAGGCGTATCAATGAAGATATGCCCTTTCCTGAACCTAAACTACAGCTTAGAGGACAACAGCTAGAAATTTATAATGAAGTAGATGAGTCTTGCTTCATTAACGCTATGGTGGGATTTGGTAAAACCTTTCTAGCATTACATCTTGCTAGAAAACTAGGCCAGAAGACTTTAGTAGTATGTCATAATACTATGCTTAGAGATCAATGGATCGAGGAAGTGAAAAAGCTGTATGGGATGGATTGTGGCGTTATTGGTAGTGGCAAGTTTGATACCGATCATGTTATCGTTGTCGGAAACATTCAAACACTTATCAAAGAATTACCCAGTATAAACAAGGAGTTTGGCACTGTAGTGGTGGACGAGTGTCATCATATAGTAAGTACTACCTTTACTTCCTTCATAGAGGGAATGTACGCTAGGTACAAGATAGGTTTATCAGGTACTATGGTTAGAAAAGATGGTAAACACATTCTTTTCAAAGATTTCTTTGGATTTGATCTATACCAACCTATTCAAGAAAATACTATGACACCTACAGTTAGAGTGCTAAAGACTAACTATGGGTTATCAGAAGGAGATCCTTGGGCAGTAAAGATTAATAAGCTACTATACGACCCAGACTACCAAGAATTAATTGCAATCATAGCAGCTAAAGAGATTGCTGCTGGTCACAAAGTTCTAATTATTGCAGATCGAGTTGAATTTTTACAAAAAGTAGGAGAACTAATTGGTCAAGAATGTGTGTGCATTGTTGGTGAAACAACCTTCGAACAACGTAACGAACTCAAAAGACAAATTGAAGACGGTGAAAAGAGCTGCATTGCTGGCTCCCGCCAAATCTTCTCAGAAGGTATCTCAGTAAATATTCTTAGCTGTGTTATTCTCGCTTCGCCAATCGCCAATGATTCTCTATTAGAGCAGATTATTGGTCGTATTATGCGTATGCATTCTAACAAGCTAGATCCACTAGTAATTGATATGAACTTTAGTAGCCCTAGTGATAAAAGACAGAACCGTATGAGACGGGATTTTTACATTAAGAAAGGTTGGGATATTGAGTAAGCATTCATATAAATAGGTTATAAATTTTACACTTGACTCTACCTTACAATAGTGTTATAATATATATTGAAACGAGGCGATTACAATGTTATTTTTTGATATAAACAAACTAGAGGAGTTAGCGTCATGTAGTGAACATTTTATGGCTTTACTAGTCCATCACTATAATAAAAAGACAATTCCGAGCAAATGGGATAAGTACCCTCCTGCTAAAAGAACTATCCACGGTAGCTCTTTTCTATTAAATCCTTTACCCTTATTTGAGGATAAAGGAACCGACATACTATTTAAACTACAGTATATAAAATTGGCTGCTAAAAGAGACTGGCTTATGTATAAAATGTATAAGTACAAAGCTCTTAACACATCCTTTTTTCCCGACTTAAATTATGATGCAATCAAGCATAATAATTTATTGAAAATCACACCAACAGAAGTACAATTTAAGTACGAAGAAAGAATTTAATATGGCTCTTACATTCAAGAACACCAAAGGCAAAGCTCAAAAATCTAGCCACGAAGCATACACTTACAAAGACGGTGAGAATACCGTTCGTATTGTTGGGGGTATTCTTCCGCGTTATGTATATTGGGTTAAAGGCACTAATGCTAAGCAAATTCCGGTGGAATGCCTTGCATTCTCAAGGGAAGATGAAAAGTTCAATAACGCTGAACATGACTGCGTACAGGGATACTACCCAGAGCTAAAGTGCTCATGGTCTTATGCTTGTAACTGTATTGCTACAGTTGATGGAGTTAAGAAGGTTGTTGTTCTTAACCTGAAAAAGAAATTGTGGGAACAGATTGTTTCTGCTGCAGATGACCTGGGCCTTGACCCTACAGATTATGACGAGGGCTTTGACTTGGTATTTAAGCGTGCTAAAACTGGCCCACTGGCATTTAATGTGGAGTATACCCTTAGTCAGTTGAAGTTGAAAAAGCGTGCTCTTACTGCAGAAGAACGTACAATTGCAGATGCTGCAATTACTATTGATGCTAAAATGCCGCGCCCTACAGCAGATGATGTTAAGAAGCTTATGGAACGTCTGAAGAAAGGCGAAGATGAGGACTCTACCGGAGGAGATGAAGTTGGTATTGATAAAGAGGCTGTGAACGATTTAGGGTAATAAATTTGCCGCTTGAGGTTATACTTCAAGCGGCTTCGTTCTTATGAAAATACTATTCTCAGCAGATATACATATTAAGCTGACTCAAAAGGGCGTACCTTCTGATTGGGCTAAAAATAGGTATAGATTATTTATTGAGCAACTTGCTCAACAATCAGTAGATGCAGACTTACTAGTTATTGGCGGGGATATTTTCGATAAACTTCCTAACATGGAAGAGCTAGAAATATTCTATGAATTAGTAAGTAGTTGCTCTCTGAAAACACTGATATATCCGGGTAATCACGAAAGCCTAAAGAAGGATACTACCTTTCTAACATATTTGAAAAAGGTTACTAGTATTATTAATCCACTAGTAAGTATTCTCGATGACTATACTACGTACTGTACTCCTGACGATAACTTATCACCTATCTTTGATATTATACCATATAACAAGCTCAAAGAATTCGAAAAGCTAGGTAACGATAAACTAAAAGCTCCGTTGCTATTTACTCATTGTAGAGGTGCTATTGAACCATTTGTTAAACCAGAGGTTGATCTTAGTATATTTGATCGTTGGCAAACCGTACTAGCCGGAGATTTACATAGCTATGAGAATTCGCAGAGAAACATACTTTATCCTGGTTCTCCTCTTACTACTAGCTTCCACAGGAATAGTGTGGACACGGGCGTTATCCTTTTTGATACTGATACTCATATCCATGAGTTTATCAAACTAAAACTACCACAGCTTATTCGTAAGACAATTAAAGCAGGCGACCCTATGCTGCCCACTAGTTATGACCATACAGTTTACGAAGTTGAGGGAACAATGTCAGAACTAGGTTCTGTAGAAGATAGTGAGCTTATTGATAAAAAGATTGCTAAAAGGGATAGTGACACAGCTCTTATTCTAGACCCTAGTATGTCACTACAGGAAGAAGTAAAAGAATATTTAGAATATGTATTAGGCATAGACGCTATTAAAATAGACTCATTACTAAATGTACTAAATAATAATATGAGTAAGATAAATGATTAAGAAAATACCAGGTATTTATCTATTATACTTCAGTAATACTGAATTAGTATATGTAGGCCAATCAGTAGATATAGAAAAAAGGTATAGAGAACATATACGTTTACTAAATGCTGGAAAACATACAAAAAACTGCTAGATGCGTATAATAGCTTTGGCGAACCAGAAATATCTATATTATGTGAATGTAGTAAAGAACTATTAAATACATATGAAAATATATACATAAAATACTATAATAGCTACGAACAAGGGCTTAATACTTTAGAGACTGCTGAGGAAATACCAAAACCTGATAATAAAGGAACTAATCACGGTATGTCTAAATATACTAAAGAACAGATAGTTATGGTATTAAACCTACTAATTAAGATACCTATTATTAGGTTTAAAGATATATCAGAGTATACAAAAGTTTCTCAGTCAGTAATAGGAAATATTGCTGCATTAAATGAACATATATGGTTAAAAGATCTATATCAATTAGAGTATGAAAAATTAACCCTATTAAAGGGTAGTAGAAATCTAAATATAGAGGTTAATACAGCCGAATTAAAAGGTATTAAGTACCCTAGTGTAGTATCTCCTGAAGGAGTAGTACACACTAATATTACTAATGTTTCTAAATTTATGCGTAATAATAACATTTCTAGTCGTAGATTTTATGGATTATTGAATGGTAAAGAAACAAAGATAATGGGGTGGACTAGGTATGATTAAGTTTACAAAACTTAAATTCTCTAATGCGTTCTCGTATGGAGAAAATAATAAAATAGATTTAGATAGTGCAAACCTTACTCAACTTCTAGGTAGTAATGGTAATGGGAAAAGCTCTATTGCTCTTATACTAGAAGAGGGTCTATTTAATACTAACTCTAAAAAGATTAAGAAAGCAGATGTTCTTAATAGATATGTAAAAGCTAAGTCCTATAATATTGAAGTAAGGTTTGAAAAAGATGGAGTCCCCTACACTGTTATTACTAGTAGGACTATCAGTACTGGTACTGTTAAACTCCTTAGGAATTCTACTGATATTAGCTCACATACGTCAACAGGAACTTATAAACAAATAGAGTATATTCTTGGATTTGACCATAAGACCTTTAGTCAAATTGTATACCAAAGTAGTGTATCATCACTAGAGTTTCTTACAGCAACAGATTCTGCTAGAAAAAAGTTCCTGATAGAATTACTTAATCTTAGCAAATATACTAAAGCATTAGATGTATTTAAAGAACTAAGTTCTGACTGTTCTAAACAGTTAGATATACTTAATAGTAAGATTCAAACTATTAATGGATGGATTCATAAGTATTCTTCTGTAGATACTACTATTAAAGAGTACTTAGATGAACCTAAAAGCGCAGATAATCTAAAAATTCAACTATCACAAGCATTAGATAAACTAGCTAATATTGATAGTACTAATAAGCAAATTCAGCAGAATAATACTTATAAAACTATATTAGATAGTATTGATATTTCTGTAGTTGTAGAAGCTCCTGCGTCTAGTAATATCGCTGAACTTAGGGTAGGCTTAGCAACAATTGCCAAGCAACTAAAAGATGGTGCTCAACTATCTAATAAGCCTAGTACTAAAACTATTAAGTGTCCAACCTGTTCACAGGATATGGATAATAGTGTTATGTTTTCTAGGATAGTAGCGTTTGAAGCACAGAAGCCTAGTTTAATAGTTGAACGAGCTATACTAGAAAATAGGATAGCTCGTATAGAAGATGCTACTATAAAGTATTCTGAGCATACTAAAAAGCTTCAAGAATGGGAAAAGTATCATGCGTTATATAGTCCTAAACTAACGACTACACTACTTGATAAAGATAAACTAACTACTGAGATTTCTGCACTTAGGGTGGAGATAGCTACTATAGAAGATAATATTAGTAAAGTTAGACACGCTAACAAACTAATTGGTGAACACAACTCCAAGGCTAAGGTAGTATCGGAACAGATGGTGGATATGAAAAAAGATCTGCTAGAACTTAATCAGGAACTAGTTTTAAAGATTGATGAGCTATCTAATCTACAAGTACTAGTAAAGACCTTCAGTAATACTGGATTAATTGCATTCAAGATTGAATGCATGGTAAAAGATCTAGAAGAACTTACTAACGAGTATCTTAGCGTTATGTCCGATGGTAGATTTCAGTTATCTTTTGTTGTTGTATCGGATAAATTAAATGTTGTTATTACTGACAACGGGCGTGATGTTGATATTGTTGCCCTATCTTCTGGTGAGCGTGCTAGAGTCAATGTATCAACTTTGCTCGCTATACGGAGGCTCATGCAGGCTCTGTCTAATAGTAGAACGAATCTTCTTATTCTTGATGAAACAGTAGAATCGCTTGACGCTGAGGGTAAGGAAAAATTAATTGAAGTTCTTCTACAAGAAGAATCCCTAAATACCTTTTTAATATCACACGGATTTAGTCATCCTCTCCTAGAGAAGATTAGTGTAATTAAAGAGCATAATATAAGTAGGATAGAATGATTAATATAGGAAAAATATACGCTAATAGAAACCGTATTAGTGACTTAGTAAAAGTAGAAAGTGTAGAGTATGACGACGGTATAAAGTGCGTATTCTTTTTCAGACTTACTAAAGATAGGAAGTTTAGGCTTCCTATTGAAATGTTTGACAAGAACTTTCAGGAAGTACCTAGTGGTTACGAGTAATCAAAAAGGTGCATATGGAGAAACTGTTATTCGTGACAAACTGCGCCAATTAACAGGATTACAGTGGGAAAGGGTACCGAGTTCTGGAGCACTTGACCCTAAGCACGGCTTAAAAGCAGACTTATACTTACCTGGTCAGAATAACATATACGCTGTAGAATGTAAAAACTATACTGAAGAACAATTTACTAGCAAAGTATTATCTAGTAGTAAACCCAAACTATTAGAGTTTTGGTCGCAGTCTATGCGTCAAGCGCATCAGGTAAATAAAAAACCTTTACTAATATTTAAATTTGATCGCAGTAAGCTATTTGTAGCATATGAAAGTATTCCTAATGTAGTAGACCATGTATTCATTAGTGTAGGAATACATCAATTTTATGTGTCACTTCTAGAAGATTGGATACTACAAGAGAAACCTATATTTATACAATGAAAACATTTAATTATTGAAGTTTATGAAGCTGCTAAATATTAGCGTTGATTTTTATTATCCAATATGTTATAATATTGCTTATTGGAGAAAATTATATGGCAAAATCACCTAATTGGAATAAAAATGAATTACAGATACTTGAGAATAATTACCCACATTTAGGATCAGGGCCTTCAATGTGTAGTATGTTACCTGGCCGTACTTCCAAAAGTATTAATGTTAAAGCTAGTAGACTAGGATTAAAAATACTATTTGATAGGCAGTGGACAGAAGATGAAAATAGTATTTTGGCTAGTCTATATCCACAATTTGGATCTGATAAACCTACTATAGATGCTCTTATAAATAGAAGTAAGGAAAGTATTAAAATACATGCTGCTAGACTAGGTATTAAGTGTAATAAATTAGATGGAAAAACAAAACCTATTGAAGTATACTTAGAAGAACTTGATATTATTGGAGTAACACTATTAGGTAGTTATACTGGTAGTAGGGATAAAATATTACATAGATGTAATAAATGTTTACATGAGTGGTATCCTACACCAAATAACCTAGTACAAGGTTCGGGTTGCCCTAATTGTTCCCATAAATTTAAGTATAAATATTCTTTAGGATGCTTATACTTAATAAATATAAATAATGAGTTTTTAAAGGTTGGTATAACTAGTAGACCTATTTCTTATAGACTTATGGAAATATCTAGGGAGCTTGAAATACCTTATACTTCTATTATTTTAATTAGTATTAAGGAGTGCCAAGGAGATAAAATACTATCAATAGAAAATAGTATTTTAAATAACCCTAGATTAAACAGATATACTCATAATATTAAATTTAATGGGTATACAGAACTATTCAATATATCAGAGTTAGATAAATTGCAGAGTATATTTAATGAAATCATTTAACAAAATAACCGAACAGGGTAATAATCTACTACTAGTAGATGGTTTAAATATGAGCTTCTCTTTTAGAGGGTATACTGACTACTATAAAAAGTACTTAGATATGATAAATAGCCTTAAAAGGTCGTATAAAGCAGATAAATTAATTCTGTGTGTAGATAAAGGTGGATCTACGTATAGAAAAGGTATATATCCAGAATATAAGTATAATAGAAAACTAAAGCAAGACTCTCAGACGGAACAAGAGAGACAAGAGTTTGAGGATTTCTTTAAAAGCTTTGAAGCCTCGTTATTATACGTAGCAGAAAACTCAGATTACCCAATACTCAGGTACGATGGAGTAGAAGCAGATGATTCTATTGCGTTTATATGTTCTAAATTTAAATCTTTAGGAAAAGATCATATATGGATAATGAGTTCGGATAGAGATTTAAGTTTACTAGTAGATGATAACGTATCACAGTTCTCTTATGTTACTAGAAAAGAGACTACTAAGGAGAACTGGCATGAGCGTTTCGAATTCCCTATGGAAGATTATATTAGCATTAAGTGCCTCATGGGGGATGCTGGTGACAACGTGGCTGGTGTCCCTGGCATTGGGCCCAAGAGAGCTGTACAATTGGTACAAGAATACGGATCTACGTATGATATCATAGCTAATCTTCCTATTTTTAGTAAGTATAAATATATTGATGCATTGAATAAATTCGGTGCGGAAAACCTTATGTTAAACTATAAACTAATGGACTTAGTTACATACTGTGAAGAAGCTATAGGAGAAGATAATTGCAAAAAGATAGACCAAACCATATTGACATACTTAAACTCTTAAAGTTTTATAGTGTTTCAGCACTAGAAGATCTGATTCGCATTCAGCACAAACAGATAGAAAAGTTGCAAGAAGAGTTAAATAGAGTAAATTTTTACGGAGAAAGACTTGGATAAACATCGTTATTTAAAACCACCATTTTTAGTAAAACTAGCAGACCCTAGGTGTAGCCCATTCCGAACACATGAAACTGACGCAGGCGCAGATATGTTCTCTATTGAAGAAGTTGCTATTTACCCCGGCGAGCAAAAACTTGTTGATACAGGAGTAGCTATTAAAATTCCAGTAGGCTATGTTGGTTATGTTTTTAATAGGTCTAGTCAAGGCAAGCTTGGTATTCAAATTGCTAATGGTACCGGACTTATAGATACGGACTACAGGGGTTTCATAAAGGTTTTACTAAAAAATACTAGTACGGAGCCTTATTTTATTACCCAATTTACTACTAGGATTGCTCAATTAGTTATTAGCCCTGTAGTACTAGCTCAATTTGTAGAGTTTGATGGTACTGAGGAAAAATGGTTAGACACTAAACGCGGTGAAGGCGGATTTGGTTCTACAGGAATATAAATGACTAAAAGCGAAGAAGAACTGTCAATAGTTATTTTACAATTAGAATCCGCTATACATAAAGCAGAGTTTTGTAAAGAGCCAAATACATTTGATGCTCTTAAATACCATCTAGATGGTATTACTCGTGCACTAATGATTCATATTGGGCATAGAAACATTAAGGAATATTTAAGTGACTGAAGTAGAAACAAAAATAGGTGAGGCTATTCGAGAAATTGAAAGACTTCTTAAACCTATACTAACAACACAGGATGATATGCATAATACTAATGCAGCACTAGATACACTAAAACAACAACTAATTATGGCTGTGGGCCGTAGAGTAATTAAAGGACAACAATGATAGATACTGTATACGAGCAATTTATAGCTAAGTCTAGATACGCTAGGTATCTAAGTGATGAAGATAGGCGAGAAAACTGGAAAGAGACTGTTGATAGGTACTTTTCCTTTATGGAAGAACATCTTCTAGAAAAGCATGACTACTTAATTCCTGCGTCTTTGTTAGAAGAGCTACGCTTGGCTGTGTTTAACAAAGAGGTTTTACCAAGTATGCGAGCTATTATGACTAGTGGTGAAGCACTAGAGCGAGATAATACCGCAGGATATAATTGTGCCTACTTACCTATAGATGACCCTAAATGCTTCGATGAAGCTATGTTTATTCTACTATGCGGTACTGGCATAGGCTTTTCGGTAGAACGTCAATATGTTACAAAATTACCAGAAGTTCCTGATAAGATTTTCAAGTCTAAATCTTATATCATGGTTCAGGATAGTAAAGAGGGGTGGGCTAAAGCTTTAAGGCAGCTTATTAGTCTTTTGTATGCTGGTGAACAACCTTTATGGGATGTATCAGAAGTTAGACCTGCTGGTGCCCCCCTAAAAACATTTGGTGGAAGAGCAAGCGGACCCGAACCACTAGAAGACTTGTTTAGATTTGTAATAAAAGTATTTATTAACGCTAAAGGGCGTAAACTAACCTCAATTGAATGCCATGATATTATGTGCAAAATTGGGGAAGTAGTAGTAGTAGGAGGTGTTAGACGTAGTGCTATGATTTCTCTTTCTAATCTATCAGATGATAGAATGAGGCACGCTAAGTCAGGGGCCTGGTGGGAAGCTAATGGGCAAAGGGCTTTAGCTAATAATAGTGCTTGTTATACAGAGAGACCTGATGTAGGTGTATTCTTGCAAGAGTGGTTATCGTTATATGAATCAAAATCTGGTGAGCGAGGTATCTTTAATAGAGATGCAGCTACTCGTATTGTAGGGAAAAATGGTAGGCGTAAGGATTCATATGAGTTCGGTACCAACCCGTGTTCTTGAAATAGTAGGATCACGTTAAAAATTTTGTAAATTGCTGGAAGTTTGTTAAAGCCCCTAACTAAAGCGGAAGTAGAAATGCTATACGTAAATGTTTAAAAATAGAGGGCGTTGGATAATCAGCAGCCAAGTCGCTTTAATATGCGAAAGGTTCACAGACTAAAGACAAAAAAGTTATGGAGAAAATATATGGACGAGAATAAGTTTATGAATAGAGTTTTAGAACTAGTGGATAGCTCTAAAACTCAAAGAGACGGAGTAGGAGTTAAATTGGTTGAAGAGTTTAATTTAGCAGGAAAACACTCGGCTACGCGTTTAGTAGAGAGACTGTTAGGTATTAGTCTCTCTAAGATATTGAAACTTCGTTTCGAGTTTCCAGATAATTGGAAAGAAAAAGTACCTAAACTACTTTTAGTTACTACTGTAGATATGTATACCCGTATACAAGAACTACGTAAAATGGCACTAAGCTTTCAAGAAGCTAAGTATATACTTATGAAAGAGTATAGTGTAACAGAGTGTGAACTTATAAAGCGCGGAAGAAGTTTGTGTCAAAAACCTCTTGGAGAGGTTTTTGAACCAACAGATAGTGAAATACAGGATTGCCTTATTCGTGCAGAGACTTCTGAAGAATTTAAACATTTGCTAGGATTAGGTTGTACACAGCTGCACGGGTTTTTTGATAGAAGATTACATGTTAGTACGTTTGTTGAAGCTAAAGCTAAATGTATATATAAACTTAAGGTACCGGGAGTATCCCCCTGTACTTCAGATAATGAAGCTTTAGTTATTTCGCAAGTACTTGGTGACGGAAGTTACGATCCTGTACGCAAATCTTTACGTATTCAGCATGGTATTAAACAACTTGAGTATCTACGTTGGAAAGTTAGTATTCTACAAAATGCCTATCCAGAATTAAATGGAGTAGAAAGTATTAAAGTAAGAATGCACGCACAAGGACACGAGTATGCAGATTGGTATTCTAAAAAGTTACCAAAACATATTTATGATAAATTAGATAAATTTACACATAAAGAAATGGTAGATTCACTAACTCCTTTAGGCATGCTATGGTTATTTTTAGATGACGGATGCCTATTCTGGAAAGAAACTAAGTCCATAACTATATGTAATGGAATTGAAAAGTACAAACATCAAAATATATCCAATTTTCTTTCAACCTACTGTATCCACTCAGCTGTATATGATAAGTCATGCACAATTGCACAGCAAGTTGAAATTGTTAAGTTCATAAATACATTCATAAAACCATATATTAATATTATACCAGCATCAATGCGGTATAAAACAGAACTTATGATATAGTCGATAGGTGCTAGAGTAACTTTTAGTACCAAGGAAATAATTTTACGCCCATTTCAGTTTTGCAATCTTTCTACCGTGGTAGTAAGAGAAAACGATTCATTAGATAGCTTATTACGTAAGTCTAGACTAGCAGCTATTTTAGGTACATTTCAATCTACCCTTACTAATTTTCCATATCTAAGAAAGGTATGGCAAGAAAATACAGAAGAAGAA
>Ga0316607_1000434_pt1 | contig 15233 bp, 20 predicted proteins | sample MIS2016062E_MG_FD_207674 | JGI IMG/M metagenome (GOLD analysis project Ga0316607, IMG submission 207674) | Microbial mat bacterial communities from Middle Island sinkhole, Lake Huron, Michigan, United States - MIS.2016.062E | ecosystem: Environmental > Aquatic > Freshwater > Lake > Sediment...
GAATTAATAGGCAATTTTAATTCCAAAGGAAAATTAGTTATTGGTCCTTTGGGAATAATTACAGGCGATATTGTGTGCAAAAATGCCGATATCGAAGGAAAATTCAAAGGCAAAATACAAGTTTTAGAAATTTTGAATGTGAAACAAAAAGCAGTCATAATTGGCGAAGTTACCGTAGGAAAATTATCCGTAGAACCAGGTGCCGATTTTAGTGCAACTTGTAAAATGCAATCCAATTCAAAAATTACATTGGCAAATGACGGACAACCAAAAACGGGAGAAGGGAAATAATAATTCACTTAATTCTTATGCGCGTTTTTCAAGCATTGCTATTCAAATGTTTGTAATTATCGGCATTGGAACTTTCGGGGGAATAAAACTTGACGAGTATTTTCAAAACACCAACAATTTGTTTACCATAATCTTGTCATTGATTTCAGTAATATTATCAATATTATATGTAGTTTGGGGCATTATTTCCTCTTCAAAAGACAAAGAATAAAATGATTTCAACATTTCAATCTAGACAAATTTCGTTTTTAACTCAAAGCTTTTTATTTGCAATTGTAATTTTCTGCAGCCATAGTTATTTGTTGTTTTATTTTGCAACTTATACTGTTTTTTTCTTTCCTATTTGGCATATTTATCTTTTTAATCTCTTAGCAACAGTATTGCTTTACACAATTGTCAATTACAAATATTCAAAGGATAAAACCACGGTTTTCAATACTTTTATGTTAAGTACTTTATTAAAAATGGTTTTAGTAATTGTTTTTTTATTGCCACTTTTGATTGGAGAGATAAAAGATAAAAAACCAGATGTATTCAATTTCTTCATAACCTATTTTTTATTTCTGATCTTTGAAGTCTATTCAATTGTGAAACTCCTTCAAAATAATGTTTCCAAATGACTTTAAAACAAAGAAAAATATAGTTTGTATATTAATAACAAAGTGTGTAGATTTGCAAAAAATTTAAATAAAGTATTTTAAGTCATAAAATATGGTATTAAACACTTCTAAAGTTGCATTGATAACAGTGTTGTTATTATTTAACACAGTATTTTTGAATGCAGCAGAAACCAAAGAAAAAGAAAAAAAGGAATCGTTCAACGCAAAGGAAATGATTATGCATCACGTTAAAGATGCACACGAATTTCATATTGTTGAATGGAATAACAAACCTATTTCAATATCATTACCAATAATTCTTTGGACTAACAAAGGTTTATCAATTTTTTCTTCAAGCGAATTTCATCACGATGATTCAGGTCATCAAATCGTAGAAAAAGACGGAAACAAATTTGTTAAACTGCACGAAAAAATTTACCAACTAAATAATGGTTCAAATTCTGTTGAATTTAACAAAGAGCACCACCCAGAAAATGCTTCACTCCCATTAGATTTTTCTATCACAAGAAATGTATTTATGATGTGGGTTTCTGTGATTTTATTGTTATTTCTGTTTATTACTTCAGCTAGAAAGTATAAAAAATCCAAAGACAATGTTCCAACAGGAATTGCAGGTTTTGTAGAACCTCTAGTTGTTTTTGTTAGAGATGAAATCGCAAAACCAATGATTGGTGAGCACAAATACGAAAAATATATGCCCTATTTATTAACGGTATTTTTCTTTATTTGGATTAATAATATTTTTGGATTGATTCCAATTTTTAACGGAGCAAATGTTAGTGGGAACATTGCATTTACTTTGACATTGGCCTTGTGTACATTTATAATTACTACATTTAGCGGTAACAAAAATTATTGGAAACACATTTTTTGGATGCCTGGAGTTCCAATTCCAATGAAAATATTTTTAATGCCAATTGAATTAATTGGTATATTCACAAAACCAGTTTCATTAATGATACGTTTATTTGCTAACATTACAGCAGGACACATTATTATTTTAGCATTAATGTCACTAATTTTTATTTTTGAAACCGTTTGGGTTTCGCCAGTTTCAGTAGCATTCTCATTATTTATTGGAATCATAGAAATTGTCGTAACCGCAATACAAGCCTATATTTTTACAGTGTTGTCCGCCTTATATTTTGGTATGGCAACTGAAGAAGAGCATCATTAATTAATTTAAATTTTCTATTATGACTATTACTGGAATTGCAGCAATTGGAGCTGGTTTAGCAGCTATTGGAGCTGGTATTGGAATTGGTAAAATTGGAGGATCAGCTATGGACGCTATGGCTCGTCAACCAGAAATGCACGCAAAAATTCAAGCTTCAGCCTTGATTTTAGCAGCTTTCGTTGAAGCAGTAGCACTTTTCGGAGTTGTTGCAGCGTTAATCGTTTAATTATGATTGATTAAATATAGAGATAGCGGTTGGCTATCTCTATGTTTTTAATTTAAAAAAACTAAAAAATGGATTTAATAACACCTGGATTAGGATTAGTATTTTGGACGATTATAACGTTCTTAATATTACTTATTATATTAAAAAAATTCGCTTGGAAACCCATTCTTGGAGCAGTTAGCGAAAGAGAAGAGTCAATCAAAAACGCACTACTTTCTGCTGACAATGCTAGAAAAGAAATGCAAAACCTTCAAGCGGATAACCAACGTATTTTGCAAGAAGCTAGATTAGAGCGTGATGCTATGTTGAAAGATGCTCGTGAAATCAAAGAAAAAATGGTTGCCGACGCTAAAAACGAAGCACAAGTTCAAGGTCTAAAAATGATCGAACAAGCAAAAGCAGCTATCGAAAGCGAAAAAAACACAGCTATGGCCGAATTGAAATTGCAAGTTTCGACTTTGTCTATAGAAATTGCCGAAAAATTATTAAAAGACGAATTATCTAACAAAGCTACTCAAGTAAAATTAGTGGAAAAAATGTTAGGCGACGCTAAATTAAGCTAATATGTCAGGTACAAGAGCAGCCATTCGTTACGCAAAAGCCATTTTGGAAATCGCAGACTCCAAAAAAGTAGCTACTCAAGTTGCTGCCGATATGGCATTGATTACTGCTACCATTAATACAAATGCCGAATTGAATACTTTTATTCAAAGTCCGACTATTAATGTAGATCAAAAAGAAAGTGCGCTTTTGGAAGTTTTTGCCAATGCCAATGCAGTAACAAAAAGTCTTTTTCATTTATTAAAGGAGAACAAAAGATTTGAAATTTTAGATGCCATTGCATTAGAATATAACAAATTGTTCGATATTATGAATGGTGTCGAAGTGGCAAAAGTTACTACGGCAATTCCTATGGATGCGGCTTTAGAAGCCAAAGTTTCGGCCAAAATTGCAACATTTTCGAATAAGAAAATCACAATTGAAAACACAATAGACCCTTCTATTATTGGAGGATTTATTCTAAGAATAGGCGATAAACAATACAATGCTTCCGTTGCCAACAGATTACAAGTTTTAAAAAGAGAATTGTCTAATTAATTTTAAATTATTAGATTATGACAACTTTACAACAAGAACGAAAATTAGCGAAGACTTATATAGGATATATTGAAAAATTAAGTCCTGAAGTGAAATTAGATATTATAAAAAAATTGTCTGAAAAGTTGGAAAAACCTACTGAAAAATCTGATGTAAAACCGGATTCTTATTTTTTTGGAGCTTGGAAAACAGACCAAACTATTGAGGAAATGATTGAAGATTTAGAAGACTCTAATTTTTATAAAAGAAAAATAATTGATTTTTAATGTATTTACTAGATACAAATATCATAATTTTTTCATTTCGAGGAAATAAAAAAGTCAATGAAAAAATTTCAGTAGTAGGATTTAAAAACTGTTATATTTCTGAAATTACGATTGCTGAATTGCATTGTGGAGCAGAAAAAAGCAACAACAAAGCATATAACATCAACTTATTAAATGAGTTTTTAAAAAAGGTTACTGTCATTCCTATTAAAGATGTTATAGATTGTTTTGCTTTTGAAAGAGTTAGGTTGGAAAAAATTGGAAACAAATTAGATAATTTCGATTTATTAATTGGTGCTACCGCAATTGTAAATAATCTAGTTTTAGTTACTAATAATACTAAACATTTTGACAGAATGTCGTTAAAAAGCATAGAAGATTGGACAAATTGAATTTAAAGATTATAATATAAATAATTATGGCGGAAATTAAACCTGCTGAAATTTCAGCAATATTAAAAAAACAAGTAGAAGGATTCGAATCAGGAGCAACACTTGAAGAAGTGGGTTCAGTACTCAATGTTGGAGATGGAATTGCTCGTGTTTACGGACTTTCTAATGTTCAATACGGAGAATTGGTAGAATTTGACAATGGTCTTGAGGCGATTGTTTTGAATCTTGAAGAAGACAATGTGGGTGTGGTACTTTTAGGACCATCAACAGGAATCAAAGAAGGTTCAACTGTAAAAAGAACACAACGTATTGCCTCTCTTAAAACAGGAGAAGGAATGGTAGGTCGTGTTGTAAATACTCTTGGTTTTCCAATTGATGGAAAAGGCCCAATTACAGGCGAATTATTCGAAATGCCATTAGAAAGAAAAGCGCCTGGAGTTATCTTCCGTCAACCCGTTACCGAACCATTACAAACTGGTGTCAAAGCCGTTGACGCAATGATTCCAGTAGGTCGTGGACAACGTGAGCTAGTTATTGGCGACCGTCAAACAGGTAAATCTACCGTTTGTTTGGATACCATTTTGAATCAAAAAGAATTTTACGATGCAGGAAAACCTGTGTTTTGTATCTATGTTGCCATTGGACAAAAAGCGTCAACGGTAGCAGGAATTGCCAAAATGTTGGAAGAAAAAGGCGCCATGGCTTACACAGTTATTGTGGCTGCCAATGCTTCTGACCCAGCGCCAATGCAAGTTTATGCTCCTATGGCTGGTGCTGCAATTGGTGAATATTTCAGAGATTCAGGTCGTCCCGCTTTGATAGTTTATGATGATTTATCAAAACAAGCTGTGGCGTATCGTGAGGTTTCTCTTTTATTAAGAAGACCACCGGGACGTGAGGCTTATCCTGGAGACGTTTTCTACTTGCACTCTCGTTTATTGGAAAGAGCTTGTAAAGTAATTGCCGATGATAGTATCGCTAAAGACATGAACGATTTACCAGATTCGTTGAAAAGTATTGTAAAAGGTGGTGGTTCATTAACGGCTTTGCCAATTATCGAAACGCAAGCGGGTGACGTATCTGCTTACATTCCAACGAATGTAATTTCGATTACTGATGGTCAGATTTTCTTGGATGGAGATTTGTTCAATTCAGGAGTTCGTCCAGCCATCAACGTAGGTATTTCAGTATCTCGTGTGGGTGGTAACGCTCAAATTAAATCGATGAAAAAAGTGGCAGGAACTTTAAAACTTGACCAAGCACAATTCCGTGAATTGGAAGCATTTGCTAAGTTTGGTTCTGATTTGGATGCTGTTACTTTGAACGTTATTGAAAAAGGAAAAAGAAACGTGGAGATTTTGAAACAAAATCTAAATGACCCTTATACTGTTGAAAATCAAACGGCTATCATCTATGCAGGTTCTAAAAACTTATTGCGTAATGTTCCAGTAAATAAAGTGAAAGAATTCGAAAAAGATTATTTAGAATACTTGAACAACAAACACAGAGCTACGCTAGATGCTTTGAAAGCAGGAAAACTTACTGACGAAATTACAGATGTTTTGGAAGCAGTAGCAAAAGAAATTTCAGCAAAATATAATTAAGAAATGTATATTGTATAATGTAAATTGTATCGAAAGAAACTCTTTACATTATACATTTTACAATTTTTTACAATATACAATCTAAATAAAATGGCCAATTTAAAGGAAATCCGTAATAGAATTACTTCCGTTTCATCGACGATGCAAATTACTGCTGCGATGAAAATGGTTTCTGCAGCAAAGCTAAAGAAGGCACAAGATGCCATCACGGCAATGCGTCCTTATGCCGAAAAATTGACGGAATTATTACAAAATCTTTCAGCAACTCTTGATGGAGACATTGGAGGAGAGTTCACAAAACAACGTGAGGTTAAAAAAGTATTAGTCGTTGCCATCACTTCAAACAGAGGTTTGTGTGGTGCTTTTAATGCCAATGTGATTAAAGAGGTGAAAAACCGTGCTGATTATTACACAGGAAAACAAGTAGATGTTTTCGCCATTGGAAAAAAAGGAAACGATATTTTGACTAAAACCCTTTCAGTTGTTGACAATCAAAGTCAGGTTTTTGATCATTTGACTTTTGAGAATGTTACTGTAATTGCCGAAACATTGACTCAAAAATTTGTTTCAGGAGAATATGATAAAATCGAATTGGTTTACAATCAATTTAAGAATGCCGCAACTCAAATCGTTCAGGTAGAGCAATTTTTGCCGTTGGCCGCGATAAAATCAGATAAAAAAGTTTCAACTGGAGATTATATTTTTGAACCTTCCAAAGAAGAAATTGTACTGACTTTGATTCCAAAATCATTGAAAACACAATTGTACAAAGGAGTTAGAGATTCATTTGCTTCTGAGCATGGAGCGCGTATGACTGCAATGCACAAAGCAACCGACAACGCCACCGAGTTGAGAGATCAATTGAAATTGACTTATAACAAAGCACGTCAAGCTGCGATTACTAACGAGATTTTAGAAATCGTTGGTGGAGCGGAAGCTTTGAAAGGATAATTTTTTTATTCTATACAGATAGTAAAAGTCCTGCATTTGCGGGACTTTTTTTGTTTTCTAAAACCTTAAATTTACATAATATTTAACTTGAGCAGCACTAAACATAGACTTATTGATTAGTTCACATTAAATTAACATTGACCGATTTTAGTAAATATTTGTTAATCTATAAGTAACATTCAGGATTAATTTTCAAGGTATTTTTGTAGAAAGTTTATAAAGTATGAAGAATTTGAAACTAGTGCTATTCACCTTTCTTTTTGCAACCATTGCCACGGCACAGATAAAAGGCACCTTGACAGGTTTCACTATTGATAAAGATGTGAACAACGGTGCATTAGCATTTGCAACTGTTTTAGTAAAAGAAACTAAAACCAGTATATTGTCCGATGAAAACGGAAAATATTCTATTTATTTAAATCCTGGAAAATATACAATTGAATTTAGCTTTGTAGGGTACGAATCTTTTGAAAAAGCCATAACCATTAAAACAGGACAGGTAACTACAATAGATGGTCATTTAGGTTCCGGAAATTATACCTTAAAAGATGTTACAGCTGAAGCAGTTCCTATGAAGAATACAGAATCTGAAATCATAGCTGAGGTCAAATAAAGCCAAACAAGTGGTTAATGACATTGCAGCAGAGATAAGTCTAAAGCAACAAACAACCCTAACCGTGTTGAGAGATCAACTGAAATTAACCTACAACAAAGCACGTCAAGCGGCTATTACTAACGAAATCTTGAAATCGTTGCTGGAACGGAAACATTTAAAGGATAAAGCCCCCTAACTCCCGAAAAATCGGGACAGGCTCCCAAAGGGGGAATTAGAATACAGAAAGCCAGCAAAATTTGTTGGCTTTTTTGTTTAATATTATATCTTTGACTATCTAAATAAAAATAATCATGGAAACACTTCTATTCAACAATGATTCTAAACAAGATTTAGACTTGTTGTTAGATATTGCTCGAAAAATAGGTTTTGATTTAAAAGTAGCCCCTAAAAGCAGCTCAAAAACAGAGGTAAAAGAATTAAGTTTAAAAGAAAAAAAATATCTAAACAACTTAAAGAAAGCCGCAACAGAAATGAAAGAAATCTCATCAGGAAAACGAGAAGCACAAACTTTGCAATCATTTTTAGATGAATTATAACATAATTATCAGCGAAAACTTTAAAAAAGAACTGAAGCCTTTAGCTAAAAAATTTCCCTCAATAAAATCAGACATTCAATATTTATTGGATAATATAGAAAAAGAACTAGCCTTATCGACTGATTTGGGTGGTGGTTTTAGAAAAATTAAACTAAAAATAAAATCTAAAGGCAAAGGATCTAGCGGTGGAGGCAGAATTATATCACACGAAACCATCATTGCAATTAATGAGACTAACTTAGTTTTTGGTTCCATATATAACAAAACCGACTTTGATAGTATTAACATCTCTATTCTAAAGAAAACATTACGGCTTTAATTCTTTGATTTTAAGCAATGAAAGAATATCACAAAAGCCACATCCTCCTCAACCTCTCCAAAGAAGTAACTTTCAAAAGGAGAATTAGAATATAAAGCAAGCAAAATTTGTTTGCTTTTTTTATTTTTTTAAAATGTAGTAACAATTGATTAAATTTGTTTTTTTTAATCTTCAAAATGGCAATAGTTACCAAATTTTCCGATTTAGATTTGACCAAAACCTATAGTTATGCTGACTATTTGTTGTGGCAGTTTCAAGAGCGTGTCGAATTGATAAAAGGAAAAATATTCGAGATGAGCCCAGCTCCATCCAGAAAGCATCAGATGGTGTCTAGGGTGTTGAACAGGTATTTAGATCGGTATTTTGAGCACAATCCTTGTGGATTATATGATGCTCCATTTGATGTTCGCCTAATTAATTTTAAGAAAAGCACCGAGGACAAGAAAGTTTTCACGGTGGTGCAACCCGACCTTTGTGTGGTTTGTGATGAGTCGAAGCTGGACGACAGAGGTTGTATTGGTTCCCCAGATTTGGTCATTGAAATTTTATCACCAGGCAATTCCAAGAAAGAAATGGGAATAAAATTCAATCTTTATCAAGAAAACAAAATCAAAGAATATTGGATTGTGGATCCAACAGAACAAGCTATTTTTGTTTATACGTTAAAAGATGAAACCTATATTGGGCTTAAACCTTGCATAGAGGACGAAAAAATTACAAGTCCGCTTTTTCCAGCTCTTGATTTTGAAATCAAAAAAATATTTGCAGATATTAAAACCCATAAAAAATAGCCAAATTTGTTGCATTATTATTATTTCATCAACAACTTTTCATCTGTTCATTTTGCAATTGGACAAATTCGCAAATAATTTTTTGTCGAGTTATATCATAAAGTATTGAACTATTTTACAAATTTTATTAGTATAATATCCTAAATTTGAATCCAAATTAAATCAACTCATATTAAAAAGTTGTGAAACTCGACCTATCCTCAAATTAAAAAAATGAAAGTAACACAACACATAGAAAATGCTAAAGGAAAACCCTTGTTTTCTTTTGAAATTGTTCCACCACAAAAAGGAAGTAACATCAAGGATTTGTATGAAAACATAGATCCTCTGATGGAGTTTAAACCGCCATTTATAGACGTAACCACTTCGAGAGAAGAGTATGTTTATATCGAAAAAGATGGTCTTTTTGACCGTCGAATTACTCGTATGCGTCCCGGAACCGTTGGGATTTGCGCTTCTATTCAGCACAAATATGGAATAGATGCCATTCCGCACGTTTTGTGTGGCGGCTTTACAAAAGAAGAAACTGAATATTTATTGGTAGATTGTCACTATTTGGGAATCGATAATTTGGTGGCACTTCGTGGTGATCCGATGAAAGGCGAGAAATATTTTGAACCTACAAAAGGCGGAAATACTTATGCAATAGATTTAGTAAAACAAATTAAGGCGATGAATGCTGGGCAGTTTTTACACGAGAAATTACCTGTGCAAAATGCTCCAGACTTCTGCATTGGTGTTGCAGGTTATCCCGAAAAACACATCGAAGCACCAAGCCTAGAAGCTGATTTGAAAAGACTAAAAGAAAAAGTAGAGGCGGGTGCCGATTATATTGTGACACAAATGTTTTTTGACAACCAACGGTATTTTAAGTTTGTCGAAGCAGCTCGTGCCATTGGAATTAACGTTCCAATTATTCCAGGAATCAAACCCGTAGCGGTGAAACGTCATTTGCAAATGTTGCCCCAAGTTTTTTGGTTGGATATGCCTCAGGATTTGATTCATGCTATCGAACAAGCCAAAGACAATGCGACGGTTCGTCAAATAGGCGTAGAATTTGCGGTGCAACAATCCAAAGAATTGATAGAATTTGGCGTGCCTTTCGTGCATTATTATTCAATGGGGAAATCCGATAATATCTATAATATCGCAAAAAAAGTGTTTTAATTGAACTTTTTATAAAATTCAAAAACCCGTTTAATTTGATTTAAACGGGTTTTTTTGTTCTAATCGTTGGCTGATTTTATAATTTTAAAAACTTTTCTGTACTAATTAATGGCAATTGGTAGGCTATAAGTAGATCTTACTATTAGCCCTTTTTGTTGTCCCGGAATCCATTTTGGACTTTGTTCTAAAACTCGAATTGCCTCTTTTCCTGTGCCAAAGCCTAAATCTCGTAAAACTCTTATATTAGTAAGAGTTCCATCTATTTCAACGACAAAAGTTACAAATACTTTTCCTTTTATTTCTTTTGCTTCACGAGGGGTTATGTAATTTTTTGCAATGTATTTTTGAAACTCTTTGATTCCTCCTGGAAAATCTGGTTTTACATCTATTCCAGCACAACTGTAAAGAGAATTCTGATTGGGGTGTTCTGTTTTTTCTTGTCCGTAGCCTAATTGTATTGCAAAAAACAAAACTACTGGTAATAAAAAGTTTTTCATTTAAAGGGGTTTTTAAAAGGGTTTTGTTTTGTAAATATATTCTTTATTTTGAATTATTTATAACTTCATTTAAAAATAAGTGTATTGTTTTTTTTGCTAATAAAAAAGCTCGTTTAAAATCATTTTAAACTCTCTTTTTTTGTTTGTAAACTTTGACTGCTTTCTGAAAAATGCAACAATCCAAAGAATTGATAGAATTTGGCGTGCCTTTCGTGCATTATTATTCAATGGGGAAATCCGATAATATTCATCAAATAGCCAGTCAGGTTTTTTAAATCCAATGTTTCCAATGCTTCCAGCCTTTGAAAGGCTGGAAGCATTAAAAGCATTAAAATTTAAGTTGTAATTTCCCTAAAAACTGCTTCCAGATTCTTATTCTTTTGATTCAATTGCAATGTTTTCAAACCATTGGCATTAGCAAAATCAAAAACAGCTGGACGCATATCTTTATCGGCGTTGAAAGTCAATTCCCAAATCATATCGTGGGTATTTTTATAAGAAGTCAGATTCTCTATTTTGGCAATCAACTGTTCTTCGACTTTAAAGTCAAATTCCACTTCTATGATTTGTTCCTTGTCGGCAGAAATTAAATTGTCCAGTTTTTTGTCGGCAACAATTTTTCCTTTGTCGATAATAATGACACGGTCGCAAATCGCTTCTACTTCCTGCATAATGTGGGTCGAAAGGAAAACGGTTTTGTCTTTGCCCACATTTTTTATCACATTTCTAATTTCGACTAATTGATTTGGGTCCAAACCTGTGGTTGGTTCGTCCAGAATCAAAACATCGGGATTATGCAATAAAGCGTTTGCCAAACCCACACGTTGTCGATACCCTTTAGACAATTGCCCTATTTTCTTGTGGCTTTCATTGGACAAACCCGTCAATTGAATCACTTCTTCAATTCTAGATTTTGCAACTTTATACACATCGGCATTGAAAGCCAAATATTCTCTCACATACAAATCCAAATATAACGGATTATGCTCTGGCAAATAGCCAATAGATTGTTGCACGGCTTTGGCTTGTGATTTCACATCAAATCCATTTACTGCAGCCGAGCCATCATCGGCGGCAATATATGTGGTCAATATTTTCATCAAAGTAGATTTTCCGGCACCATTTGGTCCTAAAAACCCAACGATTTCTCCTTTTTGAACCGTAAACGAAATGTGGTCCAATGCTTTTTGAACCCCGTAACTTTTCGAAATATTATTAACTTCTATAGACATCGTTTTCTCTTTGTTGCAAAATTCTTACTATAAAAAATTACCTGCCTTTTTCATTATCAAGAGCCCAAAAACAACAACCGCCTTGTGATTTTTTATAAATTGAGTCAGATTTGAAATCTCATGTTTTAGTCTCAAAAACTTTGTAAGTTTGTTAAGAAAAAATAGGGTTACACCAAATTGTGTGCAACCAAATATTGAGCAATTTGGATGGTGTTTGTAGCTGCACCTTTTCTCAAGTTGTCTGCAACAATCCACATATTTAAGGTATTGGCTTGGCTTTCGTCACGACGAATTCTACCCACAAAAACCTCATTTTTACCTTCGGAATATCTTGGCATTGGATAGGTAAATGTGTCCAGATTATCTTGAACTACAATGCCTTCGGTTTGACTTAGAATAGTTCTTACTTCGTTCACGTCAAAATCATTAGAGAACTCAACGTTTACCGCCTCGCTATGACCACCAACAACCGGCACACGAACGGCAGTGGCAGTTACTGCAATACTGCTATCACCCAATATTTTTTTGGTTTCGTTGGACAATTTCATCTCCTCTTTGGTGTAACCATTAGGTTCAAAACTATCACATTGTGGAATACAGTTGCGGTTTATTTTGTATTTGTAAACCATATCGCCTTCGATTCCAGCACATTCGTTTTCGAATTGTTGCACCGCTTTCACACCAGTTCCAGTGATGGATTGATAAGTAGAAACCACCACACGTTTGATATTGTATTTTTTGTGTAAAGGCGCCAAAGCCAAAACCATTTGAATTGTCGAACAGTTGGGATTGGCTATGATTTTATCATCTTTTGTCAATTCGGAAGCATTGATTTCGGGAACGATTAATTTTTTGGTTGGATCCATTCTCCAAGCCGATGAGTTATCGATTACGGTAGTTCCGGCAGCAGCAAATTTTGGTGCCCAATCCAGCGAAGTTTGACCTCCAGCCGAAAAAACGGCAATGTCCGCTTTCATATCTACAGCGGTTTGCAAACCTACAACGCTGTGTTTTTGTCCTTTGAATTCGATTATTTTTCCAACTGATTTTTCAGAAGCTACCAAGATTAATTCCGTGTATGGAAAATTGGTTTCTTCAATTACTTTTAACATTATTTCGCCAACCATTCCTGTGGCTCCTACAACTGCAAGTTTCATATTTCTAATTATTAAATTTTATTTTAAATTTTGAGATACAAAAATAGGTAATATATAAACGAAAACAATTGTGTTCACAAAAAATAACAAATTGTTATATTTGTAACAAACTGTCGGATTAGTTAATATTACGGCTAAAGTTATTAAAGGGATAATTATGGTTTGTTTGAAAGGTGTAAATGCAGCAATCACCAAAGAATTAATTGATAATTCAGAAATATAAATTTTATCGACTGTTAAATTTAAAGTAGCATCTGAAAGCAAAAGCATCAATCTATCATATATAAATCCCTTAAAAACAAATTGTTAATTTGTTTTTAAGGGATGACTAAATAGGGATTAAAATACATTAAAAATCTCAAAAAGCTAGTTTCTAGGAACGACTAATTAGCTTTATATGAAGTAATTTTATTGTTGCCTGTTAAGTAATAAATTTGACCAGTAATATCATCTACGGCATAATTAGGTGTTCTATCATTCCCTAGTGCTACCTGCCCTTCTGCCTGCCCGGTTATTTTACTTACTTTTAGTAATACAATTTCTTTGTCCTGTTGAGACATGATAAACATAAAATCTCGACCTGATTTAGTTGCTGTAATTCTAGCATTGGCTCTTCTAAAGGCTTCGTTTGCATAACTTGAAGCGGCAGTGCCTAAATTAGAATAGGCGTTACCTACCTGACTTATGAATCCTGCTGTGGCAAGATCCTTTTTTGCAACATCTCTTTGAATCGTAGCAATAGAGCCAGAGATTAAATGAGATTGAGCACTAATTAATAGGGCTCTTGCCGCTGACGCATATAATAGAGCTCTTTTCCATCCCTCTTCACGTGGGGCTGGATAATATTTTACATATTCTGTTGTACCATCAAATTTGACTTTAGCAACATTTTGATCAGAGTTCAAGAAAATACCATCTTCTAAAACTTCTAATTGTCGTGGAGATTCTTTGCCTTGAAAAAATATTGGGGTTTTTGATAATTCTATTACTTCTTCTGTTTTTTTGTCAATAGTTTTTATGATTCCTGACGACAAATCAAAAGCATATATTTTACCTTCATATTCGGCGGTAAGGTTTGGACTTGTGGCTATGTTATTTTTCCACTTTAACAAGCCTTTACTTTGATCTAAAATATTCATCGATTGATCAGTAATATAGAGTATTGAACTTGAAAGAGGAACAATGCCTACAACGCTACCTCTAATTTTAACAGGGTCTTCAAAAGTAATAACTCCAGCTTTTGGATCAAGATAGTTTAAGAAGTCGTTAGATGATGTTTGAGAAACAAGTAAGACACCATCATTAGATTTCATATAATTATATATACCACCTTTGATGCTTATTCCTCTTCCTTTATTCCCCCATTTTCCATCTTTTGTTTGATAATCAAAAAGATTAATTTTACTCCTATTTCCATCATCTGGCAGTATCATTAAGCCGTTTTCTGTAAAATCGACAAATCCCAATTTTCCATTAACTTCAAGATACCTATCCCAAACTTTACTACCATCACTAATATTGTAAGACATATAACGACTAGTATATTTCATTATAGGATTTTCTGAAGTAGAAATTGTTGTAAAAGGACTCTCCTGTTGCGACCCTAAATAAAAAACAGTGCCATCGGGTTTTCTGTAAAACCTAAGATCTATATTAACAAGGTCTGTCATATTATTTGCAGCTTCTTTCATTAGTTTTCCAAGAGCTCCTAACTTGTCAACACTCGCTGCCTCATCGGAGGTGGGTTTTTTCCAAATGGTTTTACCTGTACTAGCTTTTAGTTTATAGATATTGAAAAGCGTTACAAGAAGTAATTCATCGTTACCCAATTCATTAACAGCAATGATGCGATCAAATTTGTCATTCATAGACCAAGATAAACTGCCATCAGACATTTTCACTGATAAAATTAACGGATTATTATTCGCATCTTGTCCAGCTACCAAAATTGCATCTGAATTGTATAATAGAAAGTATTCGTTCACTTTCGCAATCCCTGCTTTAGAAGAACTAAATACTTCGTCTCCAGTAAATTGGTCAATTAAATAAAAAGTACTGTTGTCCTTAATTGAAAAAAAAGGACTGTTTGGTAATTCTTCAAATAAATCTCTTGATATGTTTGAAAGTTTTGTCTTATTCCATTTGATTTTTCCAGTTTCACTGTCAATTCCCAATAATCCCTCTCCAGAAGATACTATTAGATTTCCCAAAGTAGTTACTTCCTGCCATTGAATAGTAGAAGTAAATTGTTTATTCCATTTTACCGCTACTTGGCTAAATGAAATTAATGGTA
>Ga0316607_1000436_pt1 | contig 15167 bp, 8 predicted proteins | sample MIS2016062E_MG_FD_207674 | JGI IMG/M metagenome (GOLD analysis project Ga0316607, IMG submission 207674) | Microbial mat bacterial communities from Middle Island sinkhole, Lake Huron, Michigan, United States - MIS.2016.062E | ecosystem: Environmental > Aquatic > Freshwater > Lake > Sediment...
GCGGCGGACGTTCTCCAGATTCAGCCGCACCTCCTTCCCGGCCTCCTGATCCTCCTTGAATCGCAACCAACGATCCGACCAGAAATTGATTTCCTTGCTCAGTCGCTCATGCACCGCCGCCAGGGTCTTTTCAACGTGGGCGACCTGACGATCCGCCACTTCCCGATAGTGTTCCGGGGCCAATGTGGTCGCGGCCAAAGCCAACGCCCGTGATTCCAAACCGCCCTGCAACCACGGTGCCTCCAGCAACTCGTTAACCCACGGCTGATCCACCGGATCGAGCGGTTGCAGATCAAGATGGGGTGCCCACCCGGCAAAGGTCGCCTGGCCGTCCGGCGTCACCCGCACGAAATGCAGGCGTTTGGAGAGGATCTGACCCCCGCTGGATTGCACCGCATGGGTCAGCAACAACAGCAGAGAAGGCACCTCCCCGTCATCAGCGGGATCGACCAATACCGCCCCTTGCCGTAATAAATGCCCCTGTTGCTCCAACAACACGTCGCTGAGCGCCAGCAGCAAGGGATGACCGGGGTGTAGCAGCGTGGCCGGGGTCAGACCGGGTTTATCAAGGGGCCGCATCGCTTCCTTGGTGAAACAGACCCGTTCATAGCGTTTGAGAACCGGCGTCCGGTCACGGCGATTGCGTCCCGTAATCCGCCGATCCCGTTCCCGCAGTAGCGCCGGCACATGGGTGATCTCGAAGCGACCGGCTTCACGCGGATGGATCGTCCCGCCCAAAACGGCGAAGGCTTGCAGAAAGAACGCCCGCACGAAGTACGGTTGCAGACGCCGGGCTTCCGCCTGTTCCATGCGCTCTTTCACCGCAAACAGCCGATCCACACCCATCGTTTCCTGCGCCAGCGCACTGCGATCCAGTAACTGCCGCAATCGGGTTTCGTCCAGCGCATTCTCGATTTGTTGCACCAACCGGGCGCGAATCTCCGGCTGGTCACCATACCGAATCGCCTCCAGCAATAAGTCTTTCAGGCGGATTTCCTCAAAGACTTCACCGAGAATATCGAACACTCGCCCCTGCAACGCCGCACTGACCACTTCCAGTTTCTTGAGTAGCCGGTGATAAACTTCACCTTCGCGGGTTTCACGCGCCACCAGATTCCACAGGTGACACACCTCGGTCTGACCAATCCGATGAATCCGCCCAAACCGCTGCTCCAGCCGATTCGGATTCCAGGGCAGGTCGTAATTAACCATCAGGTGAGCCGTTTGCAGGTTCACGCCTTCACCGGCGGCATCGGTCGCCACCAGAATGCGAACTTCAGGATCATTGCGGAACAACGCTTGCAAGCGCCGCCGCTCATCCCGATGCGTACCGCCATGAATCGTGATCACCGCCGCCAGATTGCCCAACACCCCGCCAATCTTTTGATACAGGTAATTCAGGGTATCGCGGTGTTCAGTGAACACAATCAATTTGCGTTGCCGGCCACTGGCCTCGCGCATTTCGGGAGCGTGTTGCAAGACCTGTGAGAACTCTTCCCACTTGCGATCCTGACCCGACAGCACCACCGCCCGAGCCTGCTCTTCCAACCCCTTGAGGAGATGGATTTCCGCCGCCAGCTCGGAGAGGGTCCGCGCTGCGGTAGCCCGATCGACCAAGGTCTCTTCCAAATCCTCCTGCTGCGCTGCGTCCAGATCATCTTCATCGTCCGGGAGATCGAGCGTCTCCGCGAGCAACCGCTGGCCGCGCTGGCCGATCTGTTCCTCGCGCAACCGCTGTTCCAGGCGTTCGCGCCGCCGCTTCAAAGATTGAAAGATGGCTTTAGGACTGGAGGCCAAGCGCCGCTGCAACGTGGTCAGGGCAAACCCCACCGAACCTTTCCGCTGACCATCGAGCCGGTCAGCCTTGCCCATTTCGGTCCGCACATACTCGGTCACAGCTTCATAAAGTGCTGCTTCACGGTCGGAAAGCGCGTAGTTGACGGTATAGGCGCGGCGCTCCGGGAACAGCGGCGTCCCATCAAACCGCACCAGTTCCTCCTTCACCATCCGCCGCATCAAGTCGGACGCATCCACCTGATGCACCCCATCCCGGAACTTGCCATAGAAGCGATCCGAGTCCAGCAATGACAGGAACAGTTGAAAATCCTCTTCCTTGCCATTGTGCGGCGTAGCGGTCATTAGCAGTAGGTGGCGGGTATGCGCCCCAATCCGTTCCGCGAACTTGAAACGTTGCGTCCGCTCGACCTGTTGACCGAAGAAATGCGCTGAGAGCTTATGCGCCTCATCGAAGATCACGACACCCCAACCGGCCTCACACAAGGAGGTCTGAAGCGCCTCATTCCGCGCCATTTGATCCAGGCGCACGATGAGTTGATCCACATCGGTAAAGACATTGCCGCTAGGTGAAGCCCCCTCCATCTCCTTGGAATAAACCCGAAACTCCAGACCAAACTTCTCGAACAACTCCTCCTGCCACTGCTCCACCAGACTGCCCGGCGCGACAATCAGCATCCGCTGGGCATCGGCCCGCAACAACAACTCCCGCAGGTACAACCCGGCCATGATGGTCTTACCCGCCCCCGGATCATCAGCCAGTACATAGCGCAGCGGCTGACGGGGTAGCATCGATTCATAGACCGCTGTGATCTGATGCGGCAACGGCTCCACGTTCGAGGTATGCACTGCCATCATCGGATCGAAGAGAAACGCCAGATCAATGCGCTGTGCCTCAACCGCCAGTTTGAAGGCTTCGCTGTCACCGGCGAACGACCAAGGCCGTTCTACCGTTGCTAGGGCGAGGTCGGCTTCATCGGCACGGTTGAGTAAGCGTTCCTTGATCGCCCCAGTGGGCGTTTTGTAGATGAGTTGCACCACACCATCGGCAATCGGCACCACGGCCGCTACCGTGATCACTAGCGAAGGTTCTACTCCGATTAGGGATTGGCCGGCTAAGAGGGATTCTAGGGCTAGCATGATAGTATTTAGGATTCGATGGTCACCTAAGTGTATTAGGATTATTCTATTAAGAATCCGGTCTACTCCATAATTTTGCAGCAAATTTAGCTAATTCTATTCCCCTATTAATAATTTCCTGCTCACCCCATTGTTTTAATTCTGGAATAGTAAAATACTTATTTAGATATACCTTGCTTTCTTCAAAAACAAGTTTTTTTGTGATAAACGGCTTGTTTTTCATTTCAATATTATAATCACTCCCAACTAATGTTAGATTGCCTGGTGTGTGCAGCCATGTTCTATGGATACGTTGCCAATCTTCTCCAATATCTTGCATCCAAGAAAATCCATAGCCGTCCTCTTCAATTGTTTGAGGCATAATATGTTCTATCGTGCAACTATCTAAAATAACAGGCTCACTAGATGCTTGCTGTGTAAGCTCTAAGCCTTGAATAACTGGACGAGCATATTTGCTTGAATAAAGATCAAATTTCTGAAAATTTGTTATAAACTCCTCATCAGTAGGCCACTCTTTTCCTATAAGATAATTAAATAGATTTTGTAATGGTTTATCCTCCAAATACTTGCAAGCTTCACTAAACCAATTACCATATCTGCGATTAGTAAGCTTACATATAAAGCGTCTAAGAACAAAGCTAGAAATTGCACGAAGAGCTTTCTCCAATTCTAAGCCATTAATCTTTTGGTTATCGTACATCTCGAATAGCGTTAGTAATAAAGGATAAGATGTACCTATGCTTAATTCTCTTATCATTTTAAGAGCGTTCTGTATATCAGTATTTTTGTGATTTTCTTCACCACGAATACAGTAGTATCTTTTTGCATTAGATTTTAGTTCTAAAACTAAATTTTTTGGTTGTATTTTATCAGATGGATACCTCTTGATGAAAGTTTCAAAAACATCTCTTTCAAGGACATATTTCCCAGTCATCATCAAAAAATCTCTGAAAAAAGCTGTAAGATCAGAACTATTAATTTTACCTTTGGTCTCAAAGTTTACTTCAATCTGATTCCAATGTTGTTCGTCAAATAAGTCCTGTTCATCAATAGGGAGAACTGTGAATACATGATTACGAATAAGATCACTTTGTTCTAAATCAACACCTGTTGAGTTGAGAGAACGAAAAATCTTATACGGATTCTCTCCTTGTAATGTAATCACAACAAAATCGAGTTTTTCAGTAACAATAGTAAAAATTCTTCTTAACGAATCTTCATCGTTGAGTAAATCTTTAGATTCAATTTCCTTAGTAAAATAGTTATAAGCTAGATTAATTCTACTCAATTGCTCATTCTGTTGATCATCGATCAAATAGATGTATCGATCACGATCTTTCATTCTTGGATAAATCTTATATCGCTCCCGACCTTTTTTAAAACGATGGATCAAGAAATTTTCCTCAACTTCAGCAGCTAATTCATTCCAACCCATCTTTTTTGCACAATCACGGATGGCACATAGCAAGACAGATATGGTAATAAGCCGCTGTTGACCATCAATTAATTGGAATGCTGCAATTGCACCTGGTGGATTTAATTCCGGTATGCAAACAATCGATCCAAGAAAATGGCTTTTCTCTTCTTCCGATTCAAGGAGTAAGATAAGATCTTCCCAAAGTCGATTCCACGAATCATTTTCCCAAACATAGTATCTCTGAAAAACAGGGATAACGTATTGAGAAGGGCTAAAAATAATTTCACTTAATCGACGTTCATTAGCTTTCATATTTCAATGATTCGGACAGTTTTGGAAACCACAATCAAGCGGTTAGATCCAGTCAAGCGGATTTAATCAAACTCAGGCTAATCCCTGAGTTTCATAAAATAACCTGTTGATTTTGGTTGTCCTATGGTTCCTGCGCGAAGCTCCGAATTTTCAGGGAGTTCCATCAGCCAACGTGACCAAGACGAAAACCGGAACTGTCCGAACCATTGATATTTACTTCTCCAACATAAGATTTTCACTCTAGCACACCACGTCTCCGTATCCAAAATAGGGCACACCTATGTAGATCATCACCCGAGTAAGATTAAACCTAGATGGATATTTAACGATTATAGCGCAGTTGAAAGCATCTATTTAGGTGTTTCCTCAGTTGGTTTTTAAATGTGACCAAAATTTGCCAAATCGCTTTATGGGAGAGACAACAATCATTTATAATCAACAAATTGGCCGTATCAACACGGACTTCGAGATCTCGCCAGATGGAAAAATAGACGGCCATTTCATGGTGAGGGTCAATCCCCAGCCACATTATTTCGACAAAAAGGGCGAGTCATGGGCGGCATCGGCAGCGGCGGGTACGAACACCTGCGCACGAAGGGCACGGTCACGAACAACCGGGCATTGGATATTCGGTACTGGCAACGTGAAGGCGTGATGAAGCCTGGGCTGCGCTTTGAGGTACGGTGGGGGCCACAGTGTCTACTGACCTTGGGTGTTGCAGTACAGGTCGAAGGACAGCGGGTGGTGCTGGCTTATCGTCATTCACAAAGTGATGGCGCTCTGACGCGAGTGGAATACCCGATCACTCTTGACTGGACGCCCTGCCCCTTCGGCAGCCAACGTCCTTGGTTTCGCTGTCCCGCTGAAGGTTGTGGCAAGCGAGTAGCGATTCTGCACCTGGACTGCAATGCCCAGTTCACCTGTAGGCACTGTCAGGGACTGGCGTATTCCAGCCAACGTGAGAATGCCATCGACCGGAACCTGCGCCGGGCCAGAAAGATCGCCCGGAAACTCAGCAGTCGTGAAGGCTCGATCAACTCGTCCTCGGATAAACCGAAGCGAATGCGCTAGCGAACCTACCAAGGACTTGTAAACGATGCCAACGCTGCGACCTTACGCGCCATGCGAGCCGTCCTGAACCAAGCACACCGCTGAAAGATAGATTCACCCCCTCGCACGATCCGCCACAGCTCCTACAGGGCATCCCCGTTTTGCAATGATCAAGTTGTCGGTGACATCCAAGTTCCAGTCGCACTATCCCAAACGTCGCCCATTTGCGGTACGCGCTCCGATCCGGTGGTGACGATCACCACCTTACACTTGAGCAGTGCCGCCAGCCGTTCCACAGCAGCATCAAAATTTCCGTCAGGAACGATCGCCTTGCGTGGCTTCCCCGGTTGACCTTCGATCCGATAGTGCAAAGTGGGTTGGTAAATGGGGCGATCTCTAAATAGGCTCTCTTTAAGGATCGCCCCATTTAGATCGGTATTTTCCTGCCAAGTCTTAACCTCGCGGCGTGCAGCTTCCTCCGTGGTGAAAATGTCAGGATGCCGTTCGTGAAGATCCTTTCTACCCGTCACCACTACGGAATCCCTTAAAGCCACCTCGGCCAGCCGCCCAGGTAGCGTCAGCCCGTCCAACGTCGCCAGTTCATCCGGTTCGATCCCCGGCAACGGCAGGTTGCAGAGCAGCCAAACCTGCTTGACCTTGCTGTGGATCAATCTCAAGCGGTCGAGTGCCTGTAGCGATTCCTGCTCCCGCATCGCCTCCAACACTTCACGGCATCGAAGATCGGCGTGGGTATGAATCCAAACCAGCGCACCATCGCCGTTCTTGGCGGTCAGTGTCCGCTGTTGGCGGATATAGGCTCCGGTCAAGGTCAGCCGCGCTGATGGCCACCATGCCCGCGCTACCGATTCCACAGCATGAGGCGGTGGCTGGTTACGACCGATCTGGACGAGCCAATCGCAGTCCTCCAAGGTGTTCAGGCCACGCAGTCCGCCGAAGTGGGCGAGTTTCACCGAAGTAGGAAACTGATCCTTGTGGCGATCAATCCACTTCATCGGTGCAATGACTGCTCCATTAGGATTGATCTTTGCCCTGACATCAATGAAGTGAAGCAATCGACTACTGAGAAAATCATGATCATCGAGTAGTCGCTTAGTGGATATTGAACTATCAGTGATCTGAGTAATCTTGGCTTGGCGAGTGGCCTCAATTTTCACAATCCGACACTGAAGATTGATATTTTTAACAATACCTTCAACCAAACTGGCATCAAGATATGCAGTAGGAATTTCCTTGGGTATGAATTGAATCGATTTGGCATAGGATGAGAAAATCATCGAATGATCATGCTTCCCAACAAATAGCCGTGTTGCTGTATTCAACTCCATTGCTTTCTTACAATTCCAGATAAATCCAATCGGTTTACGCCGTGATTCGAGCAGTGGCTTTACTTTGTTAGCCGCCGTGTTGAAGTCCATCTCCGGGTGTAAATGTGATTCTATTTCTACCTCAGTCTTGAGAATTTCATCTATCGCATCCGATAAATAACTCATCTCAAGTAACCGATTCTCAATGATTGCATTCACTAATTCACGGTAAACGGATTCGGGTTGAGTCATCAATTCGCTGATTGCCCAGCCATTCGTTTTTTCTAATGAATCGTGGAAGGTTTCATCAATCACGGCCACATCAATCTTGCGGTTGGTCAACTTGCCATTATCCAACGGCAAGTATTCATGTGCATAGAATCGAATTGGTGCGGTACTTTTAAACTGATTCAGGTATCCGCAACCATTAGAATATGGACAAGGACGTTTTCCGGTAGTGTGGTCAATCTTTCCACATAATAGCGGCATGGTCTTATGAGCAAGTCCAATCCGATTCAGTAAATCAGCAGACTCCCACTTAACACACAATGGTTTGTCACCATCTATCTGGTGTGAGCGACCACGAATAGCAGTAGACATACCGGGTGGTAGTCTGTTGGATTGTTCTATAGCTAATTGATAACTAGGAACAAAGTAATCACAATATAACTGGCGTTGCAAAATCTTTTGCAGTAGCCGTGTAGACTTACCGAGTCCAGCTGGTGCTTTAAAAGCACAGTGGTCTTTAGAATCAAGCCAATCATCAATCGCCAGTTCCAGCAGTTCTCCAGCCTTTGTGGCAGATATTTCGATAGTAGGATTAACACTGACAGCCGCTTGAATAGAATCAATGACCGCCTGCTTACCAAGTGCGATAAACAGATCATTGTAGTCTACCTTCTTGCCTTCCCATTCCGGTACTGCCAGCAGTAGATTATACTTCTTTGCAGCGGCAGTAGAATAAACCAGACCGCTATTGATCTTGCGCTCGTCAAAGTGAATGTCATTATCAGCGGCGATAATCAGCGAGTGCTTAGGATAAGTCCGTTTAATCGAATTGACCGCATGATCGATATTGCCGTCAGTGAAAACAATAATCACTGGAATGTCAGCGCATTCATAAATCGTTGTGCTGGTGGCGAATCCAGTAGCAATAATTAACTTATCGGATTCAGCCGGTTTGCCGAGTGTGAACGTTGCAGACTTATGATCGCCATTAGGAAGAAAGAATTTATCAGTAGCGGTTATGAGTTGAAGATCAACAATGCGACCATCAATAATCATCGGAATTACTAATGCGCCTTGTAATGAATGCTTCCCTATCCATTCATGGAACCATCGATCTATATCCTTATTCAGCACAAGTATTCTTGCGCCATTCGATCCAATCTGTTTCTTCTCCAAGTACGAGTGCTGAGTACACGGCTTTGCGATCTTCCATAACCGATTAGCTAACTCAGCCGTGCGCTTTTTTTTAGCCTTCTTACTTCGATCCCATTCTGATTTATTACGCTTTGGTGCATCCGAGTCTACAGACTCACCATCGCGGATTGTGTATTTTGATTGATCGATCCAACTCCCGAACGTGATAATCGGTAGACCACCATTAAGATGTGCTACATACCAGCCTGCACGGCTTTTACTTTTTTCAACGTTGAAACGATGCAGTAGACCGTCATAGACGATCTCATCGGGTGCGCCGCCGATGGTGGCTTGGATGACCTCCTGGGCGCTCATGGGCGGGCCACCAGAGCATCACCGCTGTTTCGATGGCGACGGGAAGCAGTGGAATCAAGACGGTCCAGCCGCCCATATCCAAGGATTTGAAGCGTGGGATGAAGACAGTCGCTAAGGGGTAGCGAGGTAGTGTGTTGATCGCCGGACTGGTTTTCAGTCGGGTGAGAAATATTCGTGTGGCAAGAAGATACAATCGGTTTAGGCATGGCATCACCATCAATAGGTGCCGTGCCTCGGACGATACGTGGTTGCAGACCATAGCCATCCAGACTATAATCTGCGTACCAGTTCCACGTAGTTCCGAGGCTCTATAGGCTTCAGAAGCGCCGATCTCAGCAAGATGCCGAGGTCGGCGATTTCGTTTAACAGACCTTCATCATCAATTTCCTCTTCTCGTTGAACGATTGCCGAGCGATCCAGCCCGGCAAAATTCCCCACCCTCGTAGGGTGCTGGATGATGCAGAGAGTATAATCCCGTGTTTCCAGTGTATCAATTGAATGCGCTTATGCGGCCTCTTTCAGGATGTCCTGGAGGTGAGTGCAGATTGCGCTGTTCACACGATCACTAATCGCCGTCATCACATCTTCATTGAGCACTTCGGCCACTTGGCTTTTAGCAATGTCACGCCAAGGCGATGCTTTATCCGTATCCAATGCCGACTGTAGATCATTGGCACTGATTGCCAAGTTCGGTAGTTTGCTGATTGCAGTATCAGCAATAGCCTCTAAGTTAATCCTGTTTTTAACCACATTGGCGACTTGTTCTTTTATAGAACGAGTCAAAATAGCTTGCATCGTTGCCACCATCTCATCTAGGGATGGACGAGTTTCTTCTGGCGCATCAATCAATGGTGTTCCGTCAATGGGCTTCCTTTGGAAAATTTCCGGTAGCTTCTTCTCTAAATAAACCACACGGTCACGCACTTTTATCGCGTTGATTTCGATACGCTGACAATCTCGCCATTCGTAATAGACATTTCCATTTTTGTCTATACCTTGAAATGAATTTCCCGTGAAACATTTTTTTTCTTTATCGGTCAGTTGTGGCACGATACCTTCTGGAATGGCTCTTTTTCGAGAAAAAGTTTCTGTAGCTAATCCCATCTCCAAGCCTTCCTCAAGATGCAAACCAATATCAATCACATCCAAGTGATGATTAGGCATTCGTTCAGTCGGTTCAGCTAACGTCCGGCAAATGTTGTAGCCCCAAGGATCAGCATCATGCCAGGCGAGTATTTTATAACCATACTCGGTTTGTGCAGAAGCCATGAAGTTTCTCATGACTTCGGTACTGTATCCCTCGGCACTCACCACCATCAAATCGTACTTCCTCATCAATTCAATTCCACCCGTGTCTTTGAGCGTGGCCCAAACCCCTTCCTTCTCGATAAAGAGAATGCCCACATATTCGTGATGGGGGAGTACATAATCGCGCATTTCCCGATCTCCCATCGGAATCTCGCGCTCACTATGCGACTCAAACAAAGTACCCCGCGCTTTATAGTCAATCATCGACAGTGGATGAACGTCTTTCCGAAACTCAGCGAGACAAGTACCAAAGTAACCGAAATCTAATTCGGTAGTTTCCACACCATCCGCGTTTTTGCTGGGACGAACATCATAAGTATTGTACTTTGGTCTTATTGCATAATAATCGTCGCGTTGCATTATTCTAATCGCTTCATTTTCAGTCTCTTCGAGATATACAGGTAGGAACAATTCAAAAAGAACATCTTTTTTAGTGGGTTTCTCACCGCGTAATCGACGATCTTCCGCTTCTTTTTCTCTACGTTTCTTGCGTTCATTTCGTTCAATTTGACGGGTTTCATAATCTTGTTGCGCCCTCTGTTTTTTTCGTAAACGATCTTCTTGTTTTAAGTCAGTGTGATAAGATTCAATCATCTGTTTGTGCTGTTTATCTTCAATCCTTTGTTGATGCTTGCGCCAGTTAATTAATTCCTTGGTGAGAACACTGGCCGCATTGCCAAGAATTTCGGCAATCGTATCTGTGATCGTTTTAGAAATAGCGAGTCGAGTTTTTCCTTTATCCAAGGTTGGCAATAAGGGCATCACCAAGTGAATTGCAGCCACTGTATTTAACTTTCGACCAAAGCGAGTTCCACAGTAAACCCCCGCTTCCTGGAGAAATCCCATTAAACCATTGCCTGTAATAATTTCTTCTTTACCATTAAAAGTAAATTGCGTTTCAGCGAGTGGATCAGCAAACGGACTGGAGTAGTTCAACCCGTAGAAAACCCCACCCGCGATCTCGGTTTCCGCAATGGCAACCTCGATCAGGTAGGGAGTTCCGCCGTCAATTGCCCATTGATGTTTGTACCAATATCGTTCGCCCTTGCGCTCGCTCTTAATGATGAATTCGGCATTGAAGCGTTGCTGGAAATGGTCAGGGCCAACTCTACCAAGAATTTCCGGCTTGGGTTTTTTGGCATGAGTCAACAGGGCTTCATGCAGAGTAGTGATGGTGAGGGGACTTTCTGCGAGTTGTTCAATAGTTTTAGCGGCAACAAGGTGTTGCACCTTCCGCCAGATACGAGACAAACCTTTAAACTCCTGAATGAAATCGCTTAACATTTTTCGAGGATTCTGTTTCGCGATTAAATGCACCAACACTGCGAACTCATTGCGTGTGTACCAATGGGCAGGAGTTGGGTCAGTCGGCAGAAACTTCCGCCAACGATCCCGAGGAAAATCGATGGTTGGGGACAGCGACAAATCCGAAAACGGTTCCGAAGCCAGATGACCTTCCTCGGTTTCGTCATCCATCGTCCAGACCGGGGCGATTTCTCGGATTTGTAATCGGGCATGGGGGTTGAACAGCCCATAAGCCGTCAACCAGCGTATTGGACGCCAACGGTAGTCATTGCTGGAGCCGGGGATAGTGATCGTGAAGCGCGTTCCCGATATTTCGGTTTCCGTCTGTTGGTGGTCACTTTTAGCGCCAGCAGGCGTCAGCCAAGTGGTCAGGAGATGGCGCTGGCCTTGCGACTCAATACATAAATGACTACGTTCATCACCGAGCGCGACCGGAATGCCCAACAGGGTTTTGATGGCGTTGCCTTGCGCTCCGCGAGTCGGGGCGCGATAGCCAAACTTGTTGGTTTGGTAGGCACGGAAATTGGTGAGTCGTTGGACTTTGTCCGCAGCAATACCAGGACCGTTATCGGTTACGGTTAAGGTTAATCCATTCTCTGACTCGGTGAACTCAATCAGAATATCCGGGGCGATGAGTGGATAGGCGCTTTCGGCGGTATCCAGGGCATTGTCGACCATCTCCTTTAATGCCGCGTGACGCCATTGATCGGGCTGCTGGCCGATCATTTTGCTCAGACCGTCGATGGTGAAGTATTCATCATCGCGATCCACGCTGAAGTACTCTCGCTCTAGCACAGCGGTCATACCGCACCTCCGGGGAACTTGACGGCCTGAGTGCTATCGAGTTCGCCGGGTTCGAGACCTTCGATTTCGGCAAGATGGTGGGCCACGGCCAGCACCTGCGCCGGATCGTAGCGATGACGAGTGGGATGAACTGGAAAGCTTTGGAGTTTGCCGGTATCCACCAGGTACTTCAGACTGGCGCGGCTGATACGAGGACGGTGAGCAACTTTCGCAATGATTTCGCGGGCTTGCCCGGATGAGATCAACTTCGTAGACGACATAAAGCAATTCCTCTTGCCAAAGTAAAATAACTTTGGAGTTGAGTCTCATCCCGTTCGGAAACAGTAATGACACTCAAATTGCTCTAGTCAAATGCATCAACGTGTAATAGAATACTCGTTGCTGCTAATGACTAAAGCGGCGATTCCAGTTGATGGCGTTTTCGAGACTGTCAAATCAACTTGGAGCTAAACTGAATCCTATGGGGGCTGGCGCGGTAAACGCCAGCCTTTTCCATTTCAAACGTGCAATTTTAACCGACTGAAACCGTACATGACAAGGGGTTTCAGCCGGTTTTCGCCAAATTTATTGATCAGGGTCGTCGGTCGTTATTGGGCCTCCCCCCGTTGTTGATGTGGTTCTAGGTTGAGTCTCACCCTCGGTTTCTTGAGAGTATCCATCGCGCATACTCATTCTAAATAGTGATCGAAGTCGATAGTTATGTATTTCCTATTTTGTCCATTATTCATATCAACTCCACTCTAATTGACCGACTAACGAAAGGTCTTGAGTCGTGCCGATATAGTAATCCAAATTGGCGAGACTCTTATGCCGGGAATACTTTTTCGTTTCGGCGATGTCTTTGCCGGTCATCTGGTAGATGCGAGTCACGAAGGTTTTGCGAGCCGAGTGACTGTTGACCTTGCCGTCGAGGTTCGCCCGCTGGGCGGCGGCGGTGATAACCTCACTGGCTTGTTGCCGGGTGATCGCCTTGTTGCTGCCTTTGCGGCTCAGGAACAGCGGGGTTTCCGGGCGGATGGTTTTGCCGGTCTGTTCGTAGCTGGTTTGCAATGCCGCGACTTCACTGTGGTAGCTGGCCGGAATCTCGAAGGTGACGTTATCGCTGCCCTTGGCGCTCTTGATGCTCAGGAAGCGTCCGGTCACGTCGCCGAAGGTCAGCGCCAGGGTTTCACTGATCCGGGTGCCGAAGTGCAGCCCGGTCAGCATCAGCAGCCGATCCCGGCGTGAGAGTCCGCCGAGCAGGGCTTTCACCTCCTCCATCGCCAGTACGCGACAACCTTTCATTGTGGTTTCCTCCCGTGAAATGGTTACCCTTCAGCTTAGCGCCCAATCTGACCATTCCGCTAATCGTCAGATTCAGGCGGGCCCATCGCGAAGGATGGCAAGATACGCAATAGAATCAATGAAATAATCGCTTAACTTACAAGAACGCAAGCACGAAAAATAGATAACACGATATTTTTCATGGCGCGGCTCCCTGAGGTAAGGCGATCACACGCCATACTTAAGTCGTGCTTTCTCGCTTTCGTTTTTATATACTTTCTGCATAGGTCGAAAAAAAGAAAGACAATTTTCTTGTTAAGAAGAAAGCACGACTATGAAAACGATTGTTTTGGTCAATCAGAAGGGGGGCGTCGGGAAGACGACCTTGGCCGCGCATCTAGCCGTGGCCGCTGAACTCGGTGGCGATGGGCCGTGTGTGTTGATGGATACCGATCCCCAGGCATCGCTCGCCAGTTGGTGGAACAGTCGATCCGCAGCCACTCCGGCTTTCGCTCCCGTCACGCTTCAGGACTTATCGAAGACGTTGGCAGCGCTGGCCGAAGCCGGTTATGCCTATGGGTTCATCGATACGCCGCCCGCGATTACGGCCTCGATTCAAGCGGTGATCGCGTTGGCCGACTTCGTGCTGATTCCCACTCGTCCGAGTCCTCACGACTTGCGAGCTGTGGGCCGCACCGTAGAACTCGCTGTCGCGGCTCATCGCGACTTCGCCTTTGCCGTGACTCAAGCCAAACCGAATACTCGGTTGACGGTGCAGGTGGTGGCGGCGTTATCGGCGCATGGAGTGGTGGCCCCGGCGATTGTGCATGATCGAGTGGACTATGCGGCTTCGATGATCGATGGGCGGACTGTACTGGAGATCGAGGCCAAGGGCCGCAGCGCCAGTGAAATGATGGCGCTGTGGAGTTTCGTTAAAGCACGAATAAACGAAAGCAAGCCATCACGAAAACCAGAAGGAACGAATGATGAGTAAGAAACCAGCGGATTTGTCGGCTTCCCTGGTGGCCGTCAAAGGGCAGGCAATCCCGGCAGTGGACTCGATGGAGCAAAAGCCGGTAGAGAACTTAGCGGCATCGAAGTCGAGCACCCCGCTGAACTTCAAAGTCGATCTGGAGTTTCGGCGGCGTTTTCGGCAGCGGGCCGCCGAGGCGGATTTAAAGTTGAACGAGTTGTTGCGCGAAGCCTTAGATGCTTGGGAGCAGGCGCGGGACTTGCGATGAGTCCAAGGACTCGCAATCCTGGAAGAGTGGTCAGGTTTCGAGGGGAGGCAATGTTTCGACGGCGAGTGTGATGGGCACCACTCGATAGCAAGGTCTGTGCTAGGCCGAGATGGAATGATGATCCATCACAAGATTCGTTAGACGAATGAGTTATTCAATCCGGAGCGAATGAAGAACTCGGATTGTGTATCGGGAGGAAAGGATTATTCTATTCGTCAATTTGGTTTTAATTAGATAGTACCGGTGGTTTAAACATACTGATTATTATAGCATATTTTTGTGTATAGATCAACGGATTATTTGGTCTAACCCTAATAGTGACTAAGCCCATCCCCAAATTTTTCCCTCCTCTAAATTTTCCTGTGATGGCATATTAGTATAAGCTAATAAACAAAAGTTGAATGCAACCTGGAGAACGACAGATGCCTACCATTGAGCTGATTTTGCGAGATGAAAATGACCAAATTATGG
>Ga0316607_1000437_pt1 | contig 15165 bp, 13 predicted proteins | sample MIS2016062E_MG_FD_207674 | JGI IMG/M metagenome (GOLD analysis project Ga0316607, IMG submission 207674) | Microbial mat bacterial communities from Middle Island sinkhole, Lake Huron, Michigan, United States - MIS.2016.062E | ecosystem: Environmental > Aquatic > Freshwater > Lake > Sediment...
TAAGCAACTACTTTTTCCCTAACCTGCATCACAAAATTTGACAGCATTTGCAATCCCGTACTCGAAGACTTTTCCGGGTGAAATTGTACAGCCATCAAATTATCTTTAGCGATCGCCGCCGTCACATTTTGGCTACCGTGAGTCACCATTGCCGATCGCACTTCCAAATCAACCGGATCGACATAATAAGAATGCACAAAATAAACCCAAGGTTCAGCAGGTAAATTTTGCCACAGCGGCAAATCCTGAGTAAATTCCAATTGATTCCATCCCATGTGCGGAATTGTTAACCCAGGTTCCGATCGAAACCTGCGTACAGTACCTTTAATAATTCCCAATCCCGGTTCCGTACCTTCTTCGGAACTTTCAAACAGGATTTGCAAACCCAAACAGATGCCTAAAAAAGGTTTTCCAGAGGCGATCGCACTTTTAATCGGTTCTATCAAATTGCGCGATCGTAAATGCTGCATCGCCGGGTCAAACGAACCCACTCCCGGCAAAACCACCGCATCAGCCTGCTCTATTATAGCAGGAGAATCCGTAATTTTTGGCACTGCACCCACATTTTCCAAGCCTTTACAGACCGAGTGCAGATTGCCCATGTCATAGTCTACTACTGCAATGACAGACATTGACTTACTTGCCTTGTATTATTAATAGAACTATTCTTGCATACAATTAGTCAGTTGTTATTGGTTATTTGTGATTGGTTATTTGTTACTTCCAATGCCCAAGGCCCAAGGCCCAAGGCCCAAGGCCCAATTCCCAATCATTTATGACTAACAAAATCCTGCTAACATCCTTCGACACTTGGCAACCCCATCAAAAATCCAACTCTTCTGACGACTTATTAGCCAGAATTTCCCAGATCAAATCTTTGCCTTACTCCCTGACTTTCTTGAGGAAACTACCAGTAGATTTCCAGGAAGCGCCGATTTTAGCGATCGCCCAAATCAACAAAATCCAACCAGACACCATCATCTGCTGCGGTATGGCAGAAAATCGACAAAAATTAACCTTAGAATCTTGTGCTTGCTGCAATAGCGACATTCTCAAAACAGCCGTTAATCTCGAAGATCTAATGACTGATTTACCCACAACCCAAATTAGTCATAATGCCGGAAAATTTGTTTGCGAAGCCCTTTATTATGCAGTTTTAAAACACCTTGCCGATGCTCAACTTAGCACCAAATGTATTTTCGTACACGTCCCAATTTTAACAGTAGAAAATGCGGATAAAATTATCGCCGATTTTTTATCTATTGTCAATCGCCTAACAATTAGCAATTAACTATAGTCCTGGACGCAGAAACCGGGTTTTTTTTACCGAAATACTGGATTTGAGCCTTTGACGGTCGTGAACAACCCGGTTTCTTTGGTATTTATGCGTCCTGAATTAGCAATTAACCATTCACAACTAACAATTAACAACTAACAATTGGCAATTGGCAATTGCCAATTGCCAACGTTCTAGCCGCCGTAATTCCAGCCAGTGCTTTCTAGCAGCAAGGGCTCGCCCTCCCGGTGAATGCCGGCACCAACAACTTCGCCGACATACACCGTGTGATCCCCGTGTTCCACAGCACCAACAACGTTGCACTCCACGTAACCCAAAGTGTCCGAAATAATCGGACAGCCAGTTTCAGGCCCGGTATAAAATTCTACATCCTCAAATTTATCGCCGACGCGCCGCTGCTGTTTAAAGAATTTCATAGCTAACTCTTTTTGTCCCGCTTCCAGGAAACTCAAAGCAAAGACACCGCTAGCTTTAATCATCGCGTGAGACTTGGAGTCTTGCTTAACGCAGTTGACGACTAAGGGAGGGGTAAAGGAAGATTGCATCACCCAGCTAGCGGTGAAGCCGTTGACTTCCTCGCCGTCTTTGACACCGCAGATGTATAGTCCATGAGGGATTTTGCGGAGGATGGTCTTTTTCGCTTGTTCGTCTAGCACGGGCTTACCTGTTCGATCGATAACTCTACACCGCCCAGTTTACCTTTTGGAGGGCCCACAAACCCAACTGCCTTAAGGGCGATCGGCAATATTGCCTTTTTCTCCTCTTTCTTTAACTTCGCGATCTTCGCGTCTTCGCGGTTCGTTAATCAAACCCCATACTTCTTAAACCAATCTTGCAGCCGCTTCCAACCATCCTTAGCTTCTTTTTCCCGATAACTGGGGCGATAGTCGGCGTAAAAGCCGTGCGGTGTATCTGGATAAAGCACAATTTCGGAACCGCTACTTCCAGTTTTAAGAACTTGCCGCATTTTCTCGACTGTATCGTTGGGAATTGACTCGTCTTTGCCACCGTAAAGCCCCAATACAGGCACTTTGAAAGTTGGTGCAAGGTCGATCGCGCCTTTGGGAGTCAAAGCCGTAGAATCGCCAACTAAACGCCCGTACCAAGCCACTCCCGCTTTAACTTTCGGGTTGTGGGCTGCGTACAGCCAAACAATTCTGCCTCCCCAGCAAAATCCTGTAATTCCCAACTTATTAATATTGCCTTTTCCTGACTTTTGCGCCCAATCTACCGTAGCATCTAAATCGGACATAACTTGAGCATCGGGCACTTTAGAAACTACTTTGCTGATAATTTCTTGAATGTCGGTGATTTTAGAAACATCGCCTTGACGGGAAAACATCTCAGGGGCGATCGCTAAATAACCTAATTTAGCAAAACGGCGGCAAATGTCTTGAATATGAGCATGAACTCCGAAGATTTCTTGAATTACTAAAACTACTGGAAAATTGCTGCCGGTGGCGGGCATTGCTCTATATGCTGGAATTTGCCCGTCTTTGACGGGAATCTTCACTTCACCTGCGATTAAACCGCTAGCATCAGTGGTAATAACTGCCGCAGCAATAGGATGAACTGCGAGGGCAAATCCGGCGCTTAATGCGGTGACAATGATAAATTTTCTGCGAGTTAAGTCTTTCATGTCGATTTTAGATTTTAGATTGGGTAATTTATAATTATAAATTGGGAATCGGTAATTGGAAATTGGCAGCAACAAATAACCAATAACCAATAACCAATAACCAATAACTAATGACGAAAAAGCCGATCGTGCTCTGGATGATAAAGACGCGATCGCCCTTCAACCTCTTTTCCCAACGCCGGACTAATCACATACATAGTCGTTCTAATCAAATTATTTTCGCGAGTAACAACAGCCATTTTGTCAAGAGGAACCAGCAAAATCTTTTCATCCGGCCAGCCCAACCGATAACAAATCGCCACAGGCAAATCTGATGGGTAATGTTCCATCAATTTAGCTTGAGCCTGTTCGACATGGCGAGCACTCAAATACAAGCACAAACTGGCTTGATGAGCAGCTAAACTCGCCAATTCTTCCCGTTGGGGCACTTCAGTTCTGCCACTAATTCGGGTTAGAATAATTGTCTGCACAATTCCCGGCACTGTCAACTCAATTTTCAGTTTAGCCGCCGCCAATTGGAAAGCACTAATTCCCGGTATCACCTCAAAAGGAATTTCCGCTGCGGCTAAAGCTTGCATTTGCTCGCCGACAGCCCCGTAGAGACAGGGATCTCCTGAATGGAGGCGGACGACGCTTTTGCGATCGCGCACTCGTTCCACCATCAAAGGTACAATCTCTTCCAGCGTCTTATCGGCAGTTTGGATAATTTCAGCATCCGCGCGCACCCCCTGCAAAATTTGCTCTGGTACTAGGGAATCAGCAAACAATATCACATCGGCCGCAGCCAGTAATTTTTGAGCCTTAACAGTCAATAAATCGGGATCGCCCGGCCCTGCACCCACAATGTATACCCCTGGCATGAGGGATTCAGCCTCTGTTAAACTCATTGCTACTAAAAAATTTGCTAAATTTGCCTGCTTTTCCTGATGCACCTCTTTCGGCTAGAAGTAAGGGTTGGTAGATGCACCCTGGTTTGAACCCTAGAGATTACTCTCTGGGGTTTTTTTATGGCTCTTCAGGCGATTTCTGAGTGATATCTGCCCGATCGCATTTAGGGGAAACAACATCCGGCAAAGCGCGATCGAAATAATAAAGCCAAGCCAACCCGCCCAAACCTAAAACAATCCCAGTCAAGCTTACCATCTGCGCCGTCCGCAGCGGCCCGAACATCAAACTGTCAGTTCGCAACCCTTCAATCCAGACTCTACCAGAACTGTAAGCCGTCAAATAAACCAAAAATAAACTACCGATTTTAAAGCGAATTTTACCCTGCACATCACGGAAAAACAACGTCAGCAGCAACCCAAATACTGTCAAATTCCACAGAGATTCGTAGAGAAATGTGGGGTGAAAATATTCAAAATTGGCGTAGGGCTGTGGGCGATGTTCTAGGGGAATATACAGTTTCCAAGGTAAATCTGTAGGACGGCCAAAAGCTTCGGAGTTAAAGAAATTTCCCCAGCGTCCGATTGCTTGACCAAGAATTGCCGAAGGCGCGACTAAATCGGCCAATTTCCAAAAAGAAACTTGCTGAATTTTAGCAAAAATTAAAGCTGCGATCGTGCCACCCAACATCGCCCCATGAATAGCAATTCCACCTTTCCAAATCGCCATAATATCTTCTGGGCGCTGGGCGTATTGCTGCCACTCGAAAGCAACGTAATAAATTCTGGCACTGGGAATAGCGCCCACAACTAGCCAGATTGCCAAGTCGCCCAGCAATTCGGGGTTGATGCGACGCTTGGTGGCTAAGTATTGGGAAAGACTGACTCCAATCAAGACGGCAGAAGCAATCAACAAGCCGTACCAGCGGATCGCTATAGGGCCGAATTCAAAGATCATCGGGCCGGGGGATGTAAATTGAAACCCTAGGGGCAGCGCGAGAATATTTAGCACCATGAAAGTTGGATTAATTTTGGTGGAAAGTAGTTAAATTTACAATACTCTTTAACAAACTACAGAGTTTATTTTAGATGCCTGTGGTCATTTAGATGCACTTTTTCCGGGATTTTGCCAAAAATTCACTTGTTCGTGGAAATTTCTGTCAGGAGTTTTCTCTGTGAGTCCACCATCAGATCCCCCCTAACCCCCCTTAAAAAGGGGGGAACCGGATTATTCTTAAAGTCAACCCCTACTCCCCTTCTTAAGGGGGATTTAGGGGGATCGAGACTTCTGTCTTTTTGACGATCGACGGCAGCTTTGGTCGAAAAGTTTTAAGATAGAGGGTAGCTTAAAATTTTTTGATGACCTATGTCCCCTACTTCCGTTTCTGTTGTGCACTCTTCTGGTAATTCCAAAGGTGCGAATCAGTCTGGCAAGACTGGTGCTTTTGCTGTTGAGTCTGGTAAGATTCCACCCTTGTTGGGGGCGAGTTTGGCTGAGTTAACGGAGTGGGTGCAGCAACAGGGCCAACCTGCTTATCGCGGAAAGCAGTTGTACCAGTGGATTTATGAGAGAGGGGCCCGATCGCTTTCTGAGATTTCTGTATTCTCGAAACAGTGGCGCGAGACTGTTGCTGATATTCCGATCGGGCGATCGACTCTTCACTATCGATCGGTCGCACCAGACTCCACCGTCAAGTATCTCTTAAAATTAGCAGACGGTCAAATCATTGAAACAGTCGGCATTCCCACCGAAAAACGGCTGACTGTCTGCGTATCTGCACAAGTTGGCTGCGCGATGGGCTGCGATTTTTGCGCTACAGGAAAAGGCGGTTTTAAGCGCAATTTAGAAAAACACGAAATAGTCGATCAAGTATTAACTGTTCAGCAAGATTTCGGGCGTAGAGTCAGCCACATCGTATTTATGGGCATGGGAGAACCATTGCTGAATTTCGATCATGTTGTAACTGCTGTTAAATGTTTGAATGAAGACGTCGGAATTGGACAGCGAAATATTACCATTTCCACAGTAGGAATTCGCAATCGCATTCGCAAATTAGCCGAACAGCACTTGCAAGTTACCCTCGCTGTCAGTCTCCACGCTTCCAATCAAAGATTGCGTGAAGAATTAATTCCTAGCGCCCACCCTTATCCTTTGGATGAGTTAGTAGCAGAATGTCGCGAATATGTTCAATCAACCGGGCGCAGGTTGAGTTTTGAATATGTGCTTTTAGCAGGTGTGAATGATTTACCAGAACACGCGGCGGAGTTAGCTGGTCATTTGCGCGGCTTTCAGTGTCACGTCAATTTGATTCCTTACAATCCGATTCAGGAAGCTGAATATAAACGGCCTACTCCCAATCGAATTAACAGTTTTGTTGCGGTTTTGAAGGAGAAGAAAATTGCAGTTAGCGTGCGGTATTCTCGCGGGTTGGAGGCGGATGCGGCCTGCGGGCAATTGCGGGCTTCTGAGGTTTAGCTGCGGGTTTCTAACAGCGATCGCGTTTTACGTTTAGCGGTAAGGTGCGCATTGCGCACCCTACAAATAACAGGTAGTTTAGCGGTAAGGTGCGCATTGCGCACCCGACAAATAGTTGAGCGGTAAGGTGCGCATTGCGCACCAGACAAGTTGAGCGGTAAGGTGCGCATTGCGCACCAGACAAGTTGAGCGGTAAGGTGCGCATTGCGCACCCGACAAATAGTTGAGCGGTAAGGTGCGCATTGCGCACCAGACAAGTTGAGCGGTAAGGTGCGCATTGCGCACCCGACAAATAGTTGAGCGGTAAGGTGCGCCCTGCGCACCAGACAAGTTGAGCGGTAAGGTGCGCCCTGCACACCAGACAAGTTGAGCGGTAAGGTGCCCATTGCGCACCAGACAAATAGTTGAGTGGTAAGGTGCGCATTGCGCACCAGACAAATAGTTGAGTGGTAAGGTGCGCCCTGCACACCCGACAAATAGTTGAGCGGTAAGGTGCGCATTGCGCACCAGACAAGTTGAGCGGTAAGGTGCGCATTGCGCACCCGACAAATAGTTGAGCGGTAAGGTGCGCCCTGCGCACCAGACAAGTTGAGCGGTAAGGTGCCCATTGCGCACCAGACAAGTTGAGCGGTAAGGTGCCCATTGCGCACCAGACAAATAGTTGAGTGGTAAGGTGCGCATTGCGCACCAGACAAATAGTTGAGTGGTAAGGTGCGCCCTGCACACCAGACAAGTTGAGCGGTAAGGTGCGCCCTGCACACCAGACAAGTTGAGCGGTAAGGTGCGCCCTGCACACCCTACAAGTTGAGCGATAAGGTGCGCCCTGCGCACCCTACAACTAACAACTAACCAGATATTTAAACAGTTTCCTCGATTAAATCTGCTTCAGCTTCCCGGCGTCTTGTCATACCTTTTTCAATGGGCGTTCCCAGCCAAATCCGTTTCATTTTGCGGATTTGTTCGGCAATTCCATGCACATTTTTTTTCGTTACTAAATCGCGAACTACACGCATTTCCAGGCGGCGGTTTCCCTGCATACTTGTGCCGCGATTGAATACCAAACTTACCAATCCTCCTTGAACATTTGCGGGCAATTCTTCAAAACCGGGAAATGCCTCTTTTGTCAGATTGTAAAATTTCGGCACTGTGACAACATTAAAAACTTCCCAGGCTAATTCCCAGGGAACAATCATGTCTCTAACACTATCTAAACGTTGTTTTGCTGCATCCTCAGTCAACCCGCAGCAATCACTCAAACGCTGTTGCTCAACATCTCCTAATTTGTGCCAATCTTGGTTGAAAACTTCTATACTGTTGTAACCGAGGTCGTAACCGATGCCGATCGTAATTCCTGATTGTCCTTCCGGCCAAGTTGGACTCTGCAAAAACTTTTCGTAATATTGCTGTCCGCCACCAATCTCGAATTCCAAAATTAGTTGAATTGCCTTATAGGATAAAAGTGACGACCCCAGCAGTTCCCCAGGGAACAAAGCAGTCAGGGTTTTGACGCCAGCAACTCCATCGGTAACAAGGCCTTGATTACTCTGAAATTGCTTCACCGCTGCTTCTGTTTTCGGCCCAAACTTACCATCTGCACTCCCTGAATTCAATCCCAATTCCAGCAAGCGTTTTTGCAGTTTAACAACATCGGAACCTGACGCACCTAATTTGAGAGTTTGCATAATCTGTTTCCCTTTGATACTATAGGCAAATTAACTTTTGCTTCAAATCAAACCATAAATTAGGCATCAAAAAAATCCGGTTTCTTGAAGAAACCGGATTTTTCACGCTCACGCGGCGTGTTTTCGATACCACTCGATCGTATTTTTTAACCCTTCCTTAAACTCCGTCTGTGCGGTAAACCCAAACGCATTTTTTGCCCTTTCTGTATCCAAACATCGGCGCGGCTGACCGTTCGGTTTATCTGTTTCCCAAACAATTTCGCCTTTAAACTCCATCAATTCGCAAATTAACTCGCTCAACTCTCGAATGGGGATTTCATAATTCGTTCCCAAATTCACCGGTTCGGAGTCATTGTAATTCTGGGTTGCCATCACAATTCCCCGCGCGGCATCTGTGGAATACAAAAACTCGCGGGTAGGGCTACCATCGCCCCAAACTGGTAATGTTTTGTCTCCCCTTTCTTGGGCTTCGTGGACTTTCCGAATTAACGCGGGGATGACGTGAGAACTCTTGGGGTCAAAGTTGTCTTCCGGGCCGTATAAATTGACTGGCAGCAAGTAGATGCCGTTGAATCCGTACTGCTGGCGATAGGATTGCAGTTGCACTAATAAGGCTTTTTTGGCAATTCCGTAAGGGGCATTTGTTTCTTCTGGGTAGCCGTTCCAGAGGTCATCTTCTTTGAAGGGAACGGGAGTGAATTTGGGATAAGCACAAATTGTGCCGACGCAGACAAATTTTTCGACTCCGGCTGCGTAGGCTGCGTGAATTAGTTGCACGCCCATCATCAAGTTGTCGTAAAATAATTCAGCGGGTTTTAGTTGATTTAAACCAATGCCGCCGACGTGGGCGGCGAGGTGAATTATGAGATCTTGTTGGTTGGCGGCGCGTTGGCAGTTTTCCATGATGCGGAGGTCGCAATCGCGCGATCGCGTTACCGCAATTTTATTAGCATCAGCCCCCGCTTTCACTAATTGGTCTATTACCTGACGACCCAAAAAACCGGTGCCGCCCGTTACCAGAATCTGCTTGTTGCTTAAATCTAAGCTGGTCATGTTCTTATCCTCATGTTCCATAAAGGTCGATCGACAATCTCAAATCTAAAACTGTTGTCCCAGCCAAACAAACTGTTAGAGGACTTAAGTCAACTTATGACCTTGCTGTTTGAGGGTCGATCGCTAATAGCTTTTAAGTAGCCGGACAGATCAACGCAACTATCTTCGCTCTTTGTGCAAGCTGTCGAATTTTGTCCACTTAGCTTGACGCCTTAATCAAATCCGTGGCCAGAACCTCGAAGTTGAGTTTCGAGAGCTTTGATGTCAGAATCTACCATTAAGTGAACTAACTCTTCAAACGTCACCGAAGGTTCCCAGCCCAACTGCTGACGCGCCTTAGTCGAGTCGCCAATTAACAGTTCAACCTCTGCCGGACGCAGGTAGCGTTCGTCAAACTCCACGTACTCGTGCCAATCTAAATTGACGCGCTTGAAAGCCAAATCTAGAAATTCTCGGATCGAATGGGTTTCGTTGGTAGCGATCACATAATCGTCTGGCTTATCTTGCTGTAGCATCAGCCACATCGCCTTTATGTAATCCTTCGCATATCCCCAGTCGCGCTTGGAATCGAGATTGCCCAAGTAAAGCTTTTTCTGCTTGCCTGCTACAATTCTGGCTACAGCGCGAGTAATTTTGCGGGTGACAAAAGTTTCGCCACGGCGGGGAGATTCGTGGTTGAACAGAATGCCGTTACAGGCAAAAAGTCCGTAAGATTCGCGATAATTTATTGTCTGCCAGTGACCGTAAACTTTCGCGCAAGCATAAGGACTTCTGGGATAAAAAGGCGTTGTTTCTGTTTGCGGAACTTCCTGCACCAAACCAAACATTTCAGAAGAACCAGCTTGATAGAAACGCACTTCAATGCCAGTGCGATGCTGATAGTCTCGAATTGCTTCTAGCAAGCGCAGCACGCCCATTCCCACGGTGTCAACGGTATATTCCGGGGAGTCAAAGCTAACTCTGACGTGGGATTGAGCGCCCAAGTTGAAAATTTCTGTAGGTTGGACTTCTTCGATAATGCGGCGCAGAGTAGTGCCGTCGGTCAAGTCGCCGTAGTGCAGAAATAACTGGGCGTCCTCGCTGTGAGGATCGACATAAATGTGGTCAATTCGATCGGTATTGAAAGTAGAACTGCGCCGGATAATGCCGTGAACTTCATATCCCTTCTCTAACAGGAATTCGGTCAAGTAAGAACCATCTTGACCTGTAATACCCGTGATTAGTGCTTGCTTCCGTTGCGTCATCTAAATTTTTCCTTTACTGACTGTTAACTCACAACAAATTTACAGGGCAGGAGACTGTTGAGTTACCTGCCGACCGTATTCTCAAGTTCTACGTTAACTCAAAATTCCTCGATCGCCCTCAAGGATTTGTGTATTTGCTCATACTTTGAATGGTCAGTCAGTAGTCAGAGTAATCAACAGTAGCAAAATCATCAAGCTGAGCGCTGACTACTGACAAAAATTAGTAGGCGCCGTTATTTTTGGGAAAAATTACCACACCAATTGTTTTGAAAACGATCCACATATCCATCCAAAGGTTTTTGTCATTTGCATAATAGAGGTCGATCTGGACTCGGCGGGGATAAGGAATGTCATTGCGGCCCGATACTTGCCACAAGCCTGTAATGCCAGGTCTGATCGTCAAAATTTTGTTAATGTAACGGCCATATCTCGGCAGTTCCTCCTCAACTAAAGGTCTCGGCCCGACAACACTCATATCTCCTTTGAGAACGTTCCAAAACTGGGGGAATTCATCTAAACTGGTTCCTCGTAAAAATCTTCCAATCCAGGTAATTCGAGGGTCTTGTTTCAGCTTGAAATTGTCTTCAAACTCTTGACGCAGAGCCGGCGATTTTTCGATGATTTCTAGCAATACATCGTCCGCATTTTCCACCATCGTTCGGAATTTAAGGCAATAGAACATTTTGCGGTTTTTGCCTACTCGTTCCTGCACGTAAAAAATCGGTCCGGGCGAGCTTAAGGCAATGGAAAGAGCCAAAAGCAGGTAAACCGGGGCAAACAGGATCAGAACCGAGAGGGAAAACAGTATGTCAAATAACCGCTTGAAAAATTCTCCGTCGAGGCTAGTCTGAGAAAGACTGATGCGTCTGTCTCGGCGCAAAACAGGCCCAAAACCACGTCTCGCGATCGCTAGAATTACCTTGCCGGAGATTAGTTGGCTGTCGGCAGTCATCTTACTCCTTCACTTCACACCACACACAGTCTCGATCATAAAGCCTCAAGACACTTTGTTCGATCGAATAATGTTTCCAATACCCAATTTTTTCAGGTCGTGGGCTGTGGGGCCGATTTTGAGGGATGAAGGAAGACATCAGTAGACAGATTAATGACCAACGCCCTAGGCCCCATGCCCCATCCCTCCGCTTCGCTTCGCCCAATTTCCCATCTTCCGGTTTAACTCCCAGGCCCGGTAAAATCAAGTCCGTGGAATTCCTGATAGCACTGTTCCACAAAAGCTAGATAGCGCTGTTCAAAGACTTCTGGGGCAAACTGGGCGCTGTGGGCGCGCCCCATTTCTGGCTGAAATTTCCCTGACAACTGCTCAAATGCCTCCACAGTTTCCACTAATGCTGCTTCGGTTTGGTCAGCAAAAAATAAACCAGTCCCTGTCTTTGGGTGTTGGCGAATGTCAAGCACTGTTTCCAAGGCTCCGCCTCCTGCATAGGCAATTACCGGTGTTCCGCAAGCTTGAGCTTCTACCAAAGCTATGCCAAAATCTTCGCAAGCTGCATACACAAAAGCTTTTGCCTCTGCCATGTACTTTTCTACTACCTCTGTTGGCTGGTGGCCGAGGATTTGCACGTTGGGTTTTGCTATTTGCCGAATCATGTCTAACTCTGGCCCGGTACCGATGACAACTAGAGAACGCCCTAATTTATTGAATGCTTTGACGATTAAAGAGATTTTTTTGTAACTTACCAACCGGCAAACAGTCACGTAAAAATCTTGTTTCTGTGCCCTACAGGAAAATCGAGCGATATCTACCGGCGGATAAATCACCTCGGCCCGCCGTCGATAACACCGCCAAATCCGGCGCGCTGTGTGTTGGGAGTTGGCGATGAAATAATCGACGCGGTTGGCGGAAATTACGTCCCATTGGCGCAGTCGGTGCAGTAAATATCGCGTCAGCACCCCTGGGATGCCCCGTCCGGCTTTGCTACTGTGCAAATAGTCAAAAGTCATGTCCCAGGCGTAACGCATGGGTGTGTGGCAGTAACAGACGTGTAGTTGCCCTGGACTGCTGAGGATGCCTTTGGCGACGGCGTGGGATGATGAGAGGATGATGTCATATTCGCGTAAATCTAGTTGTTCGATCGCGATCGGCAGTAGGGGCAAATATTTTTGAACACCGCTGCGGGCCAAGGGAAAGTGCTGCAAAAATGTTGTGCCAATCTGTCGTTTGAAAAGATAGCTTTCGGGATTGACTGATTCAAAGTCGATGAGGGCATAGATATCAGCGTCTATGTATTTGAGGATTTCCTGCACTACCAATTCTGAACCGCCAGTGGCTAAGGGCGTTAACCATTCGTGAACAAGGGCGTATTTGAGTTTTTCTACAGCAGATTTCACTCTTCTCTCCACACCAGTAACAATTTTGAGCTTTGGATTGAGGCTAGCAAAAAAAACAATCCCTCTTGTCTGTAGCCGATCGAACTATTTGTTTGCGCCAGTTCTGTCAAGATCAATTTTACTCTGATGGGTTGCCCGATCGACTTACTGAAAATGACAGTACAAAGCTGTTGTGAAATCATAGACAGCCAGACATAAGAGTGCTGGATGAATGAAATTGTTGACAAGAACTACTTTAGGCTAAATACTGAAGGGGATTTTCGATCGCCCGGAGCACAGATTTAGGCGATCGGCTCAATGTGGTGTGAGATAAAAATATGTCCAGAATTTTGTGGAAAGGGTTCTTAGTCAGTCCCGCTGTATTGGCAGCAAGTTTGCTAGTTTCTTCTGTTGCCCTAGCAGCAGAGCCACCTGTCGAAATTTCTCTGGTCACTGAAGCCAGTAAATTGCAATTAGCAGATTCTGTAACTGAGGCAGTAAAGCCTGAACCCGAAGCGGTAAAGGCAGATACAGTGTCACTAGCTAGCAATTCGAGTGTTGAGACTATTGAGACTATTGAGAATCAACAAGGGGCGATCGCTCCGGGCGACCCGGTTGCAGAACAGGCAAAAGAACCGTCCAACACAGTTGCAGCAGCAGATTTAGCCGAAACGCCACCCTCGGCAACTAATTTAACGGCAGCCCAAACCGCCCCAGAAGCAGATTTAGCAGCAACGCCACCCGCCGCCGCACCCAGTACCGCAGTTGTACCAGCTAATTTAAGTGCAGAAAAACCAGCAGCACAACCAGAGCAGATTTCCCAATCAACTCCTCTGACTGTCGAATCTCAATCACAGTCAAACTCTTTAGAGCAAATTAATCAGTACAGCGCCGAAGGTAGCGACGAAAGTGCTGCGGGCCAAGTAACCTCGGTTTCGCAACTGTCTGACGTGCGACCAACCGATTGGGCGTTCCAAGCTTTGCAATCCCTAGTAGAGCGCTATGGCTGTATAGCTGGCTATCCTGACGGTACTTTCCGCGGCAACCGGGCGATGACTCGCTACGAGTTTGCGGCGGGTTTAAATGCGTGTTTGGATAAAGTGACAGAGCTAATTAAAGGCGGTACAGGAAATCTGGCAACTAAAGAAGATTTAGCTTCTATCCAAAAATTGCAAGAAGAATTTGCCGCCGAATTGGCAACTTTGCGCGGCCGCGTAGACGCTTTGGAAGCGCGCACGGCTGAATTAGAAGCAAATCAGTTTTCGACTACTACTAAACTCAATGGCGAAGTGATATTCGCTTTGACAGGCATCGCCGGTGGAGATAATGCTAATGGTCACGCAGCCGATAAAACGACGGCTTTTGGCAGCAGGGTTCGTCTCAATTTCGACACGAGTTTCTCTGGCAAAGATTTGCTGAGAACTCGATTGCAAGTTTTAAATTTGGGTGCGTTTTCTACTAATAATACGAACACTGCTGAAGGGGAATTGCGGTTTAATGCTGGGCCTTTTGGAACAGCTAGCAATACTGTAGCTCTAGATGCGCTGCTTTATCAATTCCCGATCGGCAAAAGCACGACTGTAATTCTCGAAGCTAATGCCGGTGCTGCTGACGATTTCACCAATACTGTCAACCCATACTTTGACGGAGATGGCGGCAGCGGTGCTCTTTCTAACTTCGGTACTCGCAACCCGATTTACTATTTGACTGGCGGTTCTGGTATCGCCCTCAGACACCAGTTTGGGGAAAAAATCGAACTGAGTTTGGGATATTTGGCCAGCAATGCTGCGAACCCGACGCGGGGAAATGGTTTGTTTAATGGCCCTTACGGCGGTTTGGCTCAGTTGACTTTTAAACCGAGCGACAGCATCGCTTTAGGTTTAACTTACGTTAATTCCTACAACTTCGTCACTGGTACGGGCAGTAATGCTTCTAATTTCCCTCGTCTCGGTTCTTTCGGATTCGTTGGTAGTAGCGATCTGCCGGTTTCTAGCAATTCTTACGGCGCGGAGGCTTCGTGGCGATTGAACCGTGGATTTGCGATCGGCGGTTGGGCTGGTTACACCAATCAGCGCATTTTATCCAACTTGGCAACTTCTACCGGTTCTGTCCAGCGGGGAGACCAGAAAATCTGGAACTGGGCTGTTACTTTGGCTTTTCCAGATTTGTTGAAAGAGGGAAATGTGGCGGGGATTCTGGTAGGTATGGAACCGAGGGTGACAAGTTCTACTAATTCGACTTTACCGAAAGATAAGGATACTTCGCTGCACGTTGAAGGTTTTTATCAATTTAAGTTGAGTGACAATATTTCGGTCACTCCTGGTTTAATTTGGCTGACTGCTCCCGATCACAATAACAAGAATTCCGATTTGGTGATTGGCGTGGTTAGGACGACTTTTACTTTCTAGGTTGGCTGGGCTGATGATAGCCTTTCGTCTCCTTCTTCACTTGTAGGGTGCGCAGTGCGCACCTACTAATTACTCTCCTTCTTCACTTGTAGGGTGCGCAGTGCGCACCTACTAATTACTCTCCTTCTTCACTTGTAGGGTGCGCAGTGCGCAC
>Ga0316607_1000438_pt1 | contig 15123 bp, 16 predicted proteins | sample MIS2016062E_MG_FD_207674 | JGI IMG/M metagenome (GOLD analysis project Ga0316607, IMG submission 207674) | Microbial mat bacterial communities from Middle Island sinkhole, Lake Huron, Michigan, United States - MIS.2016.062E | ecosystem: Environmental > Aquatic > Freshwater > Lake > Sediment...
TTATCTTGATAGTTTAACAACTGGGATTAATGACCCTCGCACAGCAGCTGTATGTAAAGCTGTATGTCATAGAAATAGAGAAATGTTGCTTGAAGCAATGTCTGGAAGTACATCACAGGCTATGGGATGGACAGTAATGTCATTTCCTATACTTGTTGATATATATAGAGAGCCAAATGTTGCAGAAATTGCAAATATATATCCTATTGATAAACCGATGATTTCAGTTCCTAAAGCAAATGTGAAGTATCAAACTAGAAGTTATGATGGTGCTTCAGTTGAAGAAGGATATTTACCAACAGGTACAAAAAGAGTAGGCGCTGGACTTGTGCGAATCACTGTTCCGCCAAATTCTATGACAAATATATTTTCTAGTCAAATGTATAATCCTGAGTATATGAAAATGAATAAAAGATTTACTATTTTGAATGGTATTGAAATAGTAGAAAAAAATATTCAGGGAAATACAGTATCAACATTTAATGTTGATGTTATGGTTAGACCTGATAGTAGAAATCAATTAGTGTGTGAATTTGAATTTAATGATTCTAATGCTGAGGTTGTTACTGGTGTTATAAATGGAAATGTTAATTATGATAAAGGTATAATTAATTTTTCTGTAAATTTTATTGGTGGGACTTCTGGTCATACATATGAGTGTATTCATGCTGATTTTGATCTAAGATTTATTCCTCAGAATACAATGAATGGTAGAACAAAAATTAGCATCGTGAATGAAGTGCGTGATATTTCGATAGATCCAAACGAAGATTTTGTAATTGATATATCAGAAGAAGAGATGCAAGATTATTCTAGTATCTTTAAGATTGATATTGTAAGAACACTTTCAGATGTTATTAAAAGACAAATTCTTTTAAATAAAGATTTTGAATTGTCTTATTTCTTAAAGGCTGCTGAAAGTGAAATGAGAAAATATGGTACATATTTAGTTGTGGATTTAACAAAATATAGAGATATGAATAATTATCTGTCACCTAATAATATTGCTGATATTTATAGAACAGTTTCTCCGGCGATTTCAACATTGTTTTCATTTATTAGAAAGAATTTTAATATGGAGCCAACATATCTATTAGCTGGTTTAAAAACAGCTGCTATGTTGAGAACAATGCAAGATCTTATGGCAGTAAATCTTCCAGATTTAAGAGGTGAAATAGGTTTTAGTGGTGTTACAACTTCAAAATTTATGAAGATGAAAATTCTTGAATGTTATACTATTGAAGATAATACTATTTATATGGTAACAAAACCTGGAGATAATGCACTTCAATATGCATCTATAGTTGATTTTGTTTTTCAACCTATGTATGTTATTAAAGAGATAACTGATGGTAATACAAGACAATTTGTGAGATCAAGAACAAGTATTGAAATTCTTAGAACAAATGGAATGGGTTGTATTAAAGTTCTTGGTTTAGATCAATTTAGTGGAGTTACTAACTAGTTAATATGGCTGCTTTTATAAAATTAGAAGAAAAAGAATCAGTTAGTCAAAAAATTAGAGATGAAATTACTGAGTCTATTAATAACTATATTGAGGCTCATAAGATAAATAAAATAACAAAAAATTTATATTTTACAGACAAACATATATCTCCGTCAATAATGAAAACAATAATCAATACTGTAAAAGGAATAGATGGTTTTAAAAAAGTTTTTAATACTATTTATTATACAAATAATTTGTCTAAAATTTAAGTTTTTTAGAGAGGAGGATTTTTAAAATATGAGTGTTATAAATCCATATTTAGATGCGGTAGAAAGTTTAAAATCATTAAAAATGACTGAGGCTATTTTACCAATTTCAAAGAAAAAGTGCTATGTTACATCAATGTTAGTTGGTGAAGAATTAAATATTAAGACTTCGAAAGCGGGTCCAGGTATATTAGATAGAGAAATAATTCGAATACTTCATAAATATACAACATTTGTTGAAGAAGAACGTAATTTTAAGCCAACATTAGATGAATTTACTGAAATGCTTTCATATCATGATAAATCAAGTTTATTATGGGCATTATATAATGCAACTTATGATGTTATTTCACAAGAACGAAAAATATTTTGTGAATCATGTAAATCTGAATTTAATGAGAGAATTTTGGCAGATGATCTGATTCACGAAGATACATATACATTTTGGGAAGAAGATTTACCATTCAACGAATATGGTCATTTAATTGAAATAACATTTGGTGATATTAATTTTAGTTTTTTAACAAAGTTACCATCAATTAAAGATTCGAATATATTAATGGGAAGAATTTCTGTTGGCGAGTTGCAAAAAAACATGGATGATATAGGTGAACTATTTAAACGAAGTCAATTTATGGCTCTAGTAACAAAAGCTATACGATTCCAAGGTAAAAAGTTAAATCCTGTTGAAACAAGTAATTTACAAGAGATTTTAATAAGCTGTGAGAAATTTCCAGAAGTTTTATTTGATCAGTTATTTAAGCAATATAATGATAAATTTGATAAATATTCACCAAAATATTATAAAAATGTAAAATGCTCACATTGTGATTTTGAATTTAAATATAATGTAGATATTCAAACAGAGTTTTTTCGCAGACGCCTTCTTGGTGGAGAGTAGAGCTTCAAAGCACTACAATTCTTTTGTTGATACTTTTGTATTTTATCAGACATTATTTAATGGATCTGGAGATTTAAATTCAATTTTAAATTTACCATATCCATTATATCGTGATATAATATTAGCACAAGTTCAAGAAAAAAGAAAAGAAAATTCCATATCGAAGAGGGCTTTTCAAAAGCAAGCAATACCTGTTAAAAAATCATCTAATAAAAAAGTAAAAAAATAAAAATAGTAGGATTAATTATGGATAATGTAGTTGTTGATTTGAGTAAACTTCCATCAACAGTCCTTTCAAAATTGCCATATTCAATTAAAACACATAAACAAATATACGATTTAAATGAATTACCATTTGATATTCAATATATATTGCAAGAATATCTAAATGCAAAATCCGAAAGTGTTTATTATGATTTGGTTCTAGATGCAACACCAGAAATATCAGAATATGGTGATTTTAAAGTTATAGATAATTTATTTGATCTTATAACAGAATATATTAAGAACTATATTCAAATTCAACCTGGAGATTATCCTTTCGATCCAAATTTTGGAAGTAAATTAAAACGATATATACAAACTTTAGATAAAAAAGTTCAAAATCAATTAATATCTAAAGAAATTGAAAATATTGTAAGAATGTTGACTATAGATATTAAAGCTGATATAAAAATATTAGATTTTTCTACATTAAAAACATCTTCTACTGGATTAGATGTTGAATATAGTTTTAAGATTAGATTAAAAGTTAATAATTCAGTTCGTGATTTAACAATGACTATGACTTAAAAATAGAATATTATGAATTAAATTAGATTCATAATATTCTATTTTTGATATTTATTTTATAAATTCACTGTGACCAATAATACTTAATTCATAATTTTTATTATTATATATTTTTTTTATTTTTATTAAATTTATAAATCCAATAACATCAATATTTATTTTTTTATTCAAATATATATCAATAAATTTGTCATTTTTAATAAATTCAAATATATCATTGAAAATAAGAGTTATATTATATAACATATTTTCATAATATTTAGAAATTCTTCCTATAAATTTTTTATTGTTAAGTGTGAAATATACATTTCCAGTCGCTTTTCCCGCGACAGCCAATATAAAACCTTTATTGAATATTATACTAAATATTTTATTTTTATCTGTTATGAAGTCGGTTATATTTGATTCTATATTTAAATCAATTTTATTATTTTTATTAAATTGAATGAACAGTTTTGGAACAATATCAAAAATATTTATTTCAGAATTATTATTTCTTTTTATATCAAAGTGTAATAATCCATTTGTTATTTTTGGAAATTGTGTAAATATTTTTGTTTTTAAATTTATTTGATTAATACAATCATATTTTATAATATTATTTTCTTTTATACATGAAGAAATAAAATTTATAACATTATCAATTTCATTAATTCTATATAATTTGTCATCAGATATATTTATATTTGAATTTATTTTATTATTTTCTTTTGTAAATGTTGATATGATAGATATATTATTTTTATATTCATTTAGTAATAAAAAAGATTTTTCATTATTGTATAATATTTTCATTTGTTTCCTCTATTTTTTAAAAATGTTTAAAAAATATTTCTATATAATTATTTTAGGTGATAAAATATATGTTACAATCAATACTACATGAAACAAAATATGTCCAAGATGTTTATTCAGAATATTTAAATTTTATTAATAGATATCAGAATTTAAACAGACAGGGAGTATTTTTAAAGTATTATAATATAGATCTGATTGAATCTACTTATGAAAAAAATATAGAATCGACTTATGATATTTATAATATATCAGATATAAAATTTAATTTATATGAAATGTGTCCAGCGTTTTTTATTCAACCGCTTGTAAATAGAGTAAACAATGTTTCAGATGTAAAAGGTCAATTTTTTGATGCTACATCATCTGTTGTTTTATATACAATTAAAACACCACAAATTAATGATTTAATAACATTTTATAATCCAGTAAAATCAGATGAGATATTAAGAGTTAATAGTATTTCTGTTGCAACTAATTCTTTTTATTCACCAGCAAATTTAAAATGGTTTGAATTAGAATTAGAGTACGCACCAGTTAAAATAGAAAATATTAAAATAAGAGAAAAATATATTTATGATTTATCATTAGAAAAATATATATATTATGATACCTATGTTTCTAAGTTGTCTTTGTTTAATAATATTATTAAAAAATTAGATTTATTATCAATTTATTATAATTCACGATACGATATTTATAAATTAAATAATATTGTTCCGAATATTTTAAATGAAATCTTTATTTACTTAAAAAAAAATTATTCAAATAATTTTAATAGAATATTAGATAAATATTTATTACCTTATGGTTACGAATCATTAAATAATGTAAATTTAATTAATAATTTATTAGATATTAAAAAACAAAATATTATACCATATTCACTTGAATATATATATTATGATTTTAATACTAAAGAAAAAAATAGATATGTATATAAAACTGGAAATATAGATTTTGACAATGTTATAGATATAATAGTTGAAATTATTGATTTAATTATAAAAAATGAAGAGTTATTTAAATGAATGAAAATGATATAAAAACTTATTTTAATGATTTTATAAAACAATATATACCATATAAAGAATCGAAAAGTTTTATAAAATTGGTGGATTTTATTTCTGATAAATATTTATCTGATTTATATAATAAAAATCCATTAGAATTAAAACAGCTATTTGAAAATAATTCAATTCCGATTGAAGTTTATAATAATTTATTATATAGTATTGGTGTTAGTAAAAATATAATAGATTCATTATCTTTAAATGATAAAATATTATTCTTTTCTGCTTTATCAGATTTTCAAAGATATAAGGGTACAGTTAAATTTTTTAAAAAAGTAGCTGAAACTTTTAATGATAAATTTAATATTTATGAATTATATGTTGGTGAAGATCAATTTGGTAATATAGTTTTTAAACCACAATTAATATATAATCATTCTGAAGATAATAATACATCGATAAAAAATATTAATTATAGTGATGTTTATAATAATATTCCAAATTTCTTAATATCTATTGATAATATAGTTAATTTAAAAATAAATAATAATATTATACTTCCAGTGAAAACTAATCTTATTTTGCTCGAATATGATTTTACATCTAATGCAGATATGATTATAGGGATAATTACTTCTAGTGTTCTTAAAGAATATGGTCATATAATAATAGATTTATATATTGATGACCAGATTTATCAAATAAAATTATTAGATATTTATTTTTTATGGTATTATATTATATCTAAAACATATAATATTTCTTGGTTTAATCAAAATCAAATAAATATACCAAATTTTTCAATTCATAATGCTTATAGAATTTCTGATTTAGATAAAATAATATTTGATTATAAAAGAATAAAAAATAATAATGATACATATACATTTTATAAGAAATACATACAGTCTAAGATTGGTTTTATACATTCACGAATTGAAAATGTTTCTTCAATGGATAATACAATTTCTGGAATATCGAAGAGTTTATATACATATTTGAATGATTATATATTTTCAGAAATAGATAAAGATTCATTAATAATTAAATGTAATAAAGTTTTAAATGAAATATATAGTTCATTGTTATTAATTCAAGAAAATAATAATGATGAATTATTTACAAAATATTTTTCAAAATTTATAACATTTTTACCAGGTCTAACATATTATCCAGAATATACAACATCATTTATAATTTTATCTAACTATAAACCATTTCATGTAAATTTTATTGTAGAATCAAATAGTAAAGTAAAACCAGTAGAAATAGCTACACCCGGATTTGAAAATAGTTTTAAAATCGAAATGAGTAGAAATGATTATGTCAATGAATTAAATGAAGTAGCTGGTATAGTTGTAGATATGTTTAAATTGGAAAATGTACATATTGAAGAAAATTATGAGATAATGATAGAATGAAGGTTATAAAATATGAATAAAATAATAAATATTTGTGATGAAGTTCAATTACATGATGATGCGACTTGGGAACTTTTGGCACAATCTCGTGAAAACCATTATCATAATATGATGTCGGGATGGGTTAAATTATTTTTAAATGATGAAGATTATATTAATAATAGACCTACTGTGAATAATAAGAATCTTATAGTTGCTAATGGGAGTGAATTTGTTGCACAAAGTTTAATTAAAACAAATATAATTGAATCTGGTGGATATACTACAAAAAAATACTATAATTATAAAATAAGTCATTTTGCAATTGGAAGTGGTGGAGCTACAGTATCTGAAAATATTGTAACATTAGTTGGACCAAAAATAAATGACAAATACTTATATCAGCCAATTTCTCTTGGAAATAAAAAGTATAAAAATGAACCATCAAAATATATAAGTGTTGGAGAAAACCCTCAAATTCATAGTTATTTAAATTCTGTTAAACCTATTATAGATCCAAATAATAAAACAAATTCAGACTATGGAGCTTTATATTTAGAATCTGTAAAATATGGAGATGATAAATTAAATTACTATACGAAGATACTTTTTAAATGTGTAATTCCAGCTGGAGAACCATCAATTCTCCCCTCAAATACGGCAATAAATATTTCCGAGGCTGGTTTATATTTTACAGATAGTGAATTAACGGATATACAAATGTTTTCTCATATTTGTTTTCCTCCAAAATGGATGGAAATAAATAATACGTTAACAATTTTATGGTATATTATTTGTTAAAAAGATTAATTAAGGAGATTATTATATGAATGATAGAAGAGAACCAGGTGTTTATATAACTGTTGAGGATACAAGTTATTCTTCTCAAGTTATTGAATCTGGAAGATCTGTATTTATGGTTGGTCTTTGTCCAAAAGGACCACATATGAGAGTAGCGAAAGTTACATCTCAGCAAAATTTTCATAATGATTTTGGTAAACCAAACTTTAATACAACTACACAATCACATTATAATATGGATAACGCCATGAAATATACCGGAATGGGTTATTATATTAGAGTAGTTCCATTGAATGCAAAAGTGTCTAATGTTTTAGTTGTTGAAGATAATTATCAAGTTGAAGTTTTTGGTGATTTTATTTTTACACAGTCACCAGCAACTGTGGTTAGAAAACCATTCCCGGAAGATTTTAAGAATGGTGTTTTAGATGGTCAATATATTGATGCGAAAAATAAATATGATTCATATAAAGTTTTATATGAAGTATCTAAAAAAGTTGTAACACATTCTGAAAGTGCGTTTAATGAACTCAATGTAGGTGATTGGATTTTTGCAGGTGCACAAAGTGATCCTTCAATTAGTGCAGATAATAAAACTGTAGCAAGACAAATTGTTAGTAAGAGTTGGATAGATAGTGAAAGCTATGGAATTTTTATGCTTGATGATGGTTATATAGGTTTACCATACATTGTTTCTAGTGTAGAAACAAAATGGAATCAAAAAACTGTAAATTCATGTTATAAATATATACAATATACAACAACATCAGATTCTATTAATTTTAAATGGGATGTAAATTATGATTCTCTAGATCTTACCACAAAACCAAATTGTATTTATGCATTTTGGGCTAAAGGAGCAGGAGCATATTATAATAGACTCAGAATTAAAGGTGTTAGAAATACTGATTTAGAAAAAATGTATATTGATGAGTCTACAGGGAGACCTCTTTATAAATATTTATTTATGAATATTGCTGTTTATGAAGAATCAGATGATGGGTCTTCTAAAATGGTAGAGGGTCCATGGACAGTATCTTTATATAGTAGAACGTCTGACGGTATTACAATAAAAGATTTGTCAACAAATGATTTATTATATATTGAAGAAGTAATTAATCAGAACAGTAATTTGGTTTCAATGAAAGCAGGTTATAAAGTAGAAAATTTAGTAACACCGGAAGGGGAAATAGATGAAGAAAAAGCAGAATTGAATAGATTAAATTTGATGTTGCTTTTATCATCATACACACCAGTTGGTACTTCATTTGTTCCATCGTCAAATTCTGTATTGGAATTTGATAATGGTTTCGATGGTCATGCTGATTATGTTGAAGGCGGTGATACTCCTCGTGTTCCATTATATAAAAATGGTAAACTACAGATAACACCTGAAATTGAATCGTTGATTGCACAAGCATATAATGGTTCGTTGAATAGTATTGATGGATCAATAGAACAATTAAGAGAAACATTATATCCATATTATACTCCAGATTATATTGTTACTGGTGGATTTTCATCAGAAATTCAAGACGCTGGTAGATTTTTAGCTGATTTAAGACAAGATTGTATTCATTTTGGAGATACAGGTTATAGAAGTTCAAGTGAAGCAGATATTAGTGCACGTCAAAATTATTATTCATGGAATAACTGGACTTCGGCTTTATATGTACAATATAGACAATTTAAAGATCCATATACTGGCGAAAGAATGAGAATTAATCCATGTTACCATGCTATCGCTAGACATTTATATGTTGATGATAAATACTTTATTGGAGAACCAGTAGCTAACATTGAAAAAGGTGCTATTAGTGAGCCGATTGAACTAGTATATAAAGCTAATCATACTCAGCGTGGTGATTTAATTGATTATGAATTGAATCCTGTAATTGTGGAACCACAAGGAACATATATATTATCTCAATTAACAACATGGAAAAGATTATCAATTTTAAAAAGACTACATGCCGCTAAATTTACTGCTTTTGTAAAAAAGAGTATTCCTCCAATGTTAAAAGACATTTTGCAAAGAAAGGGTACAGACTTTTGGATTAACATGGCAAAAACAAGAATTGATAATTTTATGGGTAGATTTGTTAATCAGTCTACTGATAGATATTATATATTAAGTGATTATTCAGTTAATGTTGATTTTGATGAAACAGCCCAAGAACTTAATGTCAAGATCAGTATGAAACCATTAAGAGTGATTGAACGTATAAATGTTTCAATTATTGTACAATAATTTAAGGAGATAAATATTTATGGCAGATTGCTCATTAGACATAATTTCAAGACTTGGAAAGTCATTCAGTAATGCTACAAAAGATAGAGATAAACCAGATTTTCTCACAAGAGATATAGGTGGTCAGTTTAGAAGTAACCAACCATATATTTCAGGTTATGCACAAGTTGTATTCGGTTTACCTGAATTATTATTTGGATCAGCGGATGACGTACAAGTTGCTTCTAAATGGATGCATAGTTCACTTGAAGCTTTTACACCTCATACAATGACACTGAATAAAGGTGATGTTATGGGTCAAGGTCAAATTGGTTCATCATTCCCGACATCAGTTGTTACAACGAGAGAAATTTCATTTTCATTTAGAGAATATCAAAATCAACCTATCTTAACGATAATTAGACGTTGGGCATCTATTTTTGATCCTAATTTAGGTGTTTCACCTTTAAAAGGAAATCAATTTGTTCCAGCTAATTATAAAGGTTGGGTAGCAGTTATTGGTACAAAACCAGTTGGCGCAAGACCTGAAGCTGTAGCGATAGAAGATGTTGAATGGTGTTATATATATCAGGGTGTATTCCCAACAGGGATACCAATTGATACAGCAAATGCCTATGATCAAGGTAGTGCTGATACAGTACAATTACAAGTACAGATGAGTTTTGATGGTCATCCATTAACTATGTCTGAACCTGGTGTTGTAGAAAAAGCATTGAGTTTGATTAATAGTCTAAGATATATGGGTATTGATGATTCAACATATTGTAAATATCTTAATAATGGTACAGGAAATAAAATTCAACCTTGGGGTTCTAATAGTAATACAAATATTAGTTCTTTTGTTGGACCTGGACAATAAAAATTTACTTATTATTTAATTACCTCCTCGATTAAATATAAGTAATAATATCCTCTGGAGAAATCCAGAGGATTTTTTTTAACGATTAGTTATATAGAAATATTATGTGATGTTTAACTTTGATTTGAAGGAGAGATTATGACCGGAGAACAATTAGTCAATGACGCATTGTTAGATATTTCTCTAACAATTAACAAACACATTGGGACATTTTCTAAGTATTTGAAAAGAGATTATTCAAATACGGATCCAAAACACATATTGTTGTCAGAAATTGATAATGATATGTTGATGATGATAGAAAAAGTGTCTAAAGTGTTAATTGAGAGAGTAAGAATTGGGAACTTTAAAACTCCTGATGACATTTGTAATTACTGTGGTTTAACAAGGCATTGTTCGCCTTGTGGTAGTTGTTATATTGATTCTGAGGTGTGATTATTTTATAACCGGAATGATCTTGTTAATGATTATTCTGGTTATAAAATAATTTTTTAATATTTAAAAATAGAAAGGATAAACTTATGAAATGTGAAAATTGTGATCATGAAATTAAATCTGACTTTGAAATTTTTAATGGAAAATTACAGATAAGAATTGACGAATTGAAAGATTTGAGAGGAAGATTAACACGAGAATTAATTAATCCTTTTGATGACTATAAGGATTGTTTTGGAGAATATAATGGATTTGGTGGTCATGAAATATTAAAACAGTTTGATAGACATATTTTTAAAACAATAAATATGTTAATTAATTTATTGAAAGATAGATCTGAAATTGGTAGTGGTATTAATATATGTGAAAAAATTTGTAAAAAAGTTGGAGCTAATATTGATAAAAAGTGTATAGCGGAAAATAAAAATAGACCTGTTCAATATAATCCAAATAATTGTAGTATTTGTTCATTTCATAGAGAACTTGGGAGCTTAAAAAATGAATCACAAACAACTTGAAAAGTATATTGATGACTTGAATAAAGGAATTATAAATGCAGAATTAGTATATTTTATTACTAATTTAAGAAAAAGAATTAATCATACATCGCTTGAAAATTATAAAAAAATTTTATATGGTGATGAAGATATAAAATTATCAGATTTTGCGTTAAATGAATGGAAATATTCTGGTCTATGTAATATAGATTTTTTCATGAATTTTGAACAAGATATAATTAATTTTGAAAATATTGATGCAATTTTTGAAACTGAAGTGTATGGTTGTTATAGTTTAGATGATATGATTATTGATGATAAAATTTATTTTGATAAAGAAGAAAATTTTTCAAATTAATTTCTAATATTTGTTCAGGATAAAACAAAGTTTTTAAGAAAGAAACTTTATTAAATAGTTGAAAGGGAAACCAAATGAAAATACTCGAATATTTTAATTATGTATTCACTACAAATATTGATCACATTAAACAAAACAAACCATCATTGGTTGCAAAAGATCTATATGAATTATATGAAGTTCCATATGATGTGACATATAAAATACTTCTTGGTAGAGGTATATTTAAATGGTTGGCTATTCGAAGAAAATTAATTAAATTAAAAAATGTATGGAAAGAAAGAATAACATCACTACAAAATAAATTAAAAGATAAAAAAGAAGAATGTAAAAAAACAGATAGAAATGATTATAAAAAAATATGTTCTATTACACATGAAATTGGTAAAATACAAGGAGCATTAGGAACTTATATGCTTGTTCGTGAAGAAGTTAGAACATTATGCCATTCTTCACGCAGGCAGTGTCCAGATTTTGATAAGAATGCTAATAAATTTTTGGAAATGAATTTGTTGTTAGATGATAAACAGATGTATTTTAGTTTTTAATGCATTTAATATAGAAATCCTTTTTAAAGAAAGGAGAAGATATTATGATTAAAATAATTTTAATGTTTTGTAAATATATAATCGATTTTATCGATAAAATCGATGAAGCGGCAGTAAATTAAAATTAATAAATTTAAGAGGTTAAAACCCTCTTATTTTCTTATTATGTATAGAAATATACATTAAGAAAGGAAGTACGTTGTTAGGTTATTAAATCTAGTTTCCTTTCTTTAAAATAAAAAATAAAACGGGAAATTAATCCCGTTTAAAATATTTTTAATTGTAAAAATTTTTATAAAATTCATCATCTATAATTAAATAAATATTATTAATATTTTCTTGTTTTATATATGAAATTATTTGAATAAAATTTAAATCAATAATTTCTTTATTATTTTCTATTAAATATGTATAATTATTTTTTTGTTTTGAAATCCTATCAATATCAATAATAATTATTTCAAGTTCTTTAATTATATAAAATTTATCATATTTAATTATTTTATCTGTTTTAAAAATTATATTACTATATAAGAGTTCAGATAATATTGGGCGTTCAATTTTTAATTTTACTCCGATAGGAATACTTAATTTAATTGGATAAAATAGTGTAAAATAAAATTTTTTATTCATATTATTTTTTAATTCTTCGTATGTATAATTCCTTTCAGAAATTATAGATAAAGAACCATATATATTTTTTTGAATTGTATTTTTTTTAGTTTCAGGAATACATATAACAATATTATTATCTAAATCAATATGTTTAAAATCTTCATAATTTGAATTGTTTTTATTTAGGACAGTTAATTTTTTATCCTCTATTGAATAATTATTTATTAAAGGGTTATTGGATGTTTTAAATAAATTAATGTTAAATGGTTTCATTATAATTTATTGCCTCTTAATTGAAAGCCTTTATCGATTGCAAAATTTAATGATTTAATAAAACAATCTTCAAAATAATCATTATTTAATTTAAAATATGTAATAAGATTATTATTTTGATCAAATACTCTAAGCTGAATGTGTTGTTTTTCAGAAAATATTTTTTTTAAATTTTCATCTTGATTTATTAGATCTAAAGTCCAATTATTATCTAAAAGATCTTTTAATGACCAACCTTCTTGTGTTAATGGACCTTTCATAACATGTAATTGATTTAGATTTTTAATCCATGATTCATATGTATTATTGAATAGTTGTTCGAAACAATAAATAGGGTCATCAATTTGATTTATTTCATTATATAAAATTTTATTTGCATAAAATGGATATATTGTAATTTTTGTTATTGATTTAAATGCTTGATGGAATAAAATGTGATTCTGTATAGAATTTTTATTTAGTTTATAAAATTCTATTCGTAAATTTCCAAAATCTACATTGAATGAAATTGTTATAGCATGGGCTTCTAAATTATCTTCTATATTCTCATTTAATAATATTTTATTAATAATATCTTCTCGCATTAACCAAAAAAGATCCAATATTCTATATTTTTTATTATTTATAGGTTTATTTTCTTTATCTGGAATATATTCGTATTCATCGATTGAAACTGTATTCATAGGAGAAAAATTCTTAGATGGAGGCTCAACCTCAATAAATTGAGGCTCAATATCATTTTCTTTTGAAGGATAATTAAGCTCTTGTTTTTTAATTGTATCATTTTTTGGAATTGTATTTTCTTGAATAATATTTCCTATTTGAAGATTTGAACCATAAGGTACATTATCTTCTTCGTTTTGAGACATATTAAATGGATCAAATATATCAATCATTATTATATTACCTTTTTATTTTATTTGTTCTTCATTTAATAGATTTCTTAAATACATTTCTGCACACGATTGAGCAATTTTTAATGATAGTCTTCCAGGAAGTGTTACACTTTTTGCAATCCAATGATTACTAAATCTAAATGATGATAACCCCAATAATCCATAAACAGAGTTGTTTCGTGTTTTCATAGTTTTTTGTCTATTATCATAATATTTTATCAAAGTTTCATCTTTTTCCTCATCGAATTTTTTTTGATAAAATTTTCTCATATTTAATCCAACTTTACAAAATTCTGGTATAATTCCTTTTTTATTTTCATCATGTTTATAAAATAAAGTACCAGCAATTGTTAAGATTAGATTCTTTTCTTTAATGTATTTATTAATCTCTTCAATAGTATTTTTAATTTTATTAATTTTAATTTTTGGCGAAGTTATATTTTCAATAATATATATATAATCGATTTTATTATTTACTTCATTATTAATAATATAATTATATGCAGAAGAATTACATTCATGACCACCAGGATGAATTTCTGCAATCAAATCTAATAATGGCAATAAATATAATTTTAAAATTAAATAATCTTTTTTTGTTTTAGGTTCTAATAATTGTAAAATATTTCTTTTAGCTTTTTTTAATTTATTAATACAATTTATAATAATATAATAATACAGTTCAATTGTTTCATTTTTCTTTTGAATATCTTCTTCATCAACATATCTATAAATATTTTTAAAAATAGATTCACAAAATGAATCTGCTATATTATTTTTATCAAAAATAATTTGATCTAAATTATTTAATATATTATATGATAACGGATCTATTATTCTTCCATAGAAAGTTTCAAAAGAAATATTATATTGTTGAATCATTGACGGGTATAGTGATGTTGCATCTAAATCAACAGGAACCTGATCTTTATTTTCAACTAAAGAACCACTAGATGATTTAACATAAGCTCCT
>Ga0316607_1000441_pt1 | contig 15007 bp, 9 predicted proteins | sample MIS2016062E_MG_FD_207674 | JGI IMG/M metagenome (GOLD analysis project Ga0316607, IMG submission 207674) | Microbial mat bacterial communities from Middle Island sinkhole, Lake Huron, Michigan, United States - MIS.2016.062E | ecosystem: Environmental > Aquatic > Freshwater > Lake > Sediment...
AGGAAGGTGGTTCCGGTGATTCCCCCCAGCGAATGGCCGATGAAGCGGATATGGCCGGCATCCAAATCAGGTTTGCCGTCGCCGTTCAAATCCACCAGCGGCAGGGTTGCCGTCAGTTGCCGCAGATCCTGGGCCGCTTCGCGGGTGTTGTCGCGGCTAGTCAGCACGCTTTGCAGGTTGATGAAGTCATTGCCAGACGGGTCAATGACGCCGTCGGCTGGCGGCAACAGGGTTTGGTTATTGACCCGATCCAAATCAAACGTCCGCTCCATGCCGGTCATGTAAAACGGGTTGGTTTTGTCGGTGATGCCATGCAGTGGCAGATCAATAGCGACAGCGGCAAACCCGGCAAAAGACAGCGCATCAGCCAGCAGGAACAGGTTGGTGCGGTTCTGGGTAATGCCATGCTGGAAAATGACCACCGGCCAGCCCGTCACCGGTTTGCTCTGTCCGGTTCTGGCATTGGGAACAGTCATCAGCACCGGGATTTGCAGCGGGGCGGTCGCTACCGGCAGCGGGTTATAACGGGTCACTGCGCCGCCATCGGCCGTCTGCCAATAACCACTCAGCGGCTTGTCCTTGCTGAGGTAATAAGGAATCGCCAGCGCTCCGGCGTAAATGTCGGAGAATCCGGGCAGGTTGATCGAGGGCAGGGCAGCGGTGGTCAGTCCGCTCGCCTTGACGCCGATCCCCAGCGGCTTGAGGTTCTTGCCCAGCGCCACGAACGCATCGTCAATCGACTGGGTCATCATGGTCCAGCTCAGGACGATGTTGGCTTTGGCGACGCCCTGACTGGCGGCGGCGTTTTCCTGAGTGTTGACCAGTTGCCGCAATGGCTCCAGCCCCTGAGCCTGGGCATCGCTGACGCCGGGAATCACACTCTTGCCATTGGCGTCGATCAGCGGGGTGGTCCGCTTGGTCAGGCCGTAAACAGCCGACGGCAGCGCGTTATAACCGCCGCTGTCCTGAATGCCGTCGGTCAAGACCACCAGATAGCCGGTTTTCGGGGCCAGCGGCCGCAGCGGGCTGATGGTCAACGTGGTCTGGTTGGTGTCCTGCGGCAGCAGTCCGACCTGGTAATCAACGCCAGCTTTCAACTCGCGCTCAACCTTGGTGACGGCAAACGGCGGATTCTTCGGGTCCAGGAACGGGTTGGTGAGGACCACCTCAAACACCCGCACCGTACTACCGGCTTTCACCGTCGCCGCGTTCAGGGTGCTGGAGAAGTAGGCGGTCATCGGTGCAACGGTAGAAAACCCGTCCAGCCCGTTCATCGCTACTTGGGGATCAGCCGGATTCGTGGGATCGGCTACCGGAATGTTCAGCGTGCCATCAGTCGAGCCGTTGAACAGAAGGTTGGTCGGGAGAGGAATTTCACCGGCGGCGGGATTGAATTTGGCGTAGAAGTCGGCGCGGGTAGCGGCATCAGCGCTGCTGAACGCGGCCAGACTCAAGGCCAGGCCGAGCGGGGCCAGCCGAAAGGTTTTTAGGGGATTTTTCACGTTGTTGTTCTCCATTGACGGCAGTGGAACGGAACGCAGACGGCAGTTTCTGATTTTAATAACTACAGCTACCGCCGAATTATAGCTAGAGCTAAACCTGAGAGATCGCCTTGGCCGGATTGACTGATGCTCAGGGACACCGCGTCATTTACCCGGATCATGCTGACCTATAAAATGAGTTGTTCCGCTTTCGTCCAAGTCTTGAGGCCCCACCATGCGTATCGTTCAAGAAGCACTGACCTTTGATGATGTCCTGCTCCTCCCCGCCTATTCTGCGGTATTGCCCAAGGATGTCAGCCTCAAGACCCAACTGACTCGCGGCATTGCCCTGAACATCCCGCTATTGTCGGCGGCGATGGATACGGTGACGGAATCCGGGCTGGCGATTGCCATGGCCCAGGAAGGCGGAATCGGCATCATCCACAAAAATCAGTCGGTGGAGCGCCACGCCGGGGAAGTGCGCCGGGTCAAGAAATTCGAGAGCGGGGTGATTCACGATCCGATTGTTATTCATCCCCGTGCGACCATCCGCGAAGTGGTGGAATTGACCCGCGCCCATCATATTTCCGGGGTACCGGTGGTCGATGGTGCGGAACTGGTCGGCATCGTGACCAACCGCGATCTGCGCTTTGAGACCAATATGGATGCGCCGGTCAGCATGGTGATGACCCCCAAGGAACGGTTGATCACGGTCCGTGAAGGGGCCGGTCGTGAGGAAATCGCCACGTTGCTGCACCGGCACCGGATTGAAAAGGTGCTGGTGATCAATGATCGCTTCGAGTTGCGGGGCCTGATCACGGTCAAGGACATCCAGAAGTCCAGCGACTTTCCACTGGCCTGCAAGGATAACCTGGGCCGGTTACGGGTCGGTGCGGCGGTCGGCACCGGCAATGACACCGATGAGCGAGTGACCGCGCTGGTTAATGCCGGGGTGGATGTGCTGGTGGTCGATACCGCCCACGGCCATTCCCAGAACGTGCTGAACCGGGTGCGCTGGATCAAGCAGCACTATCCGCAAGTGCAGGTCATCGGCGGCAACATCGCCACCGCCGCCGCCGCCCGCGATCTGGTCGAAGCCGGGGCTGATGCAGTGAAGGTCGGGATCGGACCGGGATGCTTTGCGGCGGGTACCCGGATTCTGATGGCGGACGCCCGCTATAAGAACATCGAAGCGGTGCAACCGGGGGATCGGGTGATCAATAAAGATGGGCAGCCGGTCACTGTTCTCAAAGCCTGGTGTACCGGGATGCGCGAAGTGATGCTGGTCCGCCATACCGCCTCATTTCTGGGTACGCTCGTTACCCCCGATCATCGCTATTGGGCCGGCGATTTAACCGAAGTCAGCGCCGCTACCGTCGCCTCGCGTGGCTACGTCGCGCTGCTGGAGCGGCCTACCCGACAAGGCATCTCGAAAATCGGCTGGAAACCCATCGGCGAGGTTGAACGCGGAACCTGTCTGTTACCCCGGCGGATTGCTTTTGAACTGCCGGAAAGCATCGAAATCAACTTGCGCGATTTCGCCATCCGCAAGGATCGGCAGTTAGCGCGTTATCAGACCACGATCCGTGATTCCTATGCGCTGGGGTATCTGTTGGGAACCTTTCTCGGCGACGGCCACGCGTTCATTGTGCCGTCCCGAAACTCGGAGCAAGGGCGGGTTTCCTGGTATTTCGCCCGCCATGAGCAAGAGATCGCCGCCAAGCTGGCCCGTTGCGTCCAGGAAGTCACTGGGGTGGAACCGACCCAATCCCCCAGCGGCAGCCTCATCAATATCCATCTCTATTCGCCGCAATGGGCGCGGTTACTGGCCCGGTTGGGCAAGCGCCATGAAAAACATCTGCCGTCCGATCTGCTATGCGCCAATCCGCAGTATCTCCAAGGGCTGTTTGACGGTCTGCTCGACAGTGATGGCCATACCGATACATCCGGTCGGCTGTGCTTTCACAATACTTCGCAGTTTCTGGTGGAACTTTTCAACCTGCTGTGCCTGTTGCTGAAAGGCAGCATTCCAAACTGCAATGTTGAAGAACCTTCCGCTGGCGGTTTGAAGGGCACTAGCGATGCGAATTGCCGGGAATCCTATCGGGCACGGCTGAATGTTTCACACGAAAAGCGGCTGACCGAACACTATCAGGCGATCAAGTTGCTGGATCGGCAAATGCTGGGGATCGCGCTGCCGGTCTATGACATTGAAGTGGACTGCCCGACCCACAGTTTTATTGCTGACAATGCCATTGTTCACAATTCCATCTGCACGACCCGGATCATCGCCGGGGTTGGCGTGCCGCAAATCAGCGCAGTCTCCAATGTCGCTGAGGCGCTGCGGGAATGCGATGTGCCGGTGATTGCCGATGGCGGGGTGCGCTATTCCGGCGATCTGGCCAAAGCGATTGCGGCGGGTGCCCATACGGTGATGATCGGCAGCCTGTTTGCCGGTACCGAGGAAGCGCCCGGCGAGGTGGAGTTGTATCAGGGCCGTTCCTACAAGTCCTATCGCGGCATGGGTTCGATTGGCGCGATGACTCAGCAGCACGGTTCCAGTGACCGTTATTTTCAGGAGGGCAGCGCAGTGGAAAAACTGGTGCCGGAAGGCATTGAAGGCCGGGTGCCGTATAAGGGCAGTGTGCTGGCGATCATCAATCAGCTCATGGGCGGTTTGCGTTCCAGCATGGGTTATGTCGGCTGTCAGGACATCGCCGAAATGCGCACCAAGCCCGCTTTTACCCGCGTCACCAGCGCCGGAATGCGCGAAAGCCACGTCCATGACGTGTCGATTACCAAGGAAGCGCCTAATTACCGGGTGGATTAACGACGGTGGTTCCCGCCCGGCTATTAAGACCAGATCACCGTTTCCAGCGCCGTTTCGACCCAATGGTTCAGGCTCATGCCCTGAGCTTGGGTGGTGGCGGCAATGGCGGCGTGCAGCTTCGGCGGAATCCGCACATTGAACTTGCCCGAAAAGGATTTGAACTGTGGGATACCCCGTTCTACACAGGCTTCCTTGAACACCCTGAGCGAAATGGCTCCTTCCCGGCGCAAACCTTCGATGTCAGCCGCGTAAAAATCAGCGCCACCATTCAGTCCAACAAACTCGCCGCGAAACAGGCCGATGTCCGGGTCATAGGCAATGACGGCCTTAACGTCGTCGAAGTCCATCAGGTCCATCATGGCATCACCTTGTGGCTTTCCAGCAATAAGTCAGCAGCATCTGCAATGTTTTTCCTGCCTATAGCCATCCGGTTGGAGTTGTGGAATTTCCCCCCTTGAATAAAGAGGGGTGGCGCGAAGCGCCGGTGTGGTTCGCAGTCGGCAATTCCACAACTCAGGACGGACTCCTATATTCCCTATCGATTAGACCCCCGCGCCCATGACCACCCGCAACATTCTTGACCGTATTCTGATTCTGATTTCGGCTCCCAGTACACCCGCCAGTGCCAAGCCGTCATTACAAAGTGAACCGGTACTTAAACCGGCATAGAAATGTTGTATCCATAGAGGGAGTTTACTCAATGAGTACTCAGGAAATCCAAAATGCTATTCAAGCAGAACTGGATATAACGCCCAGTTATTATGATTTTAAGGTTCGGTCATCTGAAAAGAATCAGGAGCTATGGCAAGTATCGGTATTGTATTGAGTCTAATCCGATTAGCGCAAATTGCCGACTGAACTGCGTTGCACCATCGGGCGATCCCACTCCCTTCTGCCTGCGAAGATAAAGGACAAACTCTGCGATTTTTATCAGAGTCAATCATATCAAAATAATGACAAAATAGCCCTGTTTTCTGTTTTGAGTGTTGACCGATGACTGCCCATTGCAATACTCGATTATCGGGTTAATGATTCTAATTTGAAACACATGAATTCAAAAATACAGGTTCACCGATAGGTTTGAATGAGAACAGCGTTGGCACCTAATTATGTTAGATGCAATTTAAATGAGGTTCTTCGAGGGTTCTTGTGGAAATGGAGGCTTGATGCCTCATAATTGTGATTCACAATGAATGGTGCATCATTAATTAATTGATCTGCAATTATATTTACCTAACTACAGCTGGCTCAACGGGCCAATCCCGTCTTGAAACCCCAGCTCCACAGAAAGCCTCGAAGAACCTTAAATGATTAACACTATAAAAAATAATATAGATTGAAATCAGACTATTAATAAAAATAAAATAATTATGGTTTTATCAATGTATCACTTGATATAATAAAAAACTTGATTTACATTCTGATCATGAAAAATTGCAAGCCAGAACTCTGATGAGCTTTCAACCATCCCCGTCAGACATCTCGCCACCGGTAAACCAGGGCCGCGAAGGCTTCCGTCGGCGTGGATTGCCGCAGATCGCTGGCTATGAGATCGATTGTGAAATCGGGCGTGGCGGGATGGCGACCGTGTACCGGGCTACTCAGCAATCCTTACAACGCCAGGTTGCCGTGAAAGTACTGGTACAGGAACTCGATGACGGCAGCGAAATGGCGCAGCGGTTCAAAAAGGAAGGTCATATTCTCGCCCGCTTGCTGCACCCTAATATCGTCACTATTTATGATGTAGGGATCACTGAAAAAAATCAGCTTTATTTATCGATTGAGTACCTTTCCGGTGGTACGTTGCGCGAACGGATTCGCCAGGGACTATCGCTTGATTCGGCAATTTACATTGCGCGGTGCATAGCCAAAGCATTGGGCTACGCTCACAGTAAAGGGATCATTCATCGGGATATAAAACCTTCTAACATCATGTTCCGCTATGATGATACGCCAGTATTAACCGACTTTGGCGTTGCCCGAGTTGCTGACTCAAATACCATTCAAACTGCAGTCGGTTTAATGGTTGGCAGTCCGGGCTATATGAGTCCTGAACAGGCTACAGGAAAAAGCGCAACAGTCCAATCAGACTTATATGGATTGGGCGTTGTTTTATACGAAATGCTGACAGGAAAGCTGCTTTATCAGGCTGATAATCCATTAGCAGTCATGCTGATGCACTTGCATGATCCGGTGCCGGATTTACCTAATAAATATGCCTATCTTCAGCCGATTTTAAACAAGTTACTGGCGAAAAAAAGTGCAGATCGCTATCAGAATGCTGATCAGTTTTTAAAAGCGCTTAATTTAATTATTCCCAGTGATACTGGTTCCCAAACGGGATGGAACACCAGCAGTTACAATCAAAGTATTATCGAGTTCGCCAGTGGAACCTTGCAAAATCTGTTAAAGAAAAAACCACCACGTCAGATTTGGATTGGAGTGATGAGTGTAGCGGTTATAGCTTTAGCCACGGGCTACTTTTTCAGAGCAAAACCGGTAGTGGAAAGCGTTAAAATATCGCCAGAATTACTTAAACCTGTTGAACAGAAATTGCCTGTTTCACGTGAAGATGAAATTACGGAATTGTTGAGAAAGGCAGATGCTCAACTGCAATCAGGATTATCAAATGATCAGGCTGAACAGGATGTTGAAACGGCTTATCGCCAGGTCTTGAAACTGGATCGAGGCAATGCCCAAGCGCTTACCGGATTGCAAAATATGGTCAAGGAATATATCCGGTTAGCGCGGCAAAAACTGGAATCTGGAGCGCTATCTGATGCTCTTGAACAGATTAAAAAAGGATTGGCATTAGCACCCGATAATTCAGAATTACTGACATTGCGTGAGGAAACTGAGAAAAAAATTGCCGAAATAACAGCCAGAAAAAATGAACAGAAACTGCAACAGGAATTGCAACTACAAGCCGATCAACTATTGATGCAAGCGCAAAGCAGTTTCAAAGAAGGATTGTTTGAAATCAGTCTGGCGCATATTGAGCAGGGTTTATTGGCGGTTCCTGATCATCGCGAGCTGCTGACTCTGCGGGAACAGGTAAAAATGAAGAGGGCTGATCAACAACGTCAAATGGAAGAACAGCAGAGAGTTGAAGAAGCAGCACGGCAGAAAGCAGAGGAGGAAAAACAACAAAAAATCGAACAGGTAAGGCGGCAAAAAGAGGCTGTTCAGTATTTAACACAGGCGCTGGAGATGCAAAAAAATGGCAAATATGTGGATAGCTTGCAGCAAATTGAGCAAGGGCTAAAGCGGGTTCCCGATGATCCGAAACTGATCAAATTACGGGATCAGGTACGGACTCAACAAATGACTGAACAGCAGCAGCAAGCCGAAGAAATTAAACGTAATCAAGAAATAATTAAATTGCTGGATCAGGCTGAAACGCATTTTAAAGCCAAGCGGTTGACTGAGCCGGCAGGAAATAACGCCGAGGCCACTTATCGGCAGTTGCTTAAATTGGATCCGAATAATGCTGAAGCGAAGGCAGGATTAATCAAAATTGCTCTGGATTATCTTCAACAGGCCCGGCAGCGGCGTGATGCTGGAGCCTTAACAAGCAGTCTGGAATTGATCAATAAGGGATTGGCGGTAGTTCCTAATCAGACAGAATTAACGCAATTACGTGAGGAGGTATCGCGGGAAATTAGGGAAGCCAAGGCGCGACAACAGCAGGAAAAAGAACAACAGGTGCAAGCCGAACAGTTGTTGGCGCAGGCGCAGCGCAGCGTACAGGAAAATCAACTGGAAACCGGTTTGGCGCATATCGAACAGGGTTTATTAGCGGTTCCGGATCACCGCGAGTTGCTGGCTTTACGGGAACAGGTGAAGGCGAAGAAGATCGAGCAGCAGAAGCAGGCGGAAGTACGGCAGAAAGCAGAGGAAGCAGCACAGCAGAAAGCGGCAGAGTTAGATCGACAAAAAGCTGAACAGACGCGCCGACAGCAGGAAGCCGATCAGTATTTAATCCAGGCGCTGGATTTGCAGAAAAAGGGTCATTATGCCGAGGGCTTGCAGAAAATAGAAAAAGGACTGGCTCTGGTTCCTGATCTTCCTGATTTGGTGCGGTTGCGGGATCAAATCCGCACTCAACAGGCCGCAGAACAGAAACAGCAGGCCGAAAAAGTTAAACGCGATGAGGAGATAAAAAAGTTATTGGATCGGGCTGAAGCGCAATTTAAGGCCAAGCGGTTGACTGAACCGGCAGGAAATAATGCTGAGGCCACTTATCGGCAGTTACTCAAACTGGATCAGGGTAATGTCAAGGCGCTGGCAGGGTTGGATAACATTGCCCAAGACTATCTGCATCAAGCACAAGCGAGTCAAGCAAAAGGAGCTTTACAGGATAGTCTGAAATGGATTGAAAAAGGCTTGGCAGTGATTCCTGATCAAGTCGAGTTAGTCCGGTTTCTAGACGAAATTCGCACTCAGCTTGCAACGGAAAAACAGAAACAGGATCAACTACGCCTGGAAGAAAAACAGCGTCAAGACGCTGAAAAGCTGCGTCGAGATCAACAAAAGAAGCTGGAGCAACAGCTTATGGAAAAATCACAGCCGGATAAAAAGCAGCAGGAAGAAAAACAACGCCAGGAACAGCAACGGAAAGATCAGCAGCGTCTGGAAGAAAAGCAGCGTCTTGAACAGCAGCAAAAGAAAGCTGAACAACAACGCTCAGAACAACAACGGAAAGATCAGCAGCGCCAGGAAGAAAAGCAGAGTCAGGATCAACAAAGGAAACTGGAACAACAGCGTTTGGAGCAACAGCGTAAGGATCAGCAACGCTTGGAACAACAGCAGAAATTCGAGCAACAGCGTCTGGAACAACAGCGTTTAGAGCAACAACGGAAACAGGAACAACAACGCCAAGAGCAGCAACGCAAAGAATCACCACCAGAAAAACCGGCTACGCCAGAAACTACGACTAAACCGCGTGTGTTCGGAACTTTCTAGCCTTATTCTGAAAAAGACCTTTGTCCAATGCAGTTCCACAACCAGGGAGTTATGAAGATGAAAGCCAAGCTGATTTTATCGATGGTCGCTATGAGTGCTGTATCGCTGACTGCTGCCGCCGAAGATTTTTCGTGGGGTAATGTGACTTTTCAGCCACGGGCTTATATGGGGTATGCCGATTATGAACTCAAGTCAGGTACATTCGATTTTTCCTTTATTGAACTAGATGGTAGCGAAACAAACTCCAAAGGTCCTTTTGAAATGGCTTGGTTTTACAAAGATAAAATCCCAATTAAGGGTTTTTTAGCCGGAATTGGAGGAACTGTCGCAACCGGGCGTTTTTTCAGTGATTTTTATTATCAGTCCACACCTAATGATACGGCTTATTCAAGCAATACTATCGATAATTTTGAAGACAGTGGCTATACAGTACCTCTTGGTAGTGTCAATGCCAAGCACTCGGATTGGGCTATCTCCTTGGGCTACATCATTACTGATCAGTGGTCAGTATTTGCAGGTTATAAATCCGGGAATACGGAATGGGATCAAGGATACCAATTTGATAACCCGGATAAAACCACGGCAGCTTGGGGAAAGGTGAGTGGTCAATTTGACCAAGATGGCCCTTTCTTGGGGACATCATACTCTTTTCCTATCGGCCCCGGCGCACTTACCATCAAGGCCGCTTATGCCTATTTGGATGGCAAGTATAAGTGGGAAAATCGCGGATATGATTATCGCCCTGAATTAACAAACTACGGTTTTGAGTGGGATATTGGTGGTAACTCTAATGCTTATTCACTGGGTATTTCCTGGACTCAATCCCTTACTGAACATCTAGGATATTCCTTCGGTGCCAACTACCACAAATATGAGTTTGATGTATCTGGATCAGGTTTAACGCCTAAAACACTAGCAAACTATGATTTAATTAGTGGGCAGGTGAACAGTGGTTCTCTGACAGAGGAGTTATTGACTCTTACCGCGTCCATTTTCTACCGCTTCTAGCGAGTAGCGTTATCTAAGTCTGCTTTAACCAGTGGACTTTATTGGAGAATCACCATGATCCGCAATTACTCGACACTGTTTAGCGTAATCACCTTGATCTTTGGCGCTCATGGCGCATTGGCTGGGGAAGCGTGGTTGATGATTACTTCCGATCTGCCGGGAACAGCCATTTTAGTGGATAACACCTATCGTGGCGTAACGCCACAGCGTCCGGGAGATACTTTGCGGATCATGGTTAATGAGGGCATTCGTCAGATTCAGGCCCGCAAGCAAGTTGATGGCAAAGAGTACGCGGCCCAGCAAAATGTCGAGGTCATTAGTCATCAACAAATTCCGGTGCAATTCAATTTGCGTGAGCAAAAAGATTCACCATACATCACTGGATCGACTCCGTTATATCCAGGTAGACCGGAAATTCAACCCACATTTCCACTGAGAGAGATGGAGGTGCCAGGCAAAAATTTTTAGTAGTTGGTATTGTTTCAATCCGATTTTTTAAATGAACCGTCAACTTGAGGAAAGCTAAGATGGCTATAAAGTTGGAATGTTGCGTTATTAACAAGCGGATAATTTCCGTCTTTTTCATATCAGCGATTTTTTTCGCTGCAAATTCAGCGAGTGCTGCTGGATTAGTGGATCAACCGCTGGATTCGACTCGTCAACTTGCCGCCAGCTCCACCTCTCAGGCGATCAACGTTAGTACCACGGAAGTCAGTCCAGGACGTTACCGAATCAGGGGTACCTTGGTCGATGCCAGAAATCAACCAGCTTGTGGGTTAGTACTGGCCAGCGGCAAGTGCGTGTTCAGTTGTGGATCGGGTTCGCCAAGATGCGAAGGAGGAAGCGACAGCTTGCCATTTGGCCAGTTTGATTTGACCAACTTGCCGACTGAACCCACTGGAAAAATTCTTTTGCAAACTTTTGTTTCCGGAAGTTTTCCTGGTCTCCAACCTATTACACCTTAGGGCAAAAGGTCAAAGTGGCTACGCAGTTAAAATCAACTGGTAATTTTGAGGATAATTGAGATGACTATAAAGTTGGAGTATTGCGTTATTACCAAGCGGATAATTTCCGTTTTTTTCACTGCTATGGTGGCCGTATTATTTGCAGCAAGTTTTTTCACTGCAAGTTCAGCCAGTGCTGCTGAACTAATGGATGTTCTGGATTCAACTCATCAGCTTGCCGCCAGCTCCAGTTCCCAAGCGATCAACATCAGTACCACGGAAGTCAGTCCAGGACGTTACCGAATCATCGGTACCCTGGTCGATGCGAATAATCAGCCTGCCTGTGGTCTGGCGCTGGCGAGTGGCAAGTGTGTATTCAGTTGTGGACCGGGGTCGCCAAGATGTGAGGGAGGAACCGACAGCCTGTCATTCGGCAAGTTTGATCTGACTAACCTGCCGACGGAACCGAATGGAACTATTAACATGCAAACTTTTGTTTCTGGAAGTATGCCGGGTTTACAGGTTATCAATCCTAAGGGCGGGAACAATACCTATACCCTGAGCGTAAATAGCACTGGCACGGGCACTGGCAATGTCACCGGCAGTGGCAGTTACGCGGCGGGTGCCTTGGTCAGCCTTTATGCGGCGGCGACCAATGGCAGCACCTTTGCTGGCTGGAGTCCTTATCCTCCTTGTGCGAGCAGTTTCGCTATGCCCGCCAATAACCTGACCTGTACGGCAACTTTTACAAAGCCGACTAATGACGACTCACCTTGGCTTCGTCTCAACAGTCCATCAAGTGCCCAAGCTGGCGGTCAGAGTACTTTTTCCCTGACTGCCCAAAACCTGACCGGGCAACCAATTAAATCTAGAGCCGCGATTTTTTTGAGCAAGTCTCTTACAATCGACTCTAGGCAAATCAGCTCGACCTACTATTTTTATTTGGAACCGGGCGAAAGCGATACCTGGGAGGGGCTGATTACTATTCCGTCAACTACTGCAGCAGGATCTTATTACTTGATCGCGTATGTTGAGGAGGATGATTACAATGGCGGAGCTTTGGGTTCCGCAGTCAATCGAATCACTATTACGTCTGGTGGTTGTGGGGAGGGTGGTTGTGACATTCCTCGGTAAAGTTTCAGCCCACCACTAACAACCGCCCGGCCATCAGCACCACCACGATGAGAAACACTGGGCGGATAAACGGCGCTCCATAGCGAATGGCGCTATGAGCGCCGACAAATGCGCCTACCATCAGCAATCCGCCCATACTGAGTCCGACTGCATAATTGATATTGCCGAGCATCATGAAAGTCAGCAGCGCGGTCAGATTGCTGATGAAATTCATGAATCGCGCCACACCCGCCGCTGCAACCAAATCCAGCCCGAACAGTTTCATTGCCGCCGCCATCCAGAATGCGCCGGTTCCGGGACCAATAAACCCGTCGTAAAAGCCGATGAATCCCCCCGTCCACAGCTTAATGCTGCGCGGTACCGGGCGCGGTATTTCAGGTTCAGGGCGAGTCGCGGTTAAGGAAATCCGGCGCGGCCAGACCAGATAAACCGCCGCCAACAAAATTGCTAACGGCAGCAGCTTTTTCAGTACCCCGGCGCTCATCAGATAAATCAGCATTGCCCCGATCAACGCCCCGATGAAAGTACCAAAACTCATTGCCCACCACAGCGCCGGTTTAAACAATCCCTTGCGGATGAAAGTCAGCGAGGCGCTAAACGTGCCAAAGGTGCCAATGAGCTTGTTGGTACCAATCACCAAATGCGGCGGCATTCCGGTACTCAGCAGCGCCGGCATGACCAGCATTCCACCGCCACCCGCGATGGCGTCAATAAACCCGGCCATTAATGCCACTCCGCCTAATAGCAGGAGGGTAGTGAAGTCAAGAGTCAGTGCCAACGGTTATTGCTCTCATCGCTCCCACCGGCGGGAGCGACATTGTGCAGGTGATCAAGCCGGACTATTCGATTTTTCGGGGAATCCCCACGACCAATTCACCCCCTTGGAAATGGCTTGCTAGGGAACCCCGGAATTGAGCGCCATCCGGATCCATGCAGGCAATATGAGTGTTCGATGCCCCATAGACACTGACCACATGGTTACCAAGTCCGGGCTTGCGGTAGCCCACAACTAGCGGCCCATGTTTCATTTTACTGTTGACGTAATAACAGGTGAAATCACTACCGGCTATACTTTCACAGTTCATTTTCCAGCGAGCATCACGGATGATCGCAATCAGGTTGGCACGAGAAACCGTGCCATAATTAGGATTGGTGTCCGGGTTAGAAGCATCCCAATAGCTCAGGTAAAGATTCAGCAGATCGAGTTGCTTGATCACCGTCCGGTTGCCTATCGCCCGTGCCCACCATTCCAACGCCGCCGCCCAGCAGGAAGTCGGATCAAACTGCTGAACCGGTTTTGTTGCACGATAATTGGTCGCCATGATCATATCCTCGAAGGTGCGTTGATCTACGCCAGGAAATCCCCTGGCGGATTTTCATACCGAAGCCGGATTGGGCATGGACGATGCCATAATTAAAAAGTAAATAAAAACAATAAATTGATAATAATATTTGCCAAAAAGCGGTTCAGATTGACGATCACGGTTCAAAATGAACGGTTCATTATGACCGGTTGCGCTTTGATCAGCCCAACAACCGCTCAAGTACCCCCTGATAAATCCGGCTCAACTTCGCCAAATCAGCCACGGCAATCCGTTCATTCACCTGGTGAATGGTGGCATTCAGTGGGCCAAGTTCGATCAGTTGCGCCCCGGTCGGCGCAATAAACCGGCCATCGGAAGTGCCACCACTGGTCGACAATTCGGCTTCCAGCCCAGTTTCAGCATGAATGGCCGCCAGAGTAGCCGCGACCAAATCGCCCGGTGGTGTAAAAAACGGCGGGCCGGATAAACTCCAATCCATTTCGTACTGAAACACCTGCCCAGTTTTCACTTCCTCATTGAGCAACGCCGTATCAATAATCAGCCGGGTCCGCTCCTGTAATTGCTCGATGGTGACTGCTGGCGAAAACCGGAAGTTGAACAGCATCTCCAGATCGCCGGGAATCACATTGGCCGCCCCAGTCCCGGAACGCAGGTTGGAAATCTGGAATGAGGTTGGCGGAAAAAACGGATGGCCCTGATCCCAGACTTCATCGCCAAGAACCGTCAGGATCGCGCCAATCGCATGGAGCGGATTTTGGGCCAGATGTGGATAAGCCACATGGCCTTGTACGCCATGCAGAACCAGCCGGCCATTCAGTGAACCACGCCGGCCATTCTTAATCACATCACCGACTTGAGCCGTGCTGGACGGTTCACCCACTAAACACCAGGTGATTGGCTTGCCACGATTTTTCAGCCATTCGATCACTTTAACCGTGCCGTTGATCGCTGGGCCTTCTTCATCACTGGTGATTAGAAAAGCGATGGAACCGTGCAGTTGTGGACGGATACTCAGCAGGTTTTCACACGCGGTCACCATTGCCGCCAGACTGCTTTTCATATCCGCCGCACCGCGTCCATAGAGAAAACCATCACGGATTTCTGGAGAAAATGGTGGCGATTGCCACTGCTCCAATGGGCCGGGCGGCACGACATCAGTATGGCCGGCAAAGACCAGGAGCGGTTCGGTATCGCCGTACCGCGCCCATAAATTATCCACCTCACCAAACCGCAATCGCTCAATGCGAAAACCCAGCATGGCCAATCGGGCCGCTAGTATGTCCTGACAACCGGCATCGTCGGGGGTAATAGAAGGGCGAC
>Ga0316607_1000442_pt1 | contig 14978 bp, 16 predicted proteins | sample MIS2016062E_MG_FD_207674 | JGI IMG/M metagenome (GOLD analysis project Ga0316607, IMG submission 207674) | Microbial mat bacterial communities from Middle Island sinkhole, Lake Huron, Michigan, United States - MIS.2016.062E | ecosystem: Environmental > Aquatic > Freshwater > Lake > Sediment...
TCATTTTACACAAAAATTACACAAATTTTTCTGAAATTCGTGTAATTAAATTTAAGAATAATTTGATTAGTGTAAATTCGTGAAATTCGTGGCAAAAAAATACCCACACAATTAAGGGTAGAACCAATATTTTTATAAAATTTAAAAAAAATCTGAGTTAATCTTTTAAAATCGGCATAACCAGCCTTCGGCAGGCTGGTTATGCCGATTTTTATTTAGGTATTAATAGCTAAGCAATACATAATCTGTATAAAACATCACTACAACAACTTCTCCTCTTCCTTCTCATAAAAAGCATCGACAGAAAGTGATTTTTTATTGCGAATTATTTTATCCAATATTCCAGTAAATAGAATAAATTATTATAAAACGTCATACCTTGGCGTTAATTACAATTAATTTTGTCCTAAATAAAAAAACTTTCAATTATTTATGAATTTATATGGGTGCACGACAAATTGCACTTTTAAAGTACCAACGGTTGAAACCGTTGGCTATGGTTTTTAACATGTAGCCTTCTTCAACATTGCCCACGGTTTCAACCGTGGGATGATTAATTTCAATAACATTAGGTTTATATTCTTAATTATTAAATAAATGCAATTTGTCGTACACCCAATTTATACCGCTTGCTTTCGATAGAACTAGCAACTTATTGAATAAACTTGGACATTCTATAAAATTATCTCAACCGCTTTCTGTTGCTGCTATTTTTAACTTTGAAATTAGCAACAATTATGAACCTAAATTGAGAAAAGCGGTTGGTTTTGGAAATTAGTTTTTTAATCGAAATTCTGACAAAAAATATTTATCTTTAACAAAAAAATAAAAACAAGAAATTATGGCTTTAACACAACAACAAATACTAGAAGAATTTAATACTATACCAAAAAATTGGCACACCATTTACCAATGGTCAAAATGTTCAAGAACTAGCTATATTGAATTTATCTCAGATATTTTATTAAATGAATTCGACAAAATTGATTGGACTCTAAATGGACACAGAACAGGAAATTTTAGGCAAGATTTGCATAAAGGAGAAACTATCTTAAGTACCGATATTGCACAATTTACTGAAAAAAGATTTTGTCGAGCTTTATTCAATGCTGGCTCTATAAATTTATTAGGTAAAATAATTGATTATGAAATACCTCTAACAGAGCCAAAACAAGAAAAAGACGACAAGCAAAGTCACGGTGATATAGATTTATTGTCCATAGCAAATGATCGATTGTTTTTTATTGAGGCAAAAAAACCAGAACCTTCGGATTCATTATTAAAAGCAATTCTTGAAATATTTGTATATACATATAGATTACATAAATATGGTTTTATAAATAAGTTTAAAGAAGAATATGAGATAACTGAACATAAATCCGTGCCTGTAGTTTTAGCTTTTGAAAATTCAAGTGCAGGTCGTCAGATAATTGACATTGATAGTAAATCGAATAAATATAATCAATTAATAAGTCTAATAGATAGAATTAATATTGAATTGAACAAGGTTGGTGTTGAAAAAATTGAGTTCTATGTAATTGATAAATTGAGCGGTACGCCGGATAAAGCTTTAAAAGCTGATCCTACATTTGATTCAAAAAACAAAAATGGAAAATATAAAATTGTTTTAAATCAACCTATTGTAATAAAAAAGTATTAGTAAATATGCAACTTATTATCCACAGAGGAACTAACGAAATAGGAGGTTCTTGCATCGAAATCCAATCAGGCAACAGTAGAATAGTACTTGATTTTGGAATGCCGTTGTTGAATGCCAATGCCAAGGCTTTCAACTTTAAAGAATATGAGAATTTATCGGTAAACGAACTCGTAAGTAAAAGTATTTTGCCGGATGTTAAAGACGCCTATTCTGAGAATTCAAAAATAGATGGTCTGATTATTTCACATTCTCACGCCGACCATTATGGTTTAATGCATTACTTGGATAAGGATATACCTGTTTGGATTGGGAAAGCTACTCACGAAATTTTAAAGATTAACAATATCTTTCTGAATCAGGAAAACAATATTGAAACTCCAAATTATTTTGAAAGATGGAAACAATTTCAAATCGGTGATTTTACAATTACTCCCTATTGGAACGACCATTCCGCCTTTGATGCGTATTCATTTTTAATTGAAGCGAACGGTAAAAAACTATTCTATTCAGGAGATTTCAGGTCGCACGGACGCAAAAAAGAAGTGTACAAGAAATTTATTGAAAACCCTCCAAAAAATATTGATTGTTTGATTATGGAAGGCACGACTATTGGCAGAAATTCAATAAAATCAAAAAAAGAAGAAGATATTGAAAATGATTTTTATGAATGTTTCAAAAACTCAACTTCCATAAATTATGTGTTTACTTCAACACAAAACATTGATAGGTTGGTTTCCATTTATAAAGCCTGTCTGAAAGCAGGAAAAACTTTTGTGGTAGATGTTTACGGAGCACATCTTTTGGAAAAACTTTCGGAATTTGCAAAACTACCGTCGCTTTTGAAAGGCTATCCAAATATGGGCGTTTACTTTTACAGTCAGCCAACATCAAAATTGATGAAAGACGGATATGAAGAGATGGTTTATAAATACGTTTCCAAGAAAATTAAGAAAGAGGCAATTATAAACAATCCTTCCGATTATGTGCTTTTGGTCAGGGCATCAATGCTAAGAGATTTGAAAAGTATGAATATTAAGGATGGTAATCTTATCTATTCGATGTGGTCAGGATATAAAGACCAACCTAAAACCAAAGAATTTATTGATTTTTTTGAAGGGAATAATTGTACTGTAATCGATATGCACACCAGCGGACACGCTGATGTAGAAACATTAAAAGAGTTTGCTAATGCTATAAATCCTAAACTGATAATTCCAATTCACACCAACAACAAGAACGAGTATAAAAGTATTTTCGACCAAACAGTTTTGGAACTTGACGATAATCAAATCTATACTATATAATTAAAAACAAAGTAAAATTAACAACTATGATAAGAAATATTTACTGCCAAGACGCAAGTTTAGCCGCAATGTTTGCAAAGCAAAAGAAAAATGGCGCTTGGGATATTTTTAGAATATCAGAAATATTTGGAATGGGTTCAGCCGATTACAAAACAAAAGTTTTTGATTTTGAAATCCCTGATTTAGTTATATTAAATAGCACTAATGGAATATCTTATGTTTGCGTAAAAAAAGGTCAAAATTGGGGACTTTTGGAAATTAAATCCAATAATACCATTGAATGTGAATGGAAAATGATTTCGGAATTTACTTACCCTACAGCAGAGAAAATGCTGTCTGATTTTAAGATTAACCAACTTGATTTTAATTCTTAAATTCATCATTCAAATAAATTATGTCCAAAAAACAATTTCTAAAACGCTATTCTTTAATCATAAACAAACTGCGAAAAAGTGCTAGTTCTTTTGAAGAAATTCAAAAGTATTTGGCACAACAATCCATCAATGATGAGGAAAATTACGAGATCTCTATCCGAACCTTTCAAAGAGAAATTAAAGAAATAGCTTCTACGCATAATATCGAAATAAGATATATTCGATCCGAAAATGTGTATAAAATTATTGATGATGGCAACGAAGAAAGAAACGAGCGTTTGATGGAAAGTTTAGAGATTATTGAAGCGCTAAAAATTTCGAGTACTTTATCGAATCGCCTTATTTTTGAAAAGAGAAAAACATCGGAAACCAATATTTTGAGTTATCTGATGGGAGCAATTAAAAACAGAAACGAAATACATTTTTCATATATAAATTATTGGTCAGAAGAATCCGCTGATTCTCAAAGAAAAGTGCAGCCTTTAGGCTTGAAAGAAGCAAAATATCGTTGGTATTTGATTGCTAAAGATTTAAAAGACAATCGTACTAAGACATTTGGTTTGGATAGAATTTCCAATTTGGAAATTAAAAACACAACATTCGAGTTTCCTGAAAACTTTAATCCAGAAGATATGTTTCGTCATAGTTTTGGTATTATGAGTGAGGAAGATAAAAAACCTCAAAAAATAATTTTGTCTTTTTCGAAAAAACAAGAAAATTATATCAAATCTTTAGCTTTGCACCATTCGCAAAAGGAATTAATAAACAATGAAAATGAATATCGGATCGAATTATTTCTGCAACCAACCTACGATTTTGTAATGGAATTAATGTCAATCGGCGCTGAAGTAAAAGTATTGGAACCAGAAAGTTTGAAAAAGGAAGTGATTGAAAAACTGGAAGCAACGTTAAAGCTATACAAGTAACATCCATCTTTTAAAGGTCATCACAACAACTTCTCCTCTTCCTTCTCATAAAAAACATCCACAGAAAGTGATTTTTGACTCGACGCAAAAACCGCCAATTCATCGCAACGCTCGTTTTGAGGATGGTTGTTGTGTCCTTTAATCCATTTGAAATCGACTTGGTGTTTTCTGTAAACCAATAGAAATCTTTTCCATAAATCGGGGTTTTTCTTCCCTGCAAAACCTTTTTTCTCCCAACCAAAAACCCATTTCTTCAAAACGGAATCCACGACATATTTTGAATCTGAAACGATTAGAACTTTCATATTGGGGTTCTTCAACTTTTCGAGACCTACAATTACGGCCAACAATTCCATTCTGTTATTAGTTGTATGACGAAAACCTTCGTAGAATTCTTTTTTGTGTGGCGTTCCTACCAATTCCATCACAACGCCGTATCCTCCTGGCCCAGGATTGCCTTTGGCAGCGCCATCGGTGTAAATATGTATATCGTGATTCAAAGTTAGGGGTTAGAGGTTAGAAGTTGGGAGCTGGAAGCTAGAGATTCTTCTGTAACTGTTTGAATATATATTTGTTCTAATTTTTTAATTTATTCATAAATGGGTTCAAAAATACAATTATTTATCTTTTAAAATATTGAAAAACATAAAATCAAATTTTTAGTTATAAAAAATTGTGCAATTTGTAAATAGACCAAATTTTGAATAGGTGAAGTAAATCATAAGTAAAAAAATTAAAATAGTATCCAGAGTGGTTAAACTTAATAATTAATAAAAATTAATATTTGTATAATATTATAAACAAAATTAATATATTTGTACATAATAACAAACGTTTTTTATGAACACTAAAAAGCAAAATGTATTTCCTAAATACCAAGAAATATTAAGTAAACTGGGTGAAAACATTAAATTGGCTCGAAAAAGAAGAAAATTAACAACCGTTCAAGTGGCAGAGCGAGCAGCTATTGCCAGAACCACGCTCTACCAAATTGAGAAAGGAAGTGCAAGGGTAACAATAGGCGCTTACTTTAATGTTATGAGGGTATTGGGCTTGCAAAATGATTTTTTAAAATTAGCGGCAGACGATGATTTAGGAAGAAAACTACAAGATTTAGAACTACTTTAATTTTCAATTTATGGCAATAAAGAAAACAAACCTATACGTTTATGCACATTGGCAAGGAATGGAAAACTATTGCTAATACAATTGGAATTAGTAGAAGTGAACAGGAATTAATGGAGGGAGCATTTATTGATATTAAATGATTGCTTAAATTGTTCAAAAACGGAAGTTGCGTAAAAAATTAAAATTAAAGCAATAGCTACTCAACTTTTTACTTTTGTGAATCTTAGAGTAAACTTTCAATCACTATAGGAAAATATTTTTGTTCCAATTCGTGTATCTTTTCAGCCACAACTTCAGGAGTATCGGTAATTAAAATCGTTACCTTTTTTTGAAAAATAATATTCCCTTCGTCATAATTTTCGTTGACATAATGAATGGTAATTCCAGTTTCTTTTTCCTTGTTTTCGACAATGGCTTTGTGTACGTTCATTCCGTACATTCCTTTTCCGCCATATTTTGGCAACAAAGCAGGATGAATGTTTATGATGGCATTTGGATAGGATTCTATAATTTCAATGGGCAATTTTAATAAAAATCCGGCGAGAACTATCAAATCGGGTTGCAAAGAATTCAATTTTTGTAATACTTTACTTTGGTATAATTCTTCTTTCGAGAAAATTTCGGTGGGAATTTGCAAGATTTTGGCCCTTTCAATCACTTTGGCATTTGAATTATTTGTAAACACAGAAACGACCGAGCCGATGTTGGTACTTTTAAAATGTTTTATAATGTTTTCAGCATTAGTACCCGATCCCGAGGCGAAAATTACGATTTTCTTCATATTCTAACAGTTTTCAATCCTGCAAAAAAAAGAATAAAAACTGATAATAAATAACATTCTGAAGTCTTTATTAAATTTATTTTATACATTAGCAGTCACATTTATTAACTAAATAGTTGTTTTAAAATAAAGTTTTTTATTTTTGCCAACAATTTAAAATTTAAAATTAAAGATTATGTCAGACATTGCATCAAGAGTAAAAGCGATTATCGTAGACAAATTAGGCGTTGACGAAAACGAAGTGGTAACAGAAGCAAGCTTCACCAATGATTTAGGAGCTGATTCATTAGACACAGTAGAACTAATCATGGAATTCGAAAAAGAATTTGACATTCAAATTCCAGACGATCAAGCTGAAAACATTGCTACCGTAGGTCAAGCGATTTCTTATATCGAAGAAGCTAAGAAATAATAAAAAAAACCCAAATTTTAATAAATTTCAATTAACAAAAAACAAATTCCAATAATTTGGGATTTTAATATTTGGAGTTTTTAAAAATTGGGTTTATTATTTTTAAAACTAAAATTCGATTGAATTTCAATCAAAAACAATATTTAAAATAGAATTACCCATGTCTCTTTTGTACTAGTATTACAGATAAGAAAGCGTGGGTTTTGTTTGTTTAAAATAGATAAAAACCGTATGTTATGGTATTAAAACGAGTTGTAGTAACTGGCTTAGGAGCGCTTACTCCTATAGGGAATAATGTACAAGAGTACTGGAACGGCCTTATTAACGGTGTTAGTGGCGCCGCAACAATAACTCATTATGATGCTTCAAAGCACAAAACCCAATTTGCTTGCGAAGTAAAAAACTTCAATGTCGAAGATTTTATAGACCGCAAAGAAGCCCGAAAAATGGATCGATATGCACAATATGCTATCGTTACTGCTGATGAAGCTGTAAAAGACGCTGGTTTCGATCTTGAAAAATTAGACAAAGACAGAATAGGTGTTATTTGGGGTTCAGGAATTGGCGGACTAGAAACTTTTCAAAATGAAATGCTGGATTTTGCCAAAGGAGATGGAACTCCTCGATTCAATCCTTTCTTCATACCAAAAATGATTGCCGATATTGCGGGTGGTCATATTTCTATCAAATACGGATTCAGAGGGCCAAATTTCACAACTGTTTCAGCTTGTGCTTCCTCTACAAACGCTATTATTGACGCTTTCAACTACATCCGATTGGGTCAAGCAGATGCCATGATAACAGGTGGTTCAGAAGCCGCAGTTACCATTGCAGGAATGGGTGGATTTAATGCAATGCACGCTCTTTCTACAAGAAATGACGACCCAACTACAGCTTCAAGACCGATGGACAAAGACCGAGATGGTTTTGTACTTGGTGAAGGAGCAGGAACTTTAATCCTCGAAGAATACGAACATGCAGTCGCTCGTGGAGCCAAAATATATTGCGAAATTGGCGGAGGCGGAATGTCTGCCGATGCTTATCATATTACAGCTCCTCATCCTGAAGGGTTGGGTGCTAAAGCAGTAATGCTCAATTGTTTGAGAGACGCAGGACTGAAACCTACAGATGTAGATGGTGTAAACATGCACGGAACCTCAACTCCGCTGGGAGATATCGCTGAATCGAAAGCCATTTTACACGTTTTTGGAGAACACGCTTACACCATGAATTTGAATTCTACAAAATCGATGACGGGTCATCTACTCGGAGCAGCTGGTGTAATAGAAACGATTTCTTCGATACTTTCTATCAAACACGGAATTGTTCCTCCAACGATAAATCATTTTACCGATGACGAAAACATTGATTCTAAATTGAACTTCACTTTTAATGTAGCCCAAAAAAGAGATGTAAAAGTTTTGATGAGTAATACTTTTGGTTTTGGAGGTCACAATGCTTGCGTATTAGTTAAAAAATTAGACATCTAATTTTTTAGAATGAAACTCATTAGAAAAATATTTTCAAAATCCCGCTCTCTTGAAGACGGGATTTTTTTTGATGCTATCAGCGAAATACTTGGTTTTGTCCCCATTAATTTGGAGTATTTCAGAAAAGCATTCACACATCGTTCCTCTAATAAACAAGACGAAAAAGGAAATGCTTTTAGTTACGAACGATTGGAATTTCTTGGAGATGCTATGTTAAGTTCCGTCATTGCAGCACATTTATTCAACAAAGTACCTGCTGGCGACGAAGGTTATTTAACAAAAATGCGTTCCAAAATTGTGAGTAGAGAACACCTAAACGAACTTGGGAAAGACCTAAATTTGGTTCGTTTCATAGATAGCAAGGTTCCCTTGCAACATTTTGGAGAAAATATTCATGGCAATATCTTTGAATCATTGATTGGTGCCATTTACCTAGATCGAGGATATGACTATTGCGAAAAATTTATTCAAAAAAGAGTGGTCAACCCCTATGTAGATATAGCCAGATTAGAAGGAAAAGTCATCAGCTACAAAAGCCTGTTGATTGAATGGTGTCAGAAAGAAAAAAAACAATTTCACTATGATATATTTGACGATAACGGAATAGGTGGGCAGCGTTTTTTTGGAGTGAAACTAAGCATTGACGATAAAGTGATTGCAAAAGCTAGAGCAACATCCAAAAAGAAAGCAGAAGAAAAAGCCTCGCAAAGAGCCTATTTTGCGTTTCAAAAAAAAATCGATCCCAAATAGCTGAAATTTCTTTAATTTACAACGTTTTCGTTTTTCAATTAGAAAAAACTTGCTTTTTTTGAAGTCAATGCAGCAATAGAAATACTATATTTACACCTTATTTTTTTTAGAAAATGGCGGTTCATAAATTAGATTTTGAAGATTTTGATGAAATGAATTATCAACTATTGGCTATTCATACTTCATTAGAAGATTATAGATTAGCCTATTTTATCAATCAAAAACTGCCCATAAATTTAAAGATTAACAAAAATGAAATTCATATTAACATCAAAGAAGGAGAGACGAACTTCTCTAGATTTAATCATTATGACAAAGAAAAGGAAGTCTCTTGGGATCTGATTCAAAACAAAAATGAAGTAATTCAACAAAAAAGGAATAACAATCAAAATCTATTTTTAAATTTAGATATGGAAGTGTCAACAAAGGTTTTTTTACTTCCTGAATTCAAAAAAGTAGATTATTTTTTAAAAATAGAAAACACGGATGAAGTCGTGGACATTAAGGAAATCCAGCTTCTATTGAATACAATTGACAACATATCGACCGCCTATTTTGTCGATACACATAAAATAAAATCAAAAAATAATTTAATTTTTTAATATCAATGTCAACAAACAAAAAAACAAAAATTGTAGCCACTCTTGGGCCTGCATGTAGTACAAGAGAAATCATAAAGGATATGATTGATGCAGGTGTAAATGTGTTTAGAATCAATTTTTCGCATGCTGATTATAATGATGTAAAGGAAAGAATTGCAATTGTTAGAGCACTTAACGAGGAGTTTGGTTACACCACAGCAATTTTGGGAGATTTACAAGGGCCAAAACTTCGAGTAGGAGTTATGGAAGATGGAGTAGTTGTAAATGATGGCGATTTAATTACGTTTACAACGGCAGAGGACATCATTGGAACGGCTAAAAAAGTTTTCATGAAGTACCAAAACTTTCCAAACGATGTGAATCCTGGAGAACGTATTTTGCTAGATGATGGAAAACTTATTTTTGAAATTATTGAAACCGACAAAAAATCGGAAGTACTGGCTAAAGTAATTCAAGGCGGAGAATTGAAATCCAAAAAAGGAGTCAATCTTCCCAATACCAAAATATCGCTTCCTGCATTAACCGAAAAAGACATTGCCGATGCCATTTTTGCCATCGAACAAAAAGTAGATTGGATTGCACTATCCTTTGTAAAAACACCGCGAGATTTACAAGATTTACAAGAATTGATTGCAAAACATTCTGACGAAAAAATTCCCATTATTGCCAAAATAGAAATGCCCGAAGCCTTAGTGAATATCGATAAGATTGTCGCCTATTGCGATGCTTTGATGGTAGCTCGTGGCGATTTAGGGGTAGAACTTCCTGCACAAGAAGTGCCTTTGGTACAAAAACAATTAATTCTCAGAGCGAAAACTGCTCGAATTCCGGTAATTGTGGCGACGCAAATGATGGAAACCATGATTTCTAGCTTGACACCAACGCGTGCCGAAGTGAATGATGTTGCCAACTCTGTTATGGATGGAGCCGACGCAGTGATGCTTTCTGGCGAAACGGCAACCGGTCTTTATCCTGTTCAGGTTATCGAAAAAATGACGCAAATCATTGAAGCAGTGGAGGATTCTCCACTAATCAAAGTGCCTCAAAACACGCCACAAGTAAGAACAAACCGTTTTATTACCAAAACCATCTGTCATCACGCAGCCCTCACAGCTAATATTATTGAAGCAAAAGCCATTTGTACTTTGACAAATAGTGGTTATACCGCTTTCCAAATTTCAGCTTGGAGACCATCTGCTCATATTCTTGTCTTTACATCTAATAAAAGAATCCTTACGCAACTCAATTTGTTGTGGGGTGTAAAATCTTTTTTTTATGACAAAATGAAAAGCACCGATGATACTATAGCGGATGTAAACGAAATCGCAAGAGAAAAAGGGTATGTAACCAAAGGAGAATATCTTATTAATTTGGCTGCAATGCCATTAAAAGATAAAGGAATGGTCAATACTTTGAGGGTTTCGGAAATTGTGTAACTTTTTGATTCTCAATACATCATCCTAACAGGTTTTTAAAACCTGTTAGGTCTAACCCTAAGAATAATAGTATTTTGTTTCGACCTTTGTAATATCAACTCAAATAAATTATCGCTCCAATTTATATGAAAATAGGTCTCTATTTCGGAACATTCAATCCCATTCATATCGGGCATTTGATTATTGCCAATCATATAGCAGAATATTCTGGTTTAGACCAAATTTGGATGGTCGTTACGCCACACAATCCGCTGAAAAATAAGCAGACTTTGCTGGACGATTACCAACGGCTGCAATTGGTTTTTTTGGCTACCGAAGATTATCCAAAAATTAAACCTTCGGATGTTGAATTCAAATTATTACAGCCCAATTACACCATAAATACCTTAACGCATTTAAAGGAAAAATTTCCACAACATATTTTTTCCTTGATTATGGGCGAAGACAATTTGAAATCTTTGCACAAATGGAAAAATTACGAAATCATTTTACAAAATCACGAAATTTATGTGTATCCTCGAATTTCAGAGGAATTGCCAACTTCGGACTATAAAAACCATCCCAAAATTATTGCTGTTGATGCCCCAATTATAGAAATTTCATCGACTTTTATTCGGGAGAACATCAAAAAAAAGAAGAATGTTCAACCGCTTTTGCCCTCTAAAGTTTGGGAATATATAGACCACAATAATTTGTATAAGAAGTAAAATTATTCCTGCTTTAGCTGAATTGCCTCCAGCTAAAGCAGGAGGCAATTCAAAACTCATAAACTTCATTCGGTGTCACACAATAATCTAGCTTGACATCATTTTCAAAAACATCTTCAATTTTTGCTGACGGTTCAAAAAAGGAAAGCCCAATTTTGATGGTTCTAGGAGAGCAATCTTTTAGGAATTTGTCATAAAAACCTTTGCCATAACCTACTCGATTTCCCGATTTGTCGAATGCCAAAAGTGGCACAAAAACCACCTCGATTTTGCTAACAGGAACTTCCAATCCATCTACAGGTTCGGGAATGTTGTATTGATTTTTCTTGATTTTGGTATTGTCTGTCAACAAAAAATGGGTCATTTTTCGAGTTGTAAAATCACTTTTCGAAATTATAATTTCTTTGTCTTTTCCAGAAAGCAAGTGCAAGATAAACTCGGTGTTGACTTCTTTGTGTTCTGTAATGGAAAGGAAAATATGAAAATAACTTTTCTCCCAAATAGGAAGCGTCAGCACTTTATTGGCAATAGCCAAACTCATTTCCTCCAAATCAGTATCAGAGAGTTGGTTTCGCAAGGCTTTGTATTTTTGCCTTAATCCCTTTTTAAGCATCGATAGTGGCTTTCAATTCGTTGATAAAAGAAGTTAAATGTTGCACTTCGACGTGATCCATCAATACAATTTTGTACCACTTGTTGTTTTCATTGTGTTGCTCTGGAACCAAATCATATTTTTTGGCAATTCCCTCGGGAACATATTGCGAATGAATGGTCACAATATTCATAAATGGTTCTCGAAAATATTGGATGTTCAATTCGTCTAGTTCGTGGCACAAAAACTGGGTTCGCATTTGCAAAATACTCACTTTTTCGAACCAACCAAAAGGGCCATAGGTAAACAAAATCATCCAAACCGCTACGGCATTGGCACCAGAACGACTTCCGCAAAGGGTCAAATCCATTCCTTCGACATATTCGGCTTCTTTGGTCAAAACGTTTTCAATCAGTCCTTTTCTACAAATAAAAACGCCAGTTCCATAAGGAGATTGGAGCATTTTGTGAGCATCAATAGTGATGGAACTTATCTTCGGATTACTGAAATTAATCTCAGATTTTTGATTGCAAAACGGATATACAAATCCGCCATAAGCTCCGTCAATATGCAGTTTGTATTCAGCTTCTAGTTTTTCTAATATTGAAGTGTAATCATCAGGATTGTCAACCGAACCAAACATAGTTGTTCCCATATTGGCAACAGCGATAAAATATTTTTTGCCAAATTGTTTGGCTTTGACGATTTCATTTTCCAAAGCCAGTTTGTCAATTGCTCTTTTTTCGAAAGAAACCGGAATTTTTATCCAATCCAGCATTAATACATTGGCGCCTTTTGCAATGGAATAATGTGTGTCTTCGGATGCTAAGATGGCGATTTCATCTAGTTTTGCTCCTTTTTGATGCATGAAAAAATTGCGATACATCCACAAAGCTTGAATATTGGCTTCGGTTCCGCCCGGAGAAATATAACCATCGAACGAATCGGGTGTTGCTTTAAAAATGTCAACAGCAATTACATTCAAAACTTCGCGTTCTATTTCCTGAGTTCCTTTGAAAGCACTTTCTGAAGTTCCCAAAGTGTGACAACCAATGTGGTTGGGATTGGCAACATAAGTCTGCAATGTTGGGGCTTCTTTCAGAAATGGCGCATCGTCATAAAATACTTTTCCGTCCAGTTTTGAAGCGGGATAACCTAGTGAGGCATCTTTAGAAAAATTCACGTTTTCATCCAATGCTTGTTGAATTCTATTTTTTCGTTCGTCTTGCGAAAGTTTTTTCCAGTAAATCATTGTTACAATATTTTAGACAAAGATAAATTTAATAATCTTTATTGTTTAAAATTGTTTAAGAGTTTAAGATTGTTTAAGAGTTTAAGGTTGTTTAAGGGTTTAAAGTTGTTTAAGATTTTAAGATTGTTTAGTATAAATTGTTCTAGAAAATGATGAATAATACAATTTTCTGAATTTGGTTTATGCCAATTTTAAAGTTAAATTTGTTTGAATTAAATTTTTGTCCTTATGGAAGAAATCGCAAAAGCATTGGAACTCAGAAATGAATTGGACAATTTGCGTCCGATTGATAAAGAAAAGGAAGCGATTATAATGCAAAAATTTCGTTTGGATTGGAATTATCATTCCAATCATTTGGAGGGAAACTCACTTACTTATGGCGAAACCAAAGCATTGATTTTGTTTGGAATTACTGCTCTAGGCAAGCCACTCAAAGACACTTTAGAAATTACAGGTCATAACGAAGCTATCAATTGGGTAATCGATTTGGTAAAAGGAGAACGTCCGTTGACGGAAAATTTTATTCGAGAATTACATTCGCTTTTGCTAAAAGAACCCTACGAAGTTGATGCTATAACACCCGATGGAAAACCAACCAAAAAATTAATTACAGTTGGAAGCTATAAAACCACAGCTAATCACGTCAAAACAAAAACTGGCGAAATTTTTTATTTTGCGACACCAGAAGAAACGCCAGCAAAAATGCACGATTTGCTGAGTTGGTATAGCCAAAAAACAAAAGAAGAAAACATTAATCCAATTCTTCTTGCAGCAGAATTCCATTATCGCTTTATCCGAATTCATCCTTTTGATGATGGAAATGGAAGAACAGCCCGAATCCTGATGAATTTTATTTTGATGCAATTTGGTTTTCCTCCAGTAATTATCAAAACCGAAGACAAAGCCAATTATTTTGCCGCTTTGCAAATGGCCGATGCTGGAAATATTGAAGCTTTTGTGACTTACATTGCCCAAAACTTGGTTCGTTCTCTCGAAATAATGATTTCAGGAGCCAAAGGAGAGAGTATCGAGGAAGAAGATATTTCTAAGCAAATTGCAGCGTTGGAACAAAAAATTGCTGCATTGAAAAATAAATAATTTCAATGGCAATATCAATGACAATTTCAATGGCAATATCAATGACAATATCAATGGCAATGTCAATATCAATGTCAATTGCAATCTAAAATCTAAAATCTGCAATCAAAAATGCTAACCCTAGAACTTCAAATCCAAACCTTGCCAGACAGTCCTGGAGTCTATCAATATTACGATAAGGATGGGAAGATTTTGTATGTTGGCAAAGCCAAAAATCTTAAAAAAAGAGTTTCCTCCTATTTCAATAAAATCCACGATACCGCCAAAACGAATGTGTTAGTCAAGAAAATTGTAACCATAAAACACATCGTCGTTCCCACCGAATCCGATGCACTTTTATTGGAAAATAATCTCATAAAAACCTTGCAACCACGATACAACGTCTTGTTGCGTGACGACAAAAGTTACCCTTGGATTTGTATCAAAAAAGAACCTTTTTCCAGAATATTCTCTACGAGAAGATTTA
>Ga0316607_1000444_pt1 | contig 14960 bp, 16 predicted proteins | sample MIS2016062E_MG_FD_207674 | JGI IMG/M metagenome (GOLD analysis project Ga0316607, IMG submission 207674) | Microbial mat bacterial communities from Middle Island sinkhole, Lake Huron, Michigan, United States - MIS.2016.062E | ecosystem: Environmental > Aquatic > Freshwater > Lake > Sediment...
TCGATGGTGTCTCCTTCGGTGATGCACCCAGGAAGTGCGGGAACTTCTGCCCAATAGCCACCTTCTTCTGCTGGATGAATGATTGCTCTAATTTTCATACATTTATTCAGTTATTTGTTAAGGCTATTATAGCAAATATCAATTAAAGTTTGGCTAATGTTATTGGTAAGTCGTTGAGTTTTTAGGAGTGATCGCGCTTTTGGCTCTTGAGAGGGGCCGTATCGGGCTTTTTCTGATTTCGGATAAGAGAGACGCTTTTGGTGATTGGGGGTGGGAGAGGCGCGATCGGGCTTGGGAAAAAGAAGATCGCCCCTAATAAAAAAGAGCGCTCCCAGCACATTTCCAAATAAAATAAGCTTAATACTTGAAAAGCGATGAAAAAGATTGTAGTATGAAAATTCCCCCTGATGCCATTGCAGATTCTAAAATAACTAGCTACTTGCTCGTTCTTAGAGAACAGGATGACAAATCAAAATTTCTCGCACAAGCCGGATTTACCCAAGATAACCCCGAACAGTTAATATCAGCCTTGCGTCAATTAGCTGATGCAGTAGAAGCCGTAGAAGACACCACTAACGAATATGGAATTTTCTATCGTGTAGAAGGAGAGTTAATCGGCATTAACAAGAGAAACTTATCAGTAATTACAATTTGGCTCAACCGTAAAATAGACGGCAAATTCCAGTTTATCACCCTTAAACCTAAAAAGGAGAAATCAACAAATGTTTGACCTCTACCAGCGTGTTTCATTAAATTGCGATTTTCCCGAACATCATCTCAAAAAAGGCGATGTAGCCACCCTCATTGATTATGTCCCCCATCCCAGCAACGGCGAACAAGGTAGCGTGCTAGAAATCTTCAGTGCTACTGGGGAATCAATTGCCGTTGTCATCGTTCCTATTTCTGCAATTTACCCCTTAAGAAACGATGAAATTTTAACTGTTAGGTCTCTAGTAGAGGTTAGCTAAATTGTAGGATAGAAGTAAAGTAATGGGGAGGGCGATCGCGCTTTTTGTTATTTGGGAGAGAGGGGCGATCGCTTTTGGGATAGCTGGATGGAAAGGAGCGATCGCACTTTGGGATTGGGCATGGGAAAGGCGATCGCTCTTTTTGTGATTTCGGGAAAAAAGGGCGATCGTACTTTCTCTAACTTTACTTAACTGGCTTCCAACTATCGAGAGATTGACGAATAGAATTCAATTCACTGAGATATTCCTTCAGTTTATTTTTTTTAGCCTCAAGCTTTGCCAGAATTTTTGGTGCTTCAGATTCTTTCGTTTTTCGTTCCTTCAAGACGCGATCGAAGTCATTTTGAAACCTTTTAATGTAATCATTGATTTGCTTTTCGGCACTTCTGAAATCAGCAGAAACCTGTTCGTTAATAACTCGTTCTAACAAATCTCTGTTTCTAAAAGTTTGCTGATCTATTTTTAGATTGATCGACCCTAATGTTTGTCGTAAATTAACTTCAAAGAAATCGCGATTTTTGGTAACACGTTCATCAGTATAATAGACTTGATCGGAGTCACAACAACGACTTTTTTTACCTTTTTTCCTTTCTATTTCTACCACTGCCACTTGTACATCTTTAATTCGTGCATCAATTCCGGGAAAATCAAAACTTGGAAACTGAATCGAGTTGATGTTCAGTTTAACTTCTAAAGTATCGCCCAGATAATTAGATAGTTCATCTGATATTTCTTGGATATCTTCCTGAATTATTAGTGCCAATTTTTCTCGAATATTCGTCCCCTCTCGAACTAATTCATCCTGAGTATCTATCCACCAACTTTGAATATATGGCGGACAAAACTTATTAATTGTTTTAATTATTTTTTCAGCTTCAGCCTTAGTTTTACACCGAATAATGTACGGATCAAACTCTTCATTATCAACAATTTGTTCAGAAACAGAGGTATTGAAAGTTTCTGGAATAGCCTCACTCAGTCCATCCAACAAAGACGTAGTGACTTTGAATGCTTTTCCTAATACTGGACCGAAAGAAGGTATCAATCCTAACAGTCTTTCTCCAATTTCTCCCACTATTTGTCCAAAACCCCCATTGTTAGTCTTAAATTCTACTGATTGGGGCAACGAGAGATTTTCTTTTGACTTAGGAGATTTAGCGGATCGACGAGATTCGGCAATCTTATGAATCTCACTGCCTATCTGAGCTTTAGCCTGATCCGCAAATGTGTTAATTCCTTGACTAAATCCTTGGATTAGTATTTGTTTTTCTTGCTCGACAGTTTTTTTGACTAACTCAACTTTGTACATCGCATTCTCTGAGCGTTTCCTGTACTCTTCAACTTTTTGTTTGAGGGCTTCAATCCCCATTTCCCAACCCCTGATATCTGTATTCAGAGTATCCTCAATTGCCTTAGCAGCTTGATCGATTTCGGCCACCACCTCACTCAATAAATTCCAGCCAGAATTTTGAGTAATCCTTTGAATCACTGTTTCTTGAATGTTCAGGATACCGCTATCTGCTAGTGCTTGCGGTGCAATTTTCCGAGGTGCAGGAATAATCTGGTTTCCTTCCTCATCTTCAGTAGCATACCTAGCACTAAAGAATTTTTTAAAGTCTTTGATTTCGCTGTCAGTTGCCTTTTGTTGCTGAATCAGTTTCGCTAAAAGTCCTTGTCGAGAACTAGCAGGGTAAATAACTGGATTGCGAAAGCCAAAGCCAGTTAACTCTCGTTCTAAATCCTTGATGACATCAGCAATTTCTTTGTCTTTCTCTGTCTTCTGGTCAATTTTGTTCAGGATAAAATAAATTTTACCTGTGTTTTCCGCTATAAAGTCTTTGCGATTTTCGACAACATCTTTAAACAAATCGGCAACCGCATTATCTTTGTAGGAAGCGTAGTTTAAAACAAACAGAATTGCATTGCAGTTTCGCAGTGCTTCTAGTGCTGTTTGCTTCAGTGCATTAATGTTGAAGTTTGCAGACTCCCACTCATTAGGGCCGGGAGTATCAACTAGGGTAAAGCCTGTGAGAGAAGATAATTCGCTAATTGCTTCAATCGGATGCTCTATCTCAAAACGTGTAGTGTTGTCAGGATTGCCTTGTTCTCGGATTTCACGGGTACGCAGCAGGAATTTTTGCTGAATTTCGCCAGCGTCACCCTCAACAAGAATGACTGGTTTTCTTTGTCCTTCTCGATACTCTAAAAGTCTAGGAGTTTTGCCCGGTTTAATGTGTCGGACATCTGTGCGGCAGATAGTACAGGCGGCCGTTTCACTCGCCAGAACGTCAGCACCGATGATAGAATTTAAGAAGGTGCTTTTGCCAGCTTTCATTGCTGCTATGACGGCTACTTGATACTTCTGATCTTGCAAAGCCTTTAAAGCTTTGTTGATTTCATTTTCAATGCTTTGTAGCCCTTGACTTTCATCTCCCTGAGTGCGGAGTCCATCTCGGAATTCTTTGAGATATTGTAAGAGGAAAGTGCCTGTACTGTAAATGCTATTGTATGCTGCTTGAAATTCTTGAGAAGACATAAATTGACACTTTTTAGTTGAGGGACGGGCTAAGTTAGAGCTAGAAATTCGCGGTTAAAATTGATAGATATTTTGCGCTTACCAAAAAATGCCAAACCTGCTAACGCACCTACTGCTGCACCAACAGGGCCAGCAGCAGCACCAATACCAGCGCCTCCGCCAACTGCACCAACCGCTGTCAAACCGGTGGCAGCTACCACACCAGCACCCGCAGCAGCACCCGCAGCAGCGGAACCTGCTGCTTTCGCTATTTCATCACCTTTAGCCATTGGAATACCTCTTGTAAGGGTCAAAACTTAACTGTTTGTCTAACGGGAGATAACTAAATAGGGAAAATTTGAACAACGATCGCGATCGCGCCTCCCCGTTTATCTAAGTATTTACACTGATAGATTTAGTCGTTGGTAAAATACTACACCAGCTAGAGCTAACAAGCAACTAACAAAGGCTAGCAATTTCGGTTATGCTATCGTTAGTCATATCTCAACACACCGGAAAATGGCACCAAAGGAAGACTTATTTGCCGAAGCCGCGAAAAACTGGGACTTAGAAAGGCTCTACCAAGCTTTTGCAGAAGCTAAACGGCAAATCTCACCCCGATCGCGCCCGGGACTCACAGAAACCGAAAAACTCTACCTCCGAGGCTTGCTTTCCGGTTGCAGTCCCGCTGAAATCGCCCGCCAACTCCTTCAGACTTCCAAAAGTGCAGAGGTTGATCTATGTAAAACTTTATACCAATATGTGAAAAACTCGCAGATGTACCTAACGAACCTGTAGGAAATTGGCGCAATATTTGCGATCGGCTACAGCAAGCCGGATATAAAACTCAGTCGTCTGTGAAAGCTAAATTAAGTAGTTCTTTACCGATCGATGCTTTAGTAAAAATAGTTGATCTGGGTTTTGAAAATCAAAATACACTAACAATAGACATCAACATCAGATTAGAATTCCCCTCAACTTCAGAGACTCCAAAAACCGAAGACTTGGATCAAAAAGACTAAATGGGCGATCGCATTTTACGATTTCACCTGTAACAATCAAATTAGTCAAATCTATGACTCCATTAAAAATGCTACATAAAAATCAACTTATTGGCTTTCTCCTAGGTTTATTAATCTTTGTCATTTTCATTCCCGGATGTTGGGCTTTCACAACTAAGATTTCTCCAACAACTCCGCAAGCAGATCACAAAGTAGCTGTGCGTGCAGAAGTAAAAAATACGTCAAATTCTGACTCTTCTCTAGGAATTGGACTTAGCGGTATTGCCGACTACTCAACACAATTACCCTTTTTAGATGCTTTCAAATCTTCTAGAAAATGGATCACTCAATGCGTCAGCGGAGAACCAAACTGTAAAGGTGAATGGGATACAGAAGAATATAATCTTTTAAATCTTGATGAAAATGGGTGGGTAAAGTCTCTCCCATCTCCCGAAGCTGCTCCTAAATATACTAGGGTAAGTACCCTATTACTTCGGGAAATCCCCAATCGCTATCCTTCCGGGCAATATATTGTTACTTATGAGGGTGAAGGTGCGATCGAATATAGCTTTGATTCCAAAAAAGATGAGGCGGCCTCCAAACCCGGAAGGGATATCATCAATGTGGATGCCACACAAGGCGGAGGCATAATGATCACAATTACTGCTACCGATCCTCAGAAAACAGGGAACTATATCCGCAATATTAAAGTTGTTCACTCCCAAGATGAACAGCTTTATCAAAGCGGTGAAATTTTTAATCCACTGTTTATCGAAAAGATTAAAAAATTTAGATCTTTGCGTTTTATGGACTGGATGGATACAAATGGTTCTGAACAAAAAGCCTGGTCAAACCGACCTAAACCAGAGAGTGTATCCTATGCTTACAGAGGAAATGTTCCCCTAGAAATCATGGTGACTTTAGCTAATAAAGTCCAAGCAGAACCCTGGTTTAATATGCCGCATCAGGCTACGGATGAATATATGACTAACTTTGCTAAAATGGTCAAAGATAGTTTAGATCCCAAGCTGAAAGTTTATGTAGAATATTCTAATGAGGTTTGGAATTGGTCTTTTCCGCAATCCCATTATGCCTTGGAACAAGGTAAAGCGAAATGGGGAGATAAAGGGGACGCTTTTATGCAATGGCACGGAATGCGTAGTGCTCAAATGTGCGATATCTGGAAAGGCGTTTTTGGGGATCAAAAGCATCGAGTTGTCTGCGTGTTGGGGACTCAAAGAGCCTGGAGAGACTTAGAAACTTATGCTTTAGAGTGTTCCTATTGGGTAGCTGAGGGCAATAAACCTTGTTATCAACACGGCATTGATGCCCTAGCTGTAGCGGGATATTTTAGTGGAAACTTGGGCGCGAAAGAAAATGTCAGTAAAGTAGAGTCTTGGTTGAATGATTCAGATGGCGGGTTTGGAAAAGCTTTTAAGCAATTGAAAGAGGGCGGCTTACTGGGTGGTTTCAAAGATAGTTTGCCCGATGTTGAGAATGACTTTAGATATTACTTAGATGTTGCCCAACAAAAAGGTCTAAAGTTATTTGCTTACGAGGGTGGTCAACATATTGTAGGTATTGAGGGAGTTGAGAATAACGAAAAACTGACCAAGTTTTTTATGGAATTAAATAGGCGTCCAGAAATGTATGATCTCTACACGCAATTACTGAATAGTTGGAAACAAGCTGGAGGTAGTCTCTTCATGCACTTTGTGGATGTGGGTGTATCTACTAAGTGGGGAAGTTGGGGGGCTTTGGAGTATGTGGAGCAAAAGGGTTCGCCTAAGTATAATGCTTTGATGGATTTTATGGATCAGAATCCTTGCTGGTGGGAGGGCTGTGCTATTGATAATTAGGTCAATCTAATTAAACATATTTGAGATTGGAGATTTGAGATTTGAAGATTCGGATATCAAGTTTTTTATTGATCTACGGATGAATCCGTGGGCTTGTATCCAGGCTGTTTTCGATCGTCTAAACCGGAATCCCCGATCGAAATCCCACTTCTTTGACTAGGCGACAATCGATCGCCCGATCGACTCCTCCCAGAAATCGGCGGTTTTCGAGTTAAAGTTTTCCAAGCAGCCTTAATCCCAGTCACCACACTACGAGTTGTAACTTGCACGTTTTGTGCTTGCTTTTTTGCACTACCAATGCTGCGATCGACTTGTTTGACAACTTCCCCCGCACTTTGCACGCCGGAGTTGACATCATCCGTTAATTCGCTAATTTCCAGCCCCGTCAACCGAATCGCCTCCAAAGTGGGCGGAAAATCGCGACAAAGGGTGTCAGCTAGCTTTTCCACGCTGCGCGCCGCCCGCGTCAATGCTTGCACCGCAGGTATCAGAGTCACTAAAACAGCAGTTAAGCTAACTGCGACTAGCAAAATCGAAAGTCCTAGCCAAAATAGGGGATCGCTCACTTGAATCTCGGATTTGGGGTTTGGGATTTCTAAATGCTGTGCATCTAATTTTACAGTCAATGTGCGATGAAATGATTGTGGGATGGGATCAGAGTGCCCATCCCAAACAGCAATGAGTGATGGGTGACAGTTGTTGAGTTAGCGGAGATCCGGGCGCGACGGGGAAGTCTCTTCGGCTTCAGTTTCCGACAGGGTTTGGCGTTCCCGCTGAGTCGCTTCCAAGCCGGCTGCGATCGCCTCCTTCAATCTAATCAAAGTTTCGTCCCAATTTCGCAGTGCAGATTCAGAAAGTCGATCGGCTTGCAATTGTATACTGGTCGATAAATCTTCGGCTAACTCCGGCAAAGCATCGGCCGATTTTTTCAAAATCCGCCGCGTCTCCTTGCCGGTTCTGGGTGCCATCAGCAAGCCCGTCACGGCCCCGATCGCCGAACCCACCAACAAGCCGCCAATAAATAATCCTGAACGTTTAGTTGACATTGTGATCGCTTCTGTTCCTACACCAATTTTAGGTGCGTTTGCCCGATCGCAGCGACTTCCCAAAGTAGAAATATGGTTTCTGATTGCTTCAAACTCTTATGGAGTGGGCAGGAGAGCCCGCCCGAAACCTTAAATTTTGATGCTCAACAACTTATTACCTCAAAGGGCGATCGCGCCGCAGCCACAGCATCCGTCCCAAACCCAGCAATCCCAACAGTTGCTGAACTTGTTGCAGTTGCAATTCCAGTTGTTGATAATCCCGCCGCCACTGGTGAGCAAGTTGCTGCTTGTTCGCAAAAAAATTGGGCGATTTGCCGAGGACATAGCTGGTACAGCGATTCATTGCGGTGATTCTCGCTTCAAAAAGTGCGATCGTCCGCCGCAGAAGCCACAATTTCCCAGCTATGTAAAAGCAAACCAGAGATATTAATACATTGATAATTACAACAGCAGCCAGCATTTTTTACCTGTCTTTAACTAGCCTATTTGCCTTTCTGTGGCTGGCAAAATACCCGCCCACAATAATTTTTATAGATTGTGGAACAGGCATCTTGCCTGTTGATAAAAATCCTCCCAAATCTCAGCTTAAAAAATTTAAGCTTGAGACATTGCAGGCAAACAAACCTTTGTACCGCCCAAACCGCAATAGCCGTTAGGGTTTTTAGCAAGATACTGCTGATGATAGCTTTCTGCGTAATAAAACTCAGGAGCCTCAATAATCTCAGTAGTAATTTTGCCGTAACCTGCTGCTGTCAGAGCTGGCTGGTAGGCATCTCGCGATGCTTCAGCTAGCTGCATTTGGCTAGCTGAATAGGTGTAAATTCCCGATCGATACTGAGTACCAGAATCATTTCCCTGACGCATTCCTTGAGTCGGATTGTGACTTTCCCAAAAAACTTTTAGGAGCGTTTCGTAACTAATTACCTTCGGATCGAAGACAACCAGAACTACTTCATTATGTCCCGTCATCCCACTGCAAACCTCGTTGTAAGTAGGATTTGGAGTAATCCCAGCCGCGTAACCAACTGCCGTCGAAAAAACTCCATTTTGCAGCCAAAATTTGCGTTCGGCTCCCCAAAAACAGCCCAAGCCAAACATAGCAGTCTCCATACCGGTTGGAAAAGGAGATTTGAGCGGGTTGCCATTAACAAAGTGATTTGCCGGTATCGGCATAGACTCTGCTCGTCCCGGCAATGCGTCTTGCGGAGAGGGCAGGCTCGACTTTTTGCCAAATCCAAATAGCACCATAGGTTTGTGAGGGGGATCTCTGATAAACGTCTTTACCTTACTTAATAATATCAGATGTACAGTTAAAATAGTGGGACTCCAGAAGATAGAAGGTGGAAGGCAGAAGGTAGAATTTTTGAGTGGCTGCTTTATAGTGATCCGGCTCACTATAAAGGCAGTTTGAAATCACCATTTACCAGTGCTATGTGTCACATAAAAAAACATAAAATATCACCTTGAGTTGAGGAAAAAATCACGCTGATTTCAGAAGAATTAGGCGATTATTAAAGAGATGGTGTTGTAGTAGTGATTCAAGATAAGTTATTGAGAGTGTGTGGACATGGTAGTCAAACCTTGCAGTAAACCCTTAAAATCTAATCCGTTTATTACTTACCGCGACCCGATTACAGGCCAGTGGATTGTTGTGCATCAGAATTTGCCGACCTCAGCGGAATACCCACAGATAGCAGCAGCTTAATTGGGAATTGGGAATTGGGAATTGGTCATTGGTCATTGGTCATTGGTCATTGGTAATTGGTCATTGGTCATTGGGAATTCGTAATTCGTAGTAGTCGGAATCCAGCCAGCTTTTGGTGCTATTTTAATTTGGAAATCCTGAATACATACAAACTGGATGTTGGCGCGATCAACGAGTTCAATCATTCTATAGCGGTTCTCAAGAAAGTGAGGTATGCCCTATGCCCTATGCCCTATGCCCTATAGCACCGCACTGTTACTGAGAAAAGCTATATTTTTCAACTAATTCCTGTGGAGTTGGGATGTTGTCGCAAAAATGCTCCGCTGCAATCTGATAGCATTTAACGCAAAAATTCTGTATCGAAAGGCAGGGCTTTTCCAGCTTGTACTGAAGTCTCTGTTTCAAAATTGGTACTTTTTAATAGGCGCGATATAAATTCGGAAGCGACAGCAATGGCTGTTTATTTTTGGCCTAGTTAGAGTTGAGAGGAGGCGTAATTTAAAGCAGAAACTCCGGCACTGCAAACTCCTTAAGTTGCAACTATTTCTAGGGGAGATAATTCGGAAAATTCTCCGTGTAATGTGCTGGCAAATCCAGGTACTAATAAAACTAATTTTGCTTTGGGAAGCAGTGAAATTGCCTGGAGTAACAGCTATATTTCAAAGCTTTTCGCAATCACGTAAGTTGAGCAAAAGCGAGCAAAAGCGAGCACAAGTAACCTGAATCAGGGTGAAGTTTTTTCGGAAATTGAGCCAATATGTAAGTAGAGTTCCTTCACTGCTTCCCGACTAAAATGGATTTTGCACAACTCAATGCTTGGTATTCTCAATCTCAACGACGCACGGCTGTCTCGCTGTTGATGAAACGAGTAGGCGTAACTCGCACTAGGGCTGAATGCTTTGTAAGGCTGTGGATTTACTTATTGGTGAAACAGCTTCAGGAAAGCCAGCCCCGAATCAAACCGCCACTGGCGAAACTGGAATTGCTAGAAACAGAAGTTCAGTGTACCCACCGGGAAGCCGCAGAACTATTTTACTGCGATTCCGAGCGAGGGAGCGATCGGGCGGCGGGAATGATGTTAGATAAATTAGAAGCCCTGGGATTAATTAAAAAACACTTTGACGGTAACACTACTGCAATTGAAATTCAACCGATCCCGGAAATTTTAGATCCAGCCAAACCTCAAAAGCCTGTACAACTCCAATTAGATAATTTTAATCCTCGGTGCGACGCAATTACCGTGGCAAATTTATTAGCCACCAATTACAACTGGATGAACCGCAACACTAACGCCGTTACCTACAAAATTGCTAAAATCCTCCGGCTTTTGGCTAGTCAATACTCAAAGGGAATGCGAGTTTTGCGCCGCTGCGATAATCTCAATCCCGTCGGGTTTTACTTACTTTATCCCACCGCTACCTCATCGGAAGTTAATTTTTTTAGTGATCCTAGCAAAAGCCTTCATTTAAGTTCTATTTCCGATATCGATCCTTTCAATATGGCGCTACCAGGAGATCAAAATTGCCAGTCAGTATTTGTCCGCAGTTGGATGATAGAGCCGCAGTATTTGTCAGAATACCGAATTGATTTCCTCGAAGACGCACAAAAAGTTTTAGTTGAAATGCAAACAGATTTTCCCAATCTTTGCGACTTGTACACGCTGATGATTCACCCCGGTTACGAAAAACAGGCCCTGGCTTTGGGGTTTCATAAGACTAACAGCGATCGTCAATTATCTATTTACTGGATGTATCTACCATTGGATAGATTTTTAGCATTAAATATCAAAGAAGCATTGCTCAAATTGTAAGCAGGAAGTTCGGCAACGGGCCATGTACGGGATGTAACGGATGTAATGGCATTACTTCTTAGTCCGCCCTTGAGTGGACTTCGTTTTTGTAGTAGCGATTTCAATCGCTGAATCAGATAATGTCCGGTTAATCACTTACAGAAAAACCGCTATGTCATACTGATTGGAACCTGTAGCGAAGTATCGGGCGAGATGCTTCGCTACACTCACTTGGGACAACTATTCAAGCGGACTTGATATCATCTACAAACTTGCCTATAAAACTTCCCGTCCCAAATATGGTTGCAGGACTTCCGGCACTTTTACATTCCCGTCTGGCTGCTGATAATTCTCCAAAATTGCCGCCATTGTGCGCCCCACAGCTAAACCGGAACCGTTCAGCGCGTGAACGAATTGAGTGCCTTTTTTACCCGCTTCTTTAAAGCGAATATTAGCTCGCCGCGCCTGAAAATCTGCGACGTTGGAACAACTCGAAATCTCGCGGTATTTGCCCGCAGAAGGTAGCCACACCTCTAAATCGTAGGTTTTTGCGGCCGCGAAACCTAAGTCGCCGGTGCACAGTTCGATCGCCCGATAAGGCAATTTCAGCGCCTGCAAAACTCCTTCGGCATCCTGCACCAACTTTTCGTGCTCTGCTGCGGAGGTACTCGGATGCACGAGTTTCACCAATTCGACTTTATTAAATTGGTGCAATCGAATTAATCCCCTTGTATCTTTGCCATAACTGCCGGCTTCGCGCCGAAAACAAGGAGTGTAAGAACAGTGATAAATTGGCAACTGTTCTGCTGTCAAGATTTCACCTCGATAAAGATTGACTACCGGAACTTCGGCAGTAGGAATTAGCCACAAATCGTCTTGGTCGCATTTAAAACTTTCTTCGGCAAATTTTGGCAATTGACCTGTGGCTGTGAGAGATTCGGTGTTGACTAAAAGTGGGGGAATTACTTCTACATAACCTGCTTTTGTGTGGCGATCGAGCATGAATTGAATAATCGCTCTTTCCAGGGCTGCACCGGCTCCAATTAAGCTGACAAAGCGGGGTTGGGCAATTTTTACAGCGCGTTCAAAGTTGAGAATTCCTAATTTTTCGCCGATTTCCCAGTGGGGCAAAATTCCGGTGTTTTGGGGAATGTATTCGTCTCCCCAGCGTCGTATTTCGATGTTTTCGTCTTCATTTTTGCCGATCGGGCTTGACGAACTGGGCAAGTTAGGGAGGGGCAATAATAAGGCTTCTATTTGAGCTTTTAGGTCTTTTTCTTGTGCTTGTAATTCGTTCGACTCGGTGCCGACTTGGTTGCCTTCTGCTTGCAATGCCTGAACTTCGGGAGATTCGAGGGGTAAACCCGATTTTCTTTTTTGGCCGATGAGTTTGGCAATTTCGTTGCTGCGGGCTTGCAGTTGCGATCGCTTCCCTTCCAACTCTCGCTGCTGCTTGTCTAGTTGCAAAATCGGCTCGATTTCATAGTTGCCTCCGCGAGTGTTGAGGCTTTCTTGTACGGCTTGGGGATTTTCTCGGATTAATTTGAGGTCTAGCACTGATTTATTCTAAATCTTAGATCTTAGATTAACAGGGACAAAACTATCGTACATACAAGTTTTGTTAATCATTGACCAGCTTAACTATAACTTATTCTCATTGAAATTTATCGTTGGTGTCACCAATGAGGGGTGACACCCCACAAAGTTGTGCTATACTTGCAGATATTAGTAGATGCACCCTGATAATTTTCTACCCCAGCCAGCGATGGCCGGGTTTTTTTTGTCTGTGCACAGATGCCAATAAAATAGTCCGATCGGCAGAAACCTAATTTTTTACTTTAATTAAAGGCTATGATGCAGTATTTCTGTAAAAAACCCGGTTTCTTCGGTAATGTGTCCAGGACTATAATAGAAAATGCGATCGCCAAATTACCTATTCTGCTTCCTAGAAATCTTTTCCAGCGAAGGCGGCATTCAATCCTACGTTAAAGACATCCTGAAAGCTTATCTGTCACTAACAGCAGGGACAAACTCTCCGCCAACAGCAGAAGTTTTCCTATTGCGAGATTCCCCAGACTGCCAAAATCCCTTCGAGTCAAAAAATCTCAAATTTTCTTACCTCAAAACTCATCCCGTTTGGTTTGGCCGTCTGCGTTTTGCAGCTAAAATACTAATTCACTTAGTCCAAAAACGACCGCAACGAGTTTTCTGCGGTCACATCAACCTCGCACCGCTCATTCAAACTTTGTGCCAACCTTTGGGAATTCCCTACACAATTTTAACTTACGGAAAAGAAGTTTGGGAAACACTTCCGCCCAAATATCAAAGAGCAATGAGCCAAGCTGATCGTATTTGGACTATTAGCAGATACACGCGCGATTCCCTACGGGATAGCTTCGCTTCACGCAGTTGCGAAAGTAACCAACTAAATCCCGATAAATTCCACATAGTGCCTTGTATAGTCGATGAAAATATATTTACGATCGGTCCGAAATCGGAGGATTTATTGGCACAATACAATCTGATTGGTGCTAAAATATTGATGACTGTGGCAAGATTGCGATCGACTGATATTTACAAAGGCGTCGATGTCACAATTAAAGCTTTGCCGCAAATAGCAAAAACTTTCCCAAATGTGAAATACTTAGTGATTGGACGCGGAGATGATCGATCGAGATTAGCCCAACTTGCGGCAGATTTGGGAGTTGCTGAAAGAGTAATATTTGCGGGTTTTGTACCGCAGGAAAATTTAGCCGAACATTACCGACTTGCTGATGCTTACGTGATGCCTTCCCAAGAAGGATTTGGTATAGTTTACTTAGAAGCACTTGCTTGCGGAGTACCCGTACTCGCGGGAGACGCGGACGGATCAGCCGATCCGCTGCAAGATGGTAAACTAGGATGGCGAGTTCCTCACCGAGACCAAGGCGCAGTAGCGGTTGCTTGTATCGAAATGCTGAAGGGGGAGGATAGAAGGTGCGATCGCCACTGGTTGAGGGAACAAACCATCGCAGCATTTAGTTGTCAATCTCTAATCGGGATGTTTCAGATCTATCCCCCAGATTAAGTTATGGCGTAGACAGCGGTTTCTCCATGTACAATGGGAAAGTTAGCTCCCACAGCCACCTAAAATTCTTAGTAGGATCTCACTATACTTACCTGCAAAAACACCCAAGGAGACGATCGTGAACCAAGGCACCCCTAAAATCTCTTTAAAGCTACCCGTTATTAGCAATTGGCTGATACTATTGGGCATTGCGTGGCTGTTTGCGTCCATTGGTTTGGGTTGGATTGTTAAATCGATTTTGATTTTAGTAGGTTTGTTGATACTGACGCCTGTGGTGGCATTTTTCGGACTCCAATGGTGGCTGAAACGCAACTTAGTTGAAGGTAAGTGTCCAGTCTGTCAATATGAATTTACCGCTTTAAATCAAACTCAGTGTCGGTGTTCCAACTGCGGTGAACCTCTGAGAATAGAACAAGGTCATTTTATTCGCTTGACGCCGCCCGGTACGATCGATGTTACCGCAGTTGAAGTGTCATCGGTGCAACAGTTGGAAGAATAACCGATTTTAGATTTTAGATTTTGGATTTTAGATTGAAGAATTGTTCACAGTTAACTGTTGACTGTTGACTGCTTTCCATTCCCAAAATTACTTTTCCAAGCGTACTGCATACCACTGCAAAAACTTTCCAGGACCGATATCTAATTCACAATAAGTATCAATTAAATACTGAGCTTTGTCTTCCAGCGCAGAGAATTTTTGCACATCCCGTGGCAAATCTTCTGGTGTTGAAGCTAAAACAGATTTCAGCTTTTCTAACAGTTCTGCGACGGTCAAAAACTGCTCTGGCTGGTTTGTTTCCAACACTACAAATGTGTCTTCGTCATACAGTGACATAATTTTAGATGTTTAGATTAAGTATTTCTCAAGTTTTGTGCAATTAGCCGATCGAACTATAAAGTCTTATTTAGAGCTGCAATGCCCAAGGGCGATCGTGTTACAATTAAACACCGTCAGAATTCCGATCGGATTACCGTTATTAACTTAGTTGTTAACCGAGTTGTCAACAAAT
>Ga0316607_1000445_pt1 | contig 14954 bp, 11 predicted proteins | sample MIS2016062E_MG_FD_207674 | JGI IMG/M metagenome (GOLD analysis project Ga0316607, IMG submission 207674) | Microbial mat bacterial communities from Middle Island sinkhole, Lake Huron, Michigan, United States - MIS.2016.062E | ecosystem: Environmental > Aquatic > Freshwater > Lake > Sediment...
CGCGGTTATGGCAAAAAGGCAGCTCCTGAACTAGTTTTGGCGGGCAGCCAAGACTTTAAGCAAGTTAAGCCTACCGTTTTTTATGGGGATTTTCTGGCATGTAATGAATTTAATGTTATGGATAAATTAGGGCGAATTACTTGCCCAACCCTTATTTTATGTGGGGAAGAGGATGAGGTAACACCGCCTAAATTTAGTCTCTATCTGCAAAAGCATATTCCGCGAGCGAAACTCGTCATAATTCCTGAAGCTGGCCACATGCTCCCTTTAGAGAAGCCAATCGAAGTTAGCGCCGAAATTGGAAACTTTCTGGAAACTACTTTCCAAGACAAAAACGACTGAAAATTGTCTCTAATAGATCTTCGCCCACGGTTTCGCCTGTTAGCTCGCCCAAAGCGTTGAGCGCGATAAGCAAATCGCTGGCCAAAAATTCGGGCGGTAAAGCTAAATTCTGGCTTTCTACTGCTGCCTGCAGGCTCGCTGTCGCTCGCTGAAGCGCATCGCGGTGGCGTGGATTTGTGACCAAATGCGCGGCACTGGCGACCACCCGTTGATCACCGACCAACGTTTTAGCAATCGTTTGCACTAAATTATCAATCCCTGCGCCCGTATGCGCCGACGTTTGAACCGTTCCCACGAGGCGCGGATGAGTAAAAGGTAAGGTTGGTGGTTCTATTTTAGCACTTGTGTCAACTTTGTTCCAAATGAGCAAAGTCGGCTTGGCGAAGGTCAATTGAGCAATTTCTGCGTCGGCAGCCGAAATTTCTTGGTGGTTTTCAAGCACCAGCAAAGCTAAATCGGCACTCAGCAGCGCGGCTCGACTACGCTCAATGCCCAATTGCTCAACCAGATCGCTGCTTGCTGTGATGCCCGCCGTGTCAATCAAGACTACGGGAATGCCAGCGAGGTTCGCAGTTTCTTCCAAAGTATCACGGGTTGTCCCAGGCACAGGCGTGACAATGGCCCGATTGGCTCGCAGCAAGGCGTTCAAAAGGCTTGATTTGCCCACATTTGGGCGGCCAACCAAAACTGCGCGGGCCCCTTGCCGATAGACCATCCCCTGGGCCGCTGTCGCCAAAAGTTGCTCCACCGCCGCGAGATTGGCCGTAAGATTCGGGCCAATGTCTTCCACCGCCACTTCATCTTCAGGAAAATCTAAAGTTACCGTGACGTAAGCCAGCGCATTCAGCAAATCAGCGCGGATGCGCCCGACGGTTTGCGCCAGCCAACCACTTAATTGGGCTTCCGCCAGCGCGAGGCCGGTGGCGGTTTGGGCGTGAATAATGTCAAGTACCGCTTCGGCCTGACTCAAATCAAGCCGCCCATTGAGAAAGGCTCGCAACGTAAATTCGCCAGGATTAGCCAGCCTAGCTCCCGCCGCTAAAACCAATTCCAAAATTAGCTGGACGGGCAATGGGCCGCCATGACAAGCGAATTCGACCACGTCTTCGCGGGTAAAGCTATGGGGCGAACGCATCAACGTGGTCAGCGCCTCATCGACAATTTTGCCTTTAGAGTCAACAATGTGCCCATAACGAACATGGTGGGAGCGCAAAGGGCCGGGCTTCTTAGGTTGAAAAACCTTTTGGGCAATCGCTACGGCTTGCGGGCCGCTAAGGCGGACAATCCCAATCCCCCCTTCGCCAGGTGGGGTGGCAATCGCTGCAATTGTGTCGTCGTACATATTTTTTAGGCTTGCAAGTGCAATAATTTTGTGGTAGAATAGGCCAACAAGGCGCGGGTGTAGCTCAGTTGGTAGAGCGTCTGCCTTCCAAGCAGGCTGTCGCCGGTTCAAGTCCGGTCGCCCGCTCCAAATTAGAAATCTCTTAAAGGGACGTATTTTTTACGTCTCTTTTCTTTTCCACAAAGTCTGGGTAAGACAGGCAAGATGCCTATCTTCCATTTACAAGTTGCTTTCAAAGCAAAGGCTTCTGCTCACCGAGGTTTGGCTCCTCCCGCTGGGCCTGTTTAAGCGTCGTATCAGTCCCTGGAAACTGTACTTTCGCTCCATTCAAAAGCTCTTCAAGCGTTAGAATCTGGATTTTAGGATATTCGCGCTTGAAAACCACTGATTTATACCGCCCTAATTCTAAGGCTTCCAGTACCATATTACGACTTGGCGGTTCCAAGGTGATAAAGACCCCGATAACCGCATTCTTTTCACGGTCAACTGTGCCATTCAAATCCCGAATATCGCGGCTGCTGACTTTCCCGCTTTTGACTTGCACGATAATTCGCTTCTCATGATCTTCCCCGCTATCTCGAAATGTCATAATGCCGTCAATGCCTTTATCACTCCCCTTTTTGCCCTGTTTGCTATCGCCTTGTCCACCATAGGGAAAAGCAGGCAAAAGCCCTAAGGCCCACCATTGGAATTGATAGCGATCTTGTTGGGCAAGGTGATGAGCATCGGTGAGCGTTGTCGGCTCCCCAAGCAGTTCATAATCTTTCTTAGCCTCGATCTTGAAAGCACTATACAAGCGACTTTTGATCAAAGTGGTCGCTAAAGGGGTAATATCTATGCCGACCCAGATGCGTTCTAATTTGTATGCGGCATGAATTGCTGTCCCACAACCGCAAAATGGGTCTAAAACCACGTCGCCAGGATTGCTGCTGGCTTGGAGAATGCGCTCTAGCAGCGTAAGGGGTTTTTGAGTAGGGTATCCCAAATACTCTTTTCCTCTTATGAATGGGATTTGAATCCAATCTTCTGGGAATTTACCTAATTCGTTCAATTCACAGATTTGACTCTTTGGACTTCCACCGCCTAAGTTAGTTTTCTTATATCCCGCCCGTGCTTTACTCTTTTCTGAATAGGGAAGCCTTATTTCATCTACATTGAAAACCCAGCTTTGACTCTTAGAATACCAAAATATGACATCATGACACCGGCTTAATTGTTTTTGTCCTTTAGCAGCCATTCTGGAATAAATCCAAATCATCTCATTCCTAAATTGCTTTGCCCCAAAGATCATATCCAAAAGCAGCTTGAGATAATGGCTGGCCGTAGGGTCGCAGTGCAAATACAAACTACCTGTTGGTTTCAGCACCCGATGCAACTCCACCAACCGAATAGCCATCATGACCAGGTAAGCCGTCATTTGGTTGCGCCCCATCGCGCCCACTAAAGCTTCCAATAAAGCCCCTAGCTTATCTCCTCGTGCTGTCAAAGCCCGATATTGATCTTCTGTTTCATAGCTCCAGTGCCAAGTATCTTCAAAGGCTTTGATCTGGGAAGTCGATTCAGTACCGCTTTCCTCCTTATACAACACGTTATAGTTGCGATTGGAATTGAAAGGCGGGTCGAGATAGATCAGATCAATGCTTTCGTCGGCGAGATACTGGCGGATAATTTCGAGGTTATCCCCGTAAAAGAGCGTGTTTTTAGAGATGGCCCGTTGCCCCATGATCGGTTCCTTCCATTTACAGATTCGGTAGGCAAGACAGGCAGGATGCCTATCCTACGTTTGCGGGACAGGCAAGATGCCTATCCTACGTTTGCGGAACAGGCAAGAATGCCTGTCTTACGTTTGCGGAACAGGCAAGATGCCTGTCTTACGTTTTGCGGGACAGGCAAGATGCCTGTCTTACGTTTTGCGGAACAGGCAAGATGCCTGTCTTACGCCTAAAAGTTGCTTTCAAAGTAAAGGCTTCTGCTCACCGAGGTTTGGCTCCTCCCGCTGGGCCTGTTTGAGCGTCGTATCAGTCCCTGGAAACTGTACTTTCGCTCCATTCAACAAGTCTTCAAGCGTTAGAATCTGGATTTTAGGATATTCACGCTTGAAAACCACTGATTTATACCGCCCTAATTCTAAGGCTTCCAGCACCATATTGCGACTTGGCGGTTCCAAGGTGATAAAGACCCCGATAACCGCGTTCTTTTCGCGGTCAACTGTGCCATTCAAGTCCCGAATATCACGGCTGCTGACTTTCCCGCTTTTGACTTGCACGATAATCCGCTTCTCATGATCTTCCCCACTATCTCTAAACGTCATAATGCCATCAATGCCTTTATCGCTTCCCTTTTTGCCCTGTTTGCTATCGCCTTGCCCACCATAAGGAAAAGCAGGCAAAAGCCCTAAGGCCCACCATTGGAATTGATAGCGATCTTGTTGGGCAAGGTGATGAGCGTCGGCGAGGGTTGTTGGCTCCCCAAGCAGTTCATAATCTTTTTTAGCCTCGATCTTGAAAGCACTATACAAGCGACTTTTGATCAATGTGGTCGCTAAAGGGGTAATATCTATGCCGACCCAGATGCGCTCTAATTTGTATGCGGCATGAATTGCTGTCCCACAACCACAAAATGGGTCTAACACTACATCGCCAGGGTTGCTACTGGCTTGGATAATGCGCTCTAGCAACGCAAGGGGCTTTTGCGTAGGGTAGCCAAGCCGTTCTTTGGCTGTGGGAGACATCGGTTTTAGATCATCCCAAAAGGCCATTACCGCAACTCCAGGTCTTTCGTCTAAGAAGTATTTTATGTAGGGCTGTCCTGAACTACTAAAATATAACTTGCCTTCCTCATAAAATTTCTCCATATTAGCTTTTGAATAGGCCCAAAATCGCCCTTGGGGTGGTCTTACACCGTGAAATTCGTATGCTGTATCCCCACCTCCTTTTGCTGCGCTAGGTGTTACAAGCCGATAACGCCGCCCATGCTCATCTATTTTATTATATTGTTGTTCGATCTGCTCTTCTTTGAATGGTTCATAAATTGTGTTGAAAGTGTATGTGTTGCCTTTAGAATAACAGAAAACTGTGTCAAAATTAACTTCAAACTTCTTAGCCCCTTGTTTAGCGTTTCCATGGGCAGTTGTTCTTCTCCAAACTATCTCGCTTCTGTAATTCCCTGCCCCAAAGATCATATCCAAAAGCAGCTTGAGATAATGGCTGGCAGTTGTATCACAATGCAAATACAAACTACCAGTTGGTTTTAGCACCCGATGCAACTCCACCAACCGAATAGCCATCATGACCAAGTAAGCCGTCATTTGGTTGCGCCCCATCGCGCCCACTAAAGCTTCCAATAAAGCCCCTAGCTTATCTCCGCGTGCTGTCAAAGCCCGATATTGATCTTCTGTTTCGTAGCTCCAGTGCCAAGTATCCTCAAAGGCTTTGATCTGGGAAGTCGATTCAGTACCGCTTTCCTCCTTATACAACACGTTATAGTTGCGATTGGAATTGAAAGGAGGGTCGAGATAGATCAGATCAATGCTTTCATCGGCGAGATACTGGCGGATAATTTCGAGGTTATCCCCGTAAAAGAGCGTGTTTTTGGAGATGGCCCGTTGCCCCATGATGGTTTCCTTTCACTTACGGATTTGGTAGGTAAGACAGGCAGGAGGCCTAGCCTACGTTTGCGGGACAGGCAAGATGCCTAGCCTACGTTTGCGGAACAGGCAACCTAGCCTACGTTTGCGGAACAGGCAAGATGCCTGTCTTACGTTTTGCGGGACAGGCAAGATGCCTGTCTTACGCCTAAAAGTTGCTTTCAAAGTAAAGGCTTCTGCTCACCGAGGTTTGGCTCCTCCCGCTGGGCCTGTTTGAGCGTTGTGTCAGTCCCTGGAAACTGTACTTTCGCTCCATTCAACAAGTCTTCAAGCGTTAGAATCTGGATTTTAGGATATTCGCGCTTGAAAACTACTGATTTATACCGCCCTAATTCTAAGGCTTCCAGCACCATATTGCGACTTGGGGGTTCCAAGGTGATAAAGACCCCGATAACCGCGTTCTTTTCGCGGTCAACTGTGCCATTCAAGTCCCGAATATCACGGCTGCTGACTTTCCCACTTTTGACTTGCACGATAATCCGCTTCTCATGATCTTCCCCGCTATCTCGAAATGTCATAATGCCATCAATGCCTTTATCGCTCCCCTTTTTGCCCTGTTTGCTATCGCCTTGCCCACCATAAGGAAAAGCAGGCAAAAGCCCTAATGCCCACCATTGGAATTGATAGCGATCTTGTTGGGCAAGGTGACGAGCGTCGGCGAGGGTTGTTGGCTCCCCAAGCAGTTCATAATCTTTCTTAGCCTCGATCTTGAAAGCACTATACAAGCGACTTTTAATAATCGTGGTTGCTAATGGGGTAATATCTATGCCGACCCAGATGCGCTCTAATTTGTATGCGGCATGAATTGCTGTCCCGCAACCGCAAAACGGGTCTAACACTACGTCGCCAGGGTTACTGCTGGCTTGGATAATGCGCTCTAAGAGAGCTACAGGTTTTTGGGTGGGATAGCCAAGTCGCTCCTTGGCTTGGGAAGCGATTGGCGAAATATCATCCCATAGCTCTTGGGCTGGGGTTCCTTCCATTTCATGAAGATATTGCTTGAATCTGGGAATACCGGTTTTACTGAAAACGATATAGCCATGCTTCTCCAAGAGGTCTAGTTTTTCAACGATAGAGAGCGATTTTGCAACTTGTTCACCAACCAAGTTCTGAACAATACGCTTAGGAACAGACCAATGTCGTCCTTGTCCACTTTTAGAAGGTTTGTAACCCTTCCATTCACTATCTGATTCACCTTTTGAAGCTGTCGGTGCAGTTAAAGCCACAAGTTGGTAGATACCCTTCTCATCTTTGTTGCGAAAGAAGTTCAGCAGATACTTCTCGTCATAAGATAAGAAGATAGAATTGAACGTAAAAGTTGTTGCCTTAGCATAGAAAAGGATGCGATCTGTGTTTCGTCCAAAACGATGGGGATCATTGTGGGCGTGAGTTCTTTTCCATGTAAGCTCGTTTTGAAATTTCCCCATGCCAAAGATCATATCCAAAATCATCTTGAGATAATGGCTGGCAGTTGTATCACAATGCAAATACAAACTACCTGTTGGTTTTAGCACCCGATGCAACTCCACCAACCGAATCGCCATCATGACCAGATAAGCCGTCATTTGGTTGCGCCCCATCGCGCCCACTAAAGCTTCCAGTAAAGCCCCTAACTTATCTCCGCGTGCTGTCAAAGCTCGATATTGATCTTCTGTTTCATAGCTCCAGTGCCAAGTATCTTCAAAAGCCTTGATTTGGGAAGTCGATTCAGTACCGCTTTCCTCCTTATACAACACGTTATAGTTGCGATTGGAATTGAAAGGCGGGTCGAGATAGATCAGATCAATGCTTTCATCGGCGAGATACTGGCGGATAATTTCGAGGTTATCCCCGTAAAAGAGCGTATTCTTAGAGATGGCGCGTTGCCCCATGATGGTTTCCTTCCATTTACAGATTCGGTAGGCAAGACAGGCAGGAGTCCTAGCCTACACTAGAAAGTCGTAATCCTTCGTGGCTTCAAGTTTGAATCTAGCATACAAGCGACTTTTAATCAACTCAATTGCTAAAGGCAGCTTTTCAATTCCAAGCCAAGCCCGACCTAATTGCTGGGCCGCGTGAAGGGTCGTTCCACAACCACAAAATGGATCAAGGATAAGATCACCCTCCTTACTACTGGTTTGGATAATCCGTTCCAAGAGCGCCAGGGGCTTTTGCGTAGGATAGCCGAGACGTTCGTTAGCTTGCGAAGCAATTGGGGTAATATCATCCCATAACTCTTGGGCTGGCATACCTTCCATTTCATGAAGGTATTGTTTGAAGCTCGGAACCCCGTTTTTGCTAAAAACAAGATAACCAGCTTGCTCTAAGAGATTTAGCTTCTCAACGATTGAAAGAATCTTAGCTTTTTCTGCGCCCACTAAGGTATGGATGATCCTCTTAGGAATCGACCAATGCCGACCTTGCCCACTCTTAGAAGGTCGATAACCCTTCCATTCATTATCAGATGCCCCTTCCGATATTCCGGGGGCAGTTAAAACTACCAACCGATAACGCCCCCTTGCATCTTGGTTGCGAAAAGAAGCCGTTAGATACTTCGCAGTGTAAGGTAAGAAAATAGGGTTGAAGGTAAAGGTTGTTGATTTGGTATAGAAGAGTAAGCGGTCTGTATTGTGCCCAAACCGTTGAGGGTCATTATGCGCGTGGGTTCGCTTCCAGATAAGCTCATTCTGAAAGCGCTCCTCCCCAAAGAGCAAATCTAAGATTAGCTTGAGATAGTGACTAGCCGTAGTATCACAATGCAAGTAAAGGCTTCCAGTTGGTTTCAGCACCCGATACAATTCTATTAAGCGAAGAGCCATCATGACCAGGTAAGCCATCATCTGATTGCGCCCCTTTACACTTACCAAAGCTTGCAACAACGTTCCTACCTTAGTATCCTGTACCGTTAGAGCTTGATATTGCTCTTCAATTTCATAGCTCCAGGGCCAAGTATCCTTAAAGGCTTTGAGAGTAGAAGAGGCATCTTGCCTATCTTCCCCTTTGCAAAGTACGTTATAATTGCGCTTGGAATTGAAAGGGGGGTCGAGGTAGATCAGATCAATGCTTTCGGTGGCAATATGTTGCCGCAGAAGAGCAAGGTTATCCCCGCCGAAGAGCGTATTCTTTGAGATCACTTGTTGCATCATGACATTTTCCCTTCTATGCAGACTTTCAACTTGGGCGCTTAAAGCAAGAGGCCTTTGCGGTCTGCTAGACCGCAAAGGCCTCAATTAGTTCAGAGGATCAGCTTGAACTAATCCAAGGGGCCTACCTTAGTTGCTGCTGAAGGTTGCATTGCGCCGTACCTTCGGGGGCTTTTCGTGCTACTCTGTAATTTGCGCTGAAATAGGGGCCGTAACCTTCTCTGAAAGACTATAGGGCAGCAACAACAACCCGCTTCCCAAGAGGGCCGTCGCGCCCGTGGCGACCTGGAAGACAAATTGGACTGGAACATAGCCTGTCAATTGGGGGTGGTAGCCCAACCCGTAATCTACGAAGACCGAGAGAGCAAACCAAGCAATGATCACTAACCGCTTAGGCAAAGAGAGTGGGCCGATGTGAGGCACGAATAATAAGCCTTCAATGAAGAGACCAATATGCGTAACAAAGAGAATAACCCCAATATCGTAGAGCAACATTGAACCGCTCCACTCTTTAAGCCAGAAAGCCATGGTCCAAATGCCATATTTCATACAGGCAAAGGCTGTAAAGGCAAAGAAAAAGGGCCAGCGTTGGCGGGCCCAGAGCGCTAAAAGGGTTAGACTACCCAACAGCGCGGCTAAGGGGCAATCGGGAATGAAGGGCCAGGCCCAGAGGGGTGAAGTAGCTAACTGATCGCTATACCAATAGAGGCCACCTAAGAGTGCGCCTAAGAGGTTAGTAGTGAAACAGACCCAAAAGATAAAGGGCCAGCGAATGATGTGTCCCAGGGTCCAGCGTAAGAGGCGTTCAAGTTGGTAGGGCAAAAAGGGCCTCCAAATCTTATTCAGCTGTGCGAAGGAGACGGATCGGTAGGCCACCGACCATTGCGCCAGGAGGTACGTCGCGGTTGACCAAGCTCATAGCCGAGACCGTTGCACCATCGCCGATGACCACTCCTGGAAGGATAGTGCAATTAGCGCCAACCATTACATCATGGCCGACCCAAATCGGGCCCCTTCGCCATTCGGAACGGAGGAACTCATGGCAAAGGAGCACGCTGTTATAGCCGATGATGCAATCGTCCCCAAGCGTAATCTCTTGGGGAAAGAAAAGATCCATCATGACCATCAAACCAACCGAGACACAAGGGCCCACCCGCATCCCTAAGCAGCGATAAAGGTGATTCTTGAGTTCTAGGAAGGGCGTATAACGGGCCACGAAGTTAAGGAAAGCATTACGGAAGACAGGGAGATAACCACCTGTAGCTTGGGGAAAGTACCAAAGGGCGTTATGAGGGCCTGCCGAAGGTTGACAAGTCAGACGTTGTTTACGGGAGGCCGTTAAGCCCAGGCCATCGGTTCCCCAGGGGCCAAAAGAGGGGGCTGGCTGCCCAGCTACGGGCGCAAGCCCCGTAATGGTGTGGGGAGTGGAAGAAGGAAAGGTCTTATTTGAGTTCAACATTCATTGCTTGCAAGGTCTACTAGATGATAAGCTCTAAGCCCTCGTAGGCTGAAAGAGTATTGGGAAAAATCCCTTGGGCTTCTTTTTCCATTGCCTCAACTTTGTCATCACTATACATTGGTTCGTGGTGAAACAAAACTAAACGCTTAACATTAGCCTTTTTAGCAACATCACATGCCATTTGCGGCGTACTATGGCCCCAACCTTGATGACTACGGGTATAATCCGCCTCAGTATATTGGGCATCGTGAATGAGAAGATCGGTATCTTTGGCAAACTTAACCAGTCGTTGATCAGTATTGACATAGCCCTCAGTATCCGTGGCAAAAACGATAGATTTCCCGCGCCACTCTACCCGATAGATATAGACTCCATTGCGGGGGTGAGCATAGCTTTTATGGATCCTCACACAAATCGTTTCGTTAGACCTTTCAACTTGGTCGTGATAGAGATTGAAAATCCGGAGCTGGCTTTGGTCGCGTTCGAAGATGACCATTTCAGTCTCGTGGAGGCTCCTGACAATCTTGAAAGAAGGCATCTCATGCAAGCTCACCGGGAAGCTTGGCGGGAGGACTGCATGATTAAGGGTTTCCTCTAATTCTTGGTCAAAGGTACGGGGGCCCAAAATATGAAGGGTACTGGAGCCGATGTGGGCGGGGGGGAAGTAGGGAAAGCCTTGCGTATGATCATGGTGCATGTGGGTGAGGAAGATGGTGGCTACAATGGGAAGGCCACTTTGTTGCGAACGGCGAATGAGGTCATGCCCCAGGTTGATAATCCCCGTGCCTGCATCAATCACTAAGACATGCTTGCCAATTTGAAGTTCAAGACAAGTGGTATTACCACCATAGCGAATCGTTTTGGGTCCAGGGGCTGGGTAGCTACCACGGGTCCCCCAAAAGCGAACAATGAATTGATCTGTATCCATTTCAATGCCCCTAAATCTTAACAACTAAACAATTGCGCGGATCTCAGTAGGATTATTAAACGCAGAATAATCTTCTCCTCTCGCGCAACCTTTGTCTCATCTCAAGAGACTGGGCTTTGCCAATCGCGGAGCAGCTGGACTAATAAACGGACTCCGCTGCCCGTTGCGCCTTTGGCAGGTTGAAGGGAGCCAGTTCCCCAAGCGGTTCCCGCAATGTCGAGGTGAACCCAGGGCAAGGAACCTACAAAGGTCTCCAGGAAAGCTGCTGCTGTGATCGAGCCGCCATACCGTCCCGCCGTATTCTTGACATCCGCAATCTCGCTCTTGACCAACTCGCGGTACTCATCCCACAAGGGCAATTCCCAAACCCGCTCGTTGGCTGTTTCGCCAGCCTGTTTCACTTTGGCAGCAAGGGCGGAGTCATTGCTGAATAGCCCTATCGCATAGGTTCCAAGGGCAACCATAATCGCGCCCGTTAAAGTGGCTAAGTCAATAATCGCCGCAGGTTGATAGCGCTGGGCATAGAAAAGCGCATCGGCTAAGATAATGCGGCCTTCGGCATCGGTATTGAGAACCTCAATGGTCTTCCCACTGAGCGTCCGAATGATGTCGCCAGGCTTATAGGCTGTAGAACTTGGCATATTCTCCGCCGCGCCGATGAGGCCTACGACATGCAAGGGCAGCTTTAACTTGCTAACGATCTGGAGCGTCCCTAGCACAGCAGCTGCGCCACTCATATCCATCTTCATCTCATCCATCGCTTCGGCAGGCTTGATCGAGATGCCCCCGCTGTCAAAGGTGACACCTTTGCCAACCAAACAGATAGTTGGATGGTCTGGGCCCGCTTCACCGTATTCCAAGATGATGAAGCGTGGGGTTTGAGCAGACCCTTGCCCTACCGCCATTAGGCCCCCAAAGCCTTGCTGTTTGAGTTCCTCTTTATCCAACACCGTCAGCTTGAGACCATGGGAATTGGCAAGTTCTTTAGCATGTTTGGCTAATCGCTTAGGGGTAAGTTCATTGCTGGGCGCATTGCTAAGGTCGCGGGCCAAGATCACCCCTTTGGCAATGGTCTGGCCGACCTTTATCCCCTGTTCAAGAGCCTTTAGATCATCGTTCTCAGTCTGTTCAACAATGATCTGGAGCTTCTCAATCTGATGCTTGTGTTCAGGTTTAGGCTCACTCTTATAAGCTAAGTAGCGGTAGAGACCAAGCTCCGCGCCTTCAGCTATGGCTTGGGCCACCTGCGCGGGCGAATCAAGCTCTAGGCTGGGCAAGTTGAGGCTAATACTCGTTGCCTTTAACTCCTGAGCTTTCTGAGCGGCTTGGGCTGTCGACCTCCGAATCGCATCGAGACTGGCTTTAGGCCGTTCGCCCAACCCGATAAGCAGGAGGCGCTGCGCGGGAAGCGCACCACGGGGGTAGAGTAGCAACATCTGTTTGGCTTGGCCCGTGAAGTCGCTGGCTTCAAAAAGCCCTTTGAGGGCTTCGGGTAGCGCCTCATTTTGCCAAAGAGCCAAAATTGCGAGGGGGCCATCCATGCTGGTAAGCGGCCCAGGGTGGACAGTGATTTTCACTTTCGGGTTTCCTATCTATTGCGAATTGGCGAGATTAAGAAATTAAAATGTTGCTCAAACGCTTTAGTGGAAGCATTGTACCACAAATCACTCGTTACTAGCATAGGGCGCAGAGCAATTTCAAAAGATTGGCTAGGTTTCAGGGAGCCACGTCGGCCAATTCTCCCCGACGAGGCCCTGGGCGCGAGCGGGTTGCATCGCTTGAGCGCAAGGACACGCTCGTTCATTCGACATAAAGGTTGGCGTAGCTCGCAGGATCGTTGGAAGGAGCGCAAGCGGCGTAACCTCATGGGAAAGATAGCCCAAAGGTACGTAGCAGATTTCCAATTCGCGGGCCAGGAAATTCACGGGGGCCGCAGTTATGTGAAAAGCATCCGCTGCCCAGGTTGTAAGTAAGTTTACTTCGGTGGATGGATCAAGAGGTGCAGCCTCATTCAGCAGAGCTAAAGTTGCACGGCTAAAGACGCGTGGGCGACTGGGCAAGGGGAGCTTGGCCACTGCGCTTCGCGCTGCTGCAAGCAGCGCGAAGCGCAGCCCTGGACAAAAGGGCGACGTTTGGGGCAGAAAGCCATAGCCTTTGCCCCCAAAAAAAGTTGTTGGGGAGCCAGTCGTCAAGTCACAGAGATCGTGGGGCACGACCAGGTCGCCAGGCGCGAGGAGATGATTGATTCCCTGGAGCGGCAGCAATTCGACTAGCTGCGTCAAGCCTAAAACTTTAGCTGCGTAGACACGAGCGAGCGCCGACGCGGGCCCAAACCAGACCAAATTGGCGGCAGTTCCAAATTCAACTGGGCCGTAAGGAGTTGCCAAACTGGTCAGCGCGAGCGGTGGTAAGCAAGCGAGTGGTGCGAAAACCCCAAGCAAGGCTTGGGGGTGCGGAAGGTGGTCTTTCATATAGGTAGAATGTCTCAGGAGGACTTTGGCTTAAAACGGACCCAATAATACCCCAAAGCCAGGCGCAGCGCAACAGACTAGACATGAGATCTTTTGGGGCTGTGGAGGGATTCTCTGTGGCGCAAGTTTCTAGCCGGCGGGACAGGCCGGAGTCCTGTCCCACCACTGCAAAGGTTTACTCCGCTAAGAACCAAACTTTGGCAATACTTTTGCGCTTGATAGATTTGCGAGATTCCTCCTTTCTAAGCAAAATACTAAGCTAGGCCAGAGCGCTGATAGCTTTCACCGTGAGGCCTGTCAAGTCAGCGATGTCAGCAATAGTATAACCCTTTGCTAACATCTTCCGAGCGGTTTCTAAAGCTTTCTTCTGTTCTCCTTCTTCCCGACCTTCTTGCCGACCTTCTTGCCGGCCTTCTTCCCTTTCCTGTTCCATTGTCCTGAAGGTGTCCGCCACAAAAGCTTCACTTTTCTCCAGCCGATCTAACTCTTCCGCGTTCAACGTCGCTTGATTGGCCAGTTCAAAGGCCTGGCACAAAGCCCCTACCCCTGCCATCGCTGGCGGGATTTCATGCAGTTCCCGTGCATACTTCAAGAACGCCAGCCACTGTTCCGTCAGCGTTTCAACTTCTTCAGGCTGCCGCTGGAATTTCGGTAGCTCCGCAAAGACCAATTCGATGTCGTTGTGGGTGTAGGGTAGATTCAACGTCCGTTCCTTGAAAACAAAGCTCGTCACGGGGCTGGCTATGTCAGGAAACAGCACGAAGTCGGTGATAGTCAAGGCGATCACAGGGTAAAGGATACTATAACTTTGCCCCACCCCCAGTTGCAAAGCATAGCCTTTAGCCGCATTATACAAGACCCGCTTCTCAAAAGCGTTAAAGTTGAGGACTTGCATTTCAATAATCACGAAGACATCATTGCTCAAACGGGCTTTGACATCGAGATAAGTCTCTTTAAGCCCAAAAGCCTTGGGCAATTGGAAGGGGTCGAGGATTTCTAAGTCTTCAATGATGGGTTGACCGCCATAAACCAGGGCGTTGAGAAAGCTGATCAGAATCTCTTTGCTCTGGGGGGAGCCAAAGATTTTCTTGAACGCTAAGTCAATTTTGGGATTGATGAAAATCATCTGCGAACCTTCACTTTCTATTGGTAGCTTAAACTGCCGAAGCACTCCCTAAAGGTTGCTGTTACTGCTACCTCCATTGCCTTCGGCAGTTTCGCTAAACTCAACTCTAAGCAAAATACTAAGCTAGGCCAGAGCGCTGATAGCTTCCACCGTGAGGCCTGTCAAGTCAGCGATGTCAGCAATAGTATAACCCTTTGCTAACATCTTCCGAGCGGTTTCTAAAGCTTTCTTCAGTCCTCCTTCTTCCCGACCTTCTTCCCGACCTTGTACCAAGCTTTCCTCGCGGACTTCTTCGCGGATGCGTTGAATGTAGGGCGTATTACCCAATACTTCTGCGAACTCATCTTCTGTGATCAGGGGCAAGACCAACCTTGGCAGTGCTTGCCCATACTTGAGCAAATCTTCTTTCGTTATCGCTCGCATGGTGGTTTCTCCTGTGATGGTCCATAACTTCAGCAAACCTAGAATCATCCATTCCACTTCAGCAGTCATTTTGGCCCGATGATGGACTTCAAAAC
>Ga0316607_1000446_pt1 | contig 14933 bp, 12 predicted proteins | sample MIS2016062E_MG_FD_207674 | JGI IMG/M metagenome (GOLD analysis project Ga0316607, IMG submission 207674) | Microbial mat bacterial communities from Middle Island sinkhole, Lake Huron, Michigan, United States - MIS.2016.062E | ecosystem: Environmental > Aquatic > Freshwater > Lake > Sediment...
CGAGTTGGAACCAGCGGGTGAAGTCCCACTGTGCTTCGGGGCCCCACAGGAACAGCAGGGAGTGTCCGAGGCTGTTGGCTGGGGTGGAAACTGCGACGGTGAGGAAGTTGGCTCCTTCGAGGTAGGAACTTGCCAAACCGTGGGTGTACCAGGATGTGACGAAGGTGGTGCCGGTTAGCCAGCCACCGATGGCTAGGTAGGCGCAGGGGAATAGCAGGAGGCCAGACCAGCCTACGAAGACGAAGCGATCGCGTTTGAGCCAGTCATCGAGGACATCAAAGATGCCTCTTTCGTTCTGGGCGCGTCCGACTGCAATTGTCATAAAAAATCTCGGTAAGTGGGAAACTCAGTGGCTCTAGCCCTGAGAAGGAAACAACGCGGGTGGTTTTAACCACCCTGAACCTTTCCATTACCGCCTTGGGATTGTTTGACTCGGTGTACTTTTGTAATGTACTTTCAATGGGACAATTACCATTTCAAGCTTCACAATCCTGTACGCATAATGGTTGCCTTTGTTGGGCCTCCCTTGCGGGGTAATGTTAGCTTCGCCAATGTTATAAGGGCTTGTTAGGCTAGCAGCACTGTAAAGCGTGACTTTAGAACTGTTTAACCACTAGCGACAGAGCAAGGGACTAGCTTCGCATCCACAGGGTGTCGTGACCCGAATAACGTAGACCTCGAAAGTCTGAGGCTGGTCAGCACAGCTTGCTTGATTGATCTTACAAGCTCAGTGGCTTTAGCCCTGAGTTACTGACTACGCAAATCTCCAAATAGATATAATTACGACGGACAAGGTTCTATTCTATATTTTCCAAGTCTTGCTGCTTAGCAGAAAACGAGATGGATTATGAATAGACTTTACGTTTCTTTACCGTAATCACGATTATAGGGGTAATTCTTTACAATAGCAAGTATTTCTTAAAGATTTTCCGGCTCTTCACTGGTTCCCTAAGTCCCGGAAGTCCCGGACGTCCCCAAAGTCTATCCTCTGCATTTCGGAACTTCTACTATATATACTGAGGATAGAGTTCCAGATTTAGGTTTTTAAGACTATATGTTCAGCATTGACATCATTGTGAAGAACACGCCCGTCTCGCTGTCGGTGCAGCGGAAGTTGGAGGCGGACGCTGAGACTGTTTACCAGCAGGTTCTGGCGGCGATTCGCAACTCCCAACCGCAAATTTTGGAACTCACCTGCGAGAAAAATCCTGAGAAAAAGGTGGCTGTGCTTAGCAGCGAGATTTCTGGGGTGGTGGTTTCTCAGAAATCGGGGGCGTCATCTACAGGCAGATCCCCGGGTTTTGTCTCGATGTCGGCGGCAGAATGAGGGCTGGGGGTGTTGATGCCGATATGAACCAGTCAGCCGTTGCTGTGCGGGATTTGTGTTTTTGCTGGCCGTCGGGCGATCGAGTGTTGCAAGGTTGCTCTCTGGATGTACCCAAGGGCGAGTTTTGGATGCTTTTGGGTACTAACGGCAGTGGCAAGTCTACGCTGCTGAGGCTGATGGCTGGGCTGCTGCACCCCCAGTCTGGGGAAGTTGCTCTGAGTGGACGGGTGGGTTTTGTGTTCCAAAACCCCGATCACCAACTGGTGATGCCGACGGTGGGTGCGGATGTGGCTTTTGGTTTGGTGGAGGAAAAGCTTTCTAACGTTCAGGTGCGGGAGAGGGTGGCGGAGGCTTTGGAGGCTGTGAATTTGTTGGATTTGCAGCGGCGGCCGATTTATGCTTTGAGTGGAGGCCAAAAGCAGCGTATTGCCCTGGCTGGGGCGATCGCCCGTCACTGCGAGGTTTTGCTGTTGGATGAACCGACGGCTTTGTTAGATCCTGATTCTCAGTTGGATTTGGTGGCGGCGGTGCAGCGGTTGGTGAAAAATCGGGGAATTACGGCTTTGTGGGTGACTCACCGTTTGGATGAGTTGAATTATTGTGATGGGGCTTTTTTGTTGGAGAAGGGCCAAGTTGTCGATCGGGGAGAGCCGGCGCGTTTGAAGCAGCGGTTGATGCAAAATCCCGATGTTTAGCTGTCAAGCAATTTGAGAATTAAGTGTCCTGACTGTGGGTAATATTAATTCCGATGCCAACGGATTTGGTATCAAAATCAATCTCGCAATCCTCGATCGCGCAACAAAGCATCTGCCCAAATTGTATCAGCCTCTGACAGTGCTGGTAAGACTTCCCAGTTGCGGTAATCTATTTTCAAGTCGTAACTTGCTATGTCGTAAATTTGAGTGAATAATTCCTGCAAGTTTATGACAGGTTCAGGATCGCCCGATCGCAGTGGCAAAGGAAAGGCAGGCATCGGGCTCTGCACATTAAAAGCGTACAAATCAGCTTTGGGACGGCGATTTCCCCGACATACCACAACGCTATAGTGGCTTTCAACATCGCCAATCACTGGCATTTTTCGGCCGCGCCGCAATAGATCTATTTCAATTAAATGAGTGCGGCTACCTAAAATTTCTTCTCGCTTTTCTTCGTACATTTGTCGCCCTTTACCTGTTCGCTTATTCGTAGGCGAGAGGATTTCAATAACTGTGATTAATTCTTTGGTTCCCCTTTCCCTAATTTCTAAATAGCCTTCCCGAACCTGGTAGGGCATGGGAATAGTTACTGTTACTGGTTTTGTGGGCGGTGCTGCAACTGCTACGTTTGATGTTATTAATTCGGTGGCAGTTTGCGGCTGGATTACGTTTACGTCGGGAATGCCAATTGATAAATCGTCGTCAGCCGTTTCATACATTCTCACTTCCACTGACACTAAATACTTAGGACGCAGTTGGGGAGATAAAAACCTGGCAATTTCAATAATTAGCCAGTGGTGTAGAGCGGGCCAGAGTTCGGGATGCTCTAAATACGGATCCATACCGGGAAATGGAGATGGCATTGATGTGACTCCTTGATTTAAGTCTATTTACAGTTTAGCAATACGTTTTTGGCGCGCATGCTGTAAGAGTAGAATCGATCGCACATTTTGCACTTGCAACAGTCCGTCGGGGGTTTAAACCCCCGCCGGAATCTGGCAACAAATGCAAGATATCAGTTCGATCGCAATTAAACTTCGATCGCCAATTGTGTTGGAATTGGCACGGTGTTTTCATCAAGCACAGGCACCGTATTGACGAAAACTGTATGCGGAACTGCGGGCATTAAGCGGCGCAGCGCGTTTTGGTAAGATTCGGCATCGCGGCGGCGGGCGAAACGGGCGACTGTTAACCGCTGACAGTTGGGGAGATGGCGAATCAGATGCCAAGGTTGAAGTCGATCGCGATAAGTCAGTTGTTTTGGTATCATAGGAAAATCCTTCCCACTTTTGTGGGTGGTGAATGAAAGGCGATCGCTCTAGATTTCTGAGGTCCGAGGGCGATCGCTAATTTGATCATATTAATCTTGTGATACGTTCGTATCGAGTGTCAAGTATAAGATGGGTTTAATTCGGTTGCGGGTTCGAGAACTAGCGGAAGAGAAGGGTTGGACGTTGAAAGAAGCTTCTGAGCGATCGGGCATTCCTTACAGTACGGTTAGAAGTTATGCCCATTCTCCCAAGTTGGCAACTGTTGATTATACGGCTTTGAACAAATTGGCTCGTGCGTTCGATATTGCGATCGAAGATTTAGTTGAGATTTTGGAAGAGTAGGGGCGATCGGGCTTTTTGAAAGCAAACTTATATCTGTGCTAGTCGCGATCGCTGTTAGCTTATTCTATAGCCTAATTTTTGGATTAAGCTATAATACAGCAAGTTTTTAAGAGCTGCCTCGCCCTATGAACGAAGAGCGTCAAAATGCTTATCAAAACCTGATCGATCGACTACTGAGGTGTGCCAGTGGCGAGGAATCACAGATTTTGAATGCCAACCTGGAGCTGGTTGATGTTGGGTTGGTGGCGGAGATAGTAAAGGTAGCAGAGGATTTGGAAGAGAGGGGCGATCGTAACACTGCTGATTTTTTAATCGATATTGCTCGTGAACTGGCTGAAGCACTAGGATTGTCATCACCAAGCTCCCAACTAACATTCCTTTCACAAGTATTGCAAGCAACCCAAGACAGTGACGGCAATCGACAAGTTGTTTCCCCTTTGCTACAATCAAATCTAGATAAACTGGATGATAATTTTGCTAAATTTTTGCGAAGTTGGGCAACTGCTAGGATGTCGGAAGTAGAGCCAGGAAAAGCACAATTCATCGCAGCAGTTATTGGCAATTTTAGCAACTTAATTCGGGAATTTCCACAAGGCAAGCGAGCGATAAATCTGGAAATTTCTATGACAGGCTATAAATTTGTTGCCACAGTATTTACCTGCGAAGCCTTTCCTCAAGAATGGGCTACCAGCCAAAACAATTTAGGTACTGCCTACTTTGACCGTATCCGGGGGAAGAAGACAGAGAATTTGGAAGTAGCTATTAGTTATTACAAAGCTGCATTACAAGAATACACGCGCGAAGCTTTTCCCCAAGAATGGGCAACGATCCAAAATGGTCTGGGCAATGTTTACGTTAAGCGCATAGAAGGAAAACGAGTAGATAATTTGGAAACAGGCATCCGCTATTACCAGGCGGCGCTGGAGATACGCACCCCCTCAGATTCTCCACAACAATGGGCTACAACTCAACATAATTTGGGTACTGCGTACAGGAACCGTATTCGTGGGGAGAGAGCAGAAAATTTGGAATCGGCAATCCGCTGTTACAATGGTGCCTTGGAGGTACGCATCCGCCAAGTCTTCCCTCAACATTACAGAGCAGAGACTCAAATAAATTTGGGTGTTGCCTACTCAGAGCGCATCCGGGAAAAACGAGCAGAAAATTTGGAATCGGCAATCCGCTGTTACGATGCTGCTTTGGAGGTACTCACAGGAGAAGCTTTTCCCGAAAGATGGGCAACACTCCAAAACAATCTGGGTACTGTCTACTATGACCGTATTGAGGGGGAACGAGCTGAGAATTTGGAATCGGCAATCGGTTATTACAAAGCTGCTTTGCAAGTACGTACCCCTCAAGACTTTCCTGAAGAATGGGGAGATACCCAAAATAATTTAGGTATTTCCTACCATAACCGTATCCATGAAAAACGGTCAGAGAATATGGAATCTGCCATCCATTGCTACTTAGCAGCTTTGAAGGTACGTACTCAAAAAGACTTATCCGAACAATGGGGAGACACTCTAAATAATCTCGGAAATGTCTACAAAAATCGCACTTGGGGGAAACCGACAAAGAACTTAAAAGTGGCAATTGGCTGTTTCTTGAGTGCCTTGGTTGTACGCAAACGCGAAACTTACCCCCAAGACTTTGCGATAACTCAATTCAACCTTGGTCTCGCTTATCAAAAATCCCAACAGTTTCCCAAAGCTTACAAGGCTTTAGACGCTGCTATTGAAACCGTAGAATCCCTGCGCGATGAGAGCATCTCTGGCTCTGGAATAGAAGCAGATAAGAAAAAACTTGCTGAAAAATGGAACCACCTCTTTCGAGGCATCGTAAAAGTTTCCATAGAGTTAGCTAAAGATGAGCCACGATACTACCAACAAGCCATTACTATCTTCCCCTCAGAAATTGTCAACCAACTAGAACAACTCCGAGACGAAATTTCTAGCGGTCAGTACCAATTACAAAATACCACAGCCGATAACCCAACTGCCCTAGCCGAACATCTCCAGCAGTTGCGACAGCAGCGCAATGAATTGCAAAACCGCTACCTGCCCATTGGTTATGGCTTCAAATTTGACGAATTCCAAGCAACCCTAGATGACCAAACCGCGATTCTCCAGTGGTATATCACCAGTGCAGGCTTCGAGACTTTTATCATCACTCGCCATAGCGTCCAAAGGCTGACTTTGCCCACCCCAGCCGATGATCTGAACAACTTGATAAATTGGGTCAACGAATATCTTGAGGCATATAGTCGGAGAATAAAAACCCAGTGGATAAATAGTCTAGCCTCTCGCCTCAGTTGTCTCGCTGAGATTCTCCATCTGGAGGACATCATCAAGCTAGTGCCAAACACTTGCGATCGCCTCATCCTGATTCCCCATCGCTACCTGCACCTATTTCCCCTTCATGCAATGCCTTTAGCTAACGGTGATTTTCTTTGCGATCGCTTCTCCAGTGGCGTAGGCTATGCACCCAGTTGCCAACTGCTACAACTGGCACAAAAAAGAGAGCAGCACCGACACGAATTCACCCGCATATTAGCTATCCAAAACCCTACTCGAACAGATCTTCCGATTTTGACTGGCACTGAAATTCAACTCGAAAAGATTTGCCAACACTTTGACTCAGGCCATAGCATTGTTCTCCGTGAAAAAGAAGCAACAGAAGCAGCCATGATTAACGAACAGGTGTGTTCTCCTCATTGCCTCCACTTCTGCTGTCACGGTTCTTTTGATTTTGGATCTCCCCTGAAATCCGCTTTGCACTTAGCAGAGTCAGAAGACAAATTAGGTGCAGATGCCGACTTAACATTAGGCAAAATTTTTGAAAAATTGAACCTAGATCAATGTCGCCTAGTCACCTTTTCAGCTTGTGAGACTGGTATTACAGACCCCACTAGCATCAGCGATGAGTACGTTGGCTTGCTTAGCGCTTTTTTGTATGCAGGCAGTCCTAGCGTTGTTAGCACACTCTGGAGCGTGGAGCAGGCTGCTACTAATTTGTTTATGATTGAATTTTATAAAAATCTCAAACAGCTTCTACCACTAAAGCCGGGAAGTGTTGCCATTGCCCTGAACAAAACCCAAAAATGGTTACGAACACTTACTGGTGAAAAGTTGAGAACAATTGTAGAAAGCCCAGAATTTCAACATCATTTGGATGACAATAAAAATAAGTTATTCAAAGAGTTGTTAGATAGAGCAAAGCTCAAACCATATCCCTTTGAAAAACCTTATTATTGGGCTGCTTTCGTAGCAACTGGACTTGAGGGTTGAGAATTTGGAGATTTACAGAATTTTTCCATGCCTTCTTCTTTGATGTAGGCAGCAAATGGAACTGCTATGATTGCTGCTACTCCTGGAAGACAACCCAAACTCCCTGCTAAACAGTCTGCTAAAGGCGGTATCAGTGCAGGCAAGTAGTTTTCTCTTAAGTTCTGGTATTTGGGCTGACAGATAAAATCACGACATTCCTGAAGCATCTCCAAGAACCAATCAGAAAGTCCGTAGTCCGCAATTCCTTCGATGTCATTCCGAATTGCTATTGCTTTAGCCGCATCTGCCAAATTCCCTTGATACTCCTCGATTACGTCAACAGCAACTAATGCTTCTGGATCATCTTTTATTAATTGTTCGCGCAACTGTTCAATCTTTTTTTTATCTAAACGATTTGCTCCGTGAACCCCCGTACTCGCCGTTTCCCCAATCGCATAGAGTCCGTGAATGGAAGTTTGACTCATTAGGTCGCAAGCAACTCCGCCCATCCAATAATGAGCTGCAGGAGCAACTGGAATCGGCTCGTGAAAAACATCAATACCCCATTGTTTACAGACATTAATAATATTAGGGAAGCGATAGCGAATGCGATCGGGGTCAATCGGTCGTAAGTCTAAATAAACGTGAGCGTGGGTGGGGTTGGCAGCAGTTTTGTGCAAGTGATGGAAAATAGCTCGACTAACAACATCTCTGGGAGCTAACTCCCCAGCAGGATGATACTCAAAGGCAAAGCGGTAGTCGCGATCGTCGATGAGATGCGCTCCTTCCCCGCGAACAGCTTCGCTAATCAGAAAATGGGGTGCTCCTGGTTTAGTTAAAGCAGTCGGATGAAATTGGAAAAATTCTAAGTCACGCAAAACTGCCCCCGCACGCCACGCTAGTGCAACTCCATCTCCGGTACTGACTTTAGGATTAGTGGTTTGGGTAAATACTTGACCGCCTCCACCTGTTGCTAGGATGACTGCAGAAGATTTTAGCCACCGGATTTGACTTTGGTACAGAAGGCTAATACCTTGAACGCGATCTTTTTGTGGAGTCAGCCACAAACTCAATGCAACTGCGTGGGAAACTACCTGAATATTCGGACGTTCCCGAACTTTGGCGGTCAGGGTTTCGATAATCGCTCAACCTGTGGTGTCTGCTGAATGAAGTACGCGAGGGCGAGAATGAGCTGCTTCTAGGGTCATCGCCAGTTTTTCTCCTTTGCGATCGAAGGCTACACCCATTTCAACTAGGTGAGCGATCGCTGCTGGAGCATTTTCTACCAGAAATTTTACAGATTCGGGATCGCACAAACCCACACCAGCACTCAGTGTATCTTCTAGGTGTAATGTTGGGGTATCTGACGGGTCGATGGCAGCAGCAATACCTCCCTGTGCCCAGTTACTTGAACCAGTATGTATCGCATCTTTGGTAATTAAACCCACTCGCAAATGATCTGGCAAACAAAGGGCTGCATAAAGTCCTGCTGCACCAGAACCCACCACTATAATGTCAAAGTGGGGTGGGATATCTATAGCGAGTCTAAATGAATTGTGAAAAGGCATCGTAGTTTTTTAAATTAGGAACATTAAGTTGAGTTGAAAATTTTTTCATTTCTTCTCCTCTATGGTAACTGGCTCCATCCCAAATCAATAAAATTTTTGCCTCATGATTTACTTGTTCTCCTCATTTGGAATCGCCATAGAGATGTTAATCTTGGCATTCAACAAGCACAACCTCATCTCAAGTTTACCAACCCCATCTGACGTTCCCATTTTTCTTTGATTGTCTGATAGTCGTTGTAATATTCTTCTGGATTAAATCCTGGCAAGATTTCATAAACATCTATTTCTTGCCATAGAGGTTTTAAGCTTTCAATAACTGGCATAGATTGAGTAACAATTTTTTCTGGTTTTAGCCAATATTGTTTTTCTTCAACCTTTACATTGGGGCGCAACATATTTTCATTGCCTGTATCTGTGGTACTAACATTAATAAAACGTCCCCGAATTAATCCTTTCCAGTTTTTTGACTTAGCTAAGTCTTTGATGTATTGGCGTAAAGTATCTTTAGCATAGGTATAAGAACGCCAGAATGGAATTTTGTATTTATCACTGATGGAGCCAAAACCACAAAGCGCGAGTGTTGTTTTCCGCCCGCGCTGATGTTCTTCATTAAGTTTTTCTACTAGGGGGTTGACAACGTTGAGAAAAGTATGGTAGTTTGACGAAAATACTTCACTATCTATTTTGTGGCGATCGCAGTTGAGGTGGGGTAGAGACTCTAAGTATTCATATTTGAATTTACCTACACCATGCACCAAGATTAAATCAGAAACTTCACTGATGTCTAATTGTTCGATCGCTTCCCTTGTTCCTTTCTCGTCCAGAAGATCGACTTTAAATTGTATAACTTCGGTAATTTCTAACTTACTTCGGGAAAGAGCCACACATTTTGTATTTTCCTGTTGTACAAAATGTTTGACATAGCAGGCTCCAACAGTCCCACTTGCACCTGTTACTATTGCTAATCGAGTTTTCACAATTTTTTTCCTCTATTTTCAATGTACGTTGCTATTTTAACCCGGATTTTCTCAACATAACTTCTAAAATTCTTCCTTTCCTTGCCTTGACAAAAGTAGAATTTGAGTTGAGGTCTGAAAATTCAGTTTCTGTTGTCAGGTTAAATGTACCACAGCCTTTATCATATACAGCCACATCTTTTAAATATAGAACCCATTTGACATCTTGAGGGCGCGAGGCTCATAGCAGGCGATCGGGGTTCACAGCAGGCGATCGCCCCAAAAGCTCTTTCAAAAGCTCTTTTTTGAGGTCGTTCGGTTTAAACTCAGATCTTGCACCATTCTCAAGAACAGGCTTTCCGGTAATTAATAGATAGAAAATAAATGACAGAAGCAGTAAAAATCGCCCAACAATATTATGATGGCACCGAAACCGACAGAATGTACGCAGCCATCTGGGGAGGGGAACATATTCACTATGGCATTTATACCCAACCACACGAACCCATTCACAATGCTTCCCTGCGTACCGTAGAAACCATCGCCCAAACTCTAGAAAAAATAGACCAAAATTCGCGGGTTATCGACTTGGGGGCAGGATATGGAGGTGCAGCGCGGTATTTGGCCAAAACCTACGGCTGTCACGTTTACTGTCTCAACTTAAGTCAGTTGCAAAATCAACGCAACAGCCAATTGAATCAAGAGCAGAATCTAAGCCACTTGGTGGAAGTGACTCAAGGGAGTTTTGACGATATTCCCTATCCCGACAAATCTTTTGATATTGTTTGGTCTCAGGATGCTATATTGCATAGTGGCGATCGCCGTCAAGTTTTCCAAGAAATCAAGAGAGTGTTAAAACCGGGTGGCGAATTGATTTTTACCGACCCCATGCAAAGCGAAACTTGTCCTCCTGGATTATTGCAACCTGCTTTTGAACGTCTGGGAATCGGCGATATGGGTTCCTATCGCTTTTACAGCCAAACCGCGAAAGATTTAGGTTTTGAAGAACTACACTTTATTGACCTTTCTGAAAATGTGCCGATCCATTATCGACGTTTTGGGGAAGAAGTGCAGAAGCGATACGATGAAGTAGTACAATTAACTTCAAATGAATTTGCTGACAAAACCTTAAACAGCATTCAACCTTGGATCGAACGTTACGAACAAGGATATATGCAATGGGGCATTTTACACTTTCGTCTGTTGGAGGAGGACAATTTTCAAAGCATTTTACAAGATAAAAACAAAAATAATAAACCTAATTGGTTGGCAAAAAGTTAACATTAAGTTTCCTGCACAAATACAAGAAGATCGTGGTTATACTGCACATTCAAAACTAAAATATTGTATGGTCGCTATGGTAACAACTGACAAATTTCTTCTAAATGATTGGCATCCTGTAGCAATCTCAAAAGAGTGCCAAATTAATAGTATTAAGCGAGTTCGCCTATTGGGGGAAGACTTGGCGTTGTGGCGCAGTAACAATACTGAATCTACTGTACAAGTTTGGCAAGACCGGTGTCCCCATCGAGGTGTTCGTATTTCCCTAGGAAAGATCGTTGATGATACCATCATTTGTGGGTATCACGGTTGGGAGTACAATCTAGCTGGTAAATGCGTACATATTCCCGCTAACCCTAAGCAAAAGCCACCAGCAAGTGCAGAAATTAAGACTTACCAATGTCAGGAACGCTATGGTTTGGTGTGGGTGTGTTTAGGAGAACCTGCTAAAGATGTCGCCCCATTTCCAGAGTGGGAGGATTCCGACTATCGTAAAGTTTTAATGGGTCCGTATAACTGTCATACAAGTCCTTTTCGTGCTTTCGAGAATGGTTTTGATGTTTCTCACTTTTGTTTTGCTCATGAAGGATTCGTGGGGGATTCCCAAAAAGCAGAAATTGAAGACTATGAGGTGGAAGTAGACACAAATGGTATTACTGTTAGTAATTTGCAGATGTGGCAACCGGATCATGACGGCACTGGTGTAGGAGGAAAAGTTACTTACTTTCAGCGAATTTGTCGCGTCTTAACGTTATATATTGTCAAACATACTTCTAGAGGTCGGATGATTTTTTTCTTTGCTGTCACACCAGTAAGTGAAGAAGAATGTACAATATGGATGTGGATAGCAATGAATTATGGGCAGGAAACTCCTGACTCAAAACTGCGTGAGTTTCAGGATAAACTTTTTCATCAAGATGCCGTTTTGTTGGAATCCCATCGTCCAGTCCGTTTACCCCTGTGCTCCAAAAATAGTGCAGAGGCAGACTGGCCATCAGAAGTGCACACTCAGTGCGATCGCGCTTCTATTGCCTATCGCCGCTGGCTGAAGGAGTTAGGTATTACTTTTGGTGTTTGTGATAATTGTTAATGAGAGTTTTGATAAAAACATGACAACTAATAAACATATAGCAATGTGGTTTTATCCGAGAAGCCGTTCAACAGCTATTACCCGTGCTTTTGAGCAACTAGATGAATGTGTCGTTTATGATGAGCCTTTTTACAGTGCTTACTTGGCGATTAAAGGTCAAGATAATTATCCACCTATTCAACCAGAAGAGCTATCGAAGTACAAAGATACCGATTATAACGCCATAATTAAAAAAATTACAGGTGAATTGCCTAATGGTGCTTCTTTTTCTTTTCAAAAACATCAATCAAAACATATTTTACCAGAGTTCGGTCGAGATTGGATAGAGCAACTTAATAATTTATTTTTGATTAGAAATCCGAAAGAAACAATTTTTTCATACTGGAAAGCTAATCAATTTCAAGGAGAATTAAATCTGGAAAAAATGGGTTTACTGCAACATTATAATTTATTTCAAGAAGTCAAGAATTTAACCAAAAAAACACCTTTAATTATTGATGCAAATGATTTAGTTTTATCACCTAAAAATTATCTTAACTTAATTTGCACTAATTTTGAAGTTGATTTTTCTGAAAAAATGCTTACCTGGGAAGCAAATCCTAGTAAAACTGCACTGAGTTGGACAAAGGAAACACCATATTACCATTGGTATTCAAATGTTTTAAATTCTAGTAATTTTACATATCAAAAAACCGAAATAGATTTTCCCGATGAACTAACTCCTCTTTTAGAACTTTGTACACCTATTTATGAAGAATTATTCAGACAACGTGCAGTAGTTAACTAAAATAATTTAATTATCGGGACTTAAACAAAAAATACGATACACAGCGGTTCCCGCTGTAATCTGGTACAATAAATAACAATTCTCGATTAGTTGGGTGGGGGCGGGTTTTTGAGATTGTCGTTCTGTGTCGTAAATGTTGGCGAACCCGCCCCTACAGGTCGGTTGATTCCCCTACTTCATCTCATATCCAAACAAATTCGGGTCAACTTCTCCCAAATTCAAATCGGCCAAACCATACTCAGCCCAACGCCGCTGAACCATCGCCGCCATATCAGGATCTGACTCCAAAACTTCACCCCATTCGTGATCGGTTTCCGGCGGCATCTTCGTAGTAGCATCAATCCCCATTCTGCCTCCCAAACCAATTTTTTCACTAGCAAAATCTAACGTATCAAAAGGCGTATTCGGCAAAATAAATACATCCCGAACTGGGTCAACTTTAGAACTAATTGCCCACACTACTTGACGCGGGTCGCGAATGTTGATACTCTTATCCACAACAATCACAAATTTGGTGTAAGTAAACTGTGGTAATGCACTCCAAAATGCTAAAGCAGCCCTCCGCGCTTGACCGGGATATGCTTTATCAATGGAGATAATTGCTGCTTTGTAACTCAGGGCTTCCATCGGTAAGAAGAAATCGACAATTTCCGATACTTGCTGCCGCAAAATAGGAGTATAAATGCGATTCAGGGCGATCGCCATCATGGCTTCTTCTTTCGGTGGCCGCCCGCTAAATGTAGTCAGATAAATCGGGTCTTTGCGGTGCGTCATGCAATTGAAACGCACCAGCGGCGAATCTTCGACACCGCCGTAATAACCCATGTGATCCCCGAAGGGCCCGTCGGGCAGAACTTCACCGGGGGTAATCGTTCCTTCTAACACGATTTCCGAGTCCGCCGGCACTTCCAAATCTACTGTTTTACACTTGGCCAATTGCACGCCGGAACCGCCGTAAAGTCCGGCAAATAACCATTCCGATAAATCTACAGGAATGGGGGTTGCTGCGGCGAGAATAATCAGGGGATCGACTCCCAGGGCGATCGCAACTTCCAATTTTTTACCAGCTTGTGCAGCTTTCCGCAAGTGTCGCGCCCCTCCCCGCACCGATAACCAGTGTACTGTCATTGTATTTTTTGACTGCAACTGTAAGCGATAAACCCCCACATTTGGCGTGCCGGTTTCGCAATCTTTGGTAATTACTAAACCGAGGGTGATAATTTTGCCCGCATCTCCCGGATAGGGGCGAATCATCGGGATTTTGTGCAAATCCAGTCCTTCTCCCTCAATTACCACTTGCTGACAAGCTGGGAAAAAATCGCGGCCGGGTTTGGCTTTCACGACGTCAAACAGCACTTTGCCAAATTCTATGGCTTGGGAAATCTTTTTTGGGGGTTTTGGCTGTTGTAGCATTCCTAATTTTTTGCCGAGTTCTTCTAATTCGATCGGCTTTTCCATGTTCATCGCCCAGCAAACGCGCTGTTCCGTGCCCAACAGGTTAATCGCCACCGGGAATTCTGCCCCTTTGACGTTTTCAAACAGTAAGCCTGGGCCGCCTTTTTGGAGCATTTGGTTGGAAATTTCGGCAATTTCTAGGTCGGAATCGACTAAGGCGCTAATCCGGCGCAGTTGTCCCCGTTCTTCGAGTAGTTTTAGGAATCCCCGCAAGTCTCTAGCCATTGTGTTTAAATAAATGTTAAGTTGCTTTTACTATTATGGGGCTTCTGAACTGCTCAAGGGATATGTGTTTAACGAACCGCGAAGACGCGTTCGGCGAAGCCGTTCCCGTAGGGTAGGGCGCGAAGGAAGAGAAAAAAGAAGATAGGTGATTTTTTACCGCTGAGGGAGCAAGCTGCAATAGTAGTTACATGAAATGTCCAAAATGTGAATCTGACCAACTTCGTAAAAATGGCCGTCCCAACGGTCGCCAGCGGTATCTTTGCAAGGCTTGCCGCAAACAATTCTTTGAGCCGCCTGACCCGCAGTCTTTCAGTCGCCAATTCACCGAAAGTGAATTAAGCGCAGCTATCCCGCAGGAAATCACCCCTGTAAGCACTACAGATTCCGGCGGGATTGCGATTTTGCTGTTAGATTCAGAAAATCTGAAACTTAACGTTAATACAGAACAATTTTTAGCGAGTTTGTGCGACTATCCCTTGCAAGTTAAAATTGCTTTTGCTAACTGGAAAAACCCGAGTACGAGCAAGTTGGATGCTGAACTTTACGATCGCGGTTATGAACTGATTCATGTTCCGGGCGGTTCTAATAGTGCTGATGGTAAAATGATTGCCTTTGGCGCTGCTATTTTATACCGATATCGGGATGTCAAACAAGTTTTTGTCTGTTCTTC
>Ga0316607_1000448_pt1 | contig 14871 bp, 10 predicted proteins | sample MIS2016062E_MG_FD_207674 | JGI IMG/M metagenome (GOLD analysis project Ga0316607, IMG submission 207674) | Microbial mat bacterial communities from Middle Island sinkhole, Lake Huron, Michigan, United States - MIS.2016.062E | ecosystem: Environmental > Aquatic > Freshwater > Lake > Sediment...
CACTTGCTTTCATCAAAATAATTTTGCATTTTTGCATTTTTTCTGATAACTTGCAGCAAGTGTGCGCTCCTGCTCATGCAGGACGCACACATAGTGCAGAGCGCCGAGCGGGCTTTTGGCCGCCGCGCAAAGGCCAACGCGCCCAAAAGCCCGCCCGCGCCTGCACTTTTTCGTTATGTGTAACAATAAAATAATAAAACAATGAAGACAATAGCTATTACAATTTTGCTGATTTTGAATTCAATATTCATTTTTGCTCAAAAAGATGAATACTTGAAAAAATGTTATGAATTGCTGGGAAAGAAGGAGTTTTCAGAAGCAATAAATTATGCCCAAAAAGCATTATATTTAGATAACGAAGATTTAAGTGTTTTGAATACATTAGCATGGTGTCAATTACAAAATAAAAATTTTAATGAAGCACTACAAACTTTATTAAAAGCACAAGCAATTTTACCCACAAAGCCAAATGATAATACTTTACCTTTTATTCTTAGTAATTTAGGACATAGCTACCTTTTGACAAATAATTATCAAAAAGCAATGCAAGTTTATAATGAGAACTCAAAGTACGAGTTAAATGGAAAAAAATGGTTTAATGTGATTCTTGAAGATTTAGTATTATTGAATTAAGCATTTAGCTTCGGTTTATTTAAAATAATAAGTTTATAAGGTCTTGGTTCATGTTTCACCATTCGAACAATCAATTTGTCAAAAATAGTTTCTTTGAAAATACTTCGGTTAAACCGGTAACAGTATTCATCCAGATATTTTTGTAGGTGTCCTGGGTTTATCCAATGAAAGATGCCTCGAATCCATGATTTCAAGCCCATAATAAAGCGATGCATCAATTCAAAATTTTGCCCGCCTTTACTTTTTTCCATCTCTATATTCCATTCTTTCATTATTGGCAAGTAACCAGTCCATTTGTCTGTTTTAATCTGTGCTGAATTGTCTACATGGTCTACAAAAATTTTTCTCAATTCTTCGCTACTACAATTGTCAATTACCTGAGCATAAGCTCTTTTAATTCCATCTTCCAAATTGTTTTTCTCAATTGCAATTACCACCGCAATTTTATTTTCAGCTCCACGTCCGCGCTTACCTTCTGATTCTCCGCCAATGTAGGTTTCATCTACTTCTACTTTCCCTTCCAATGGGTATAACTTACTTGATTCCATTGCATAACGCACTTTTTGGCAAAATAACCAAGCAGTTTTTTGCTGAATTCCCAGCTTATTGGCATAAACTATACTTGAGCTGCTCTTTGATGTTGTAACTATTTCAAATACAAGATAGAATGCTTTTTTAAGTCCAAATTTCACTTTATGAAACAAGGTGCCTGCTGTGGCGGATTCCTTATGAAGGCATCGTTTGCAACGCTTTGTGGAAGGCTCATTGCTATGATGCTCTTCTGTACACCCACATTGTGGGCATACAAAACCTTCATTCCATTTATATTCCGCCAGATAAGCTTTACAGGACTCATCGTCTGGAAATCTTTCCATGAATTCAAATAGGTTTTGACCTTTAAAATCTTCAAATACTTCCATTTTTTCTATTTTTTACAAAGATAACATTTGTTTGAGAATTTCCCGAAGCTAAATGCTTAATTCAAAAAAATATTTATTTATTTTCCTATAAGTTATGTTCATAGCTAATTTCCCCTCTTGGGAGGGGACCAAGGGGTGGGTCTTTGATAACCAAGAAATTAATGTTTCGTCCTAAAATAGGTTTGCAGGATTTGTTGTAAGACCCACCCCCAACCCCCTCCCAAGAGGGGGAGCTTGCTAATCAGCGTTTTGTGCTTTATAATATGCATTTCTTCATGAAAAAATCTTTATTATCCTCTAAGTTATGTTCAAAGCTAATTTCCCCTCTTGGGAGGGGACCAAGGGGTGGGTCTTTGATAACCAAGCAATTATTGTTTCGTCCTGAAATATGTTTGCAGGATTTGTTGTAAGCCCCACCCCCTGCCCCCTCCCAAGAGGGGGATGCTACTAATCAACGTTTTGTACTTTATAATATGCATTTCTCAATGAAAAAATATTTATTTATTTTCCTGTAAGTTATGTTCATAGCTAATTTCCCCTCTTGGGAGGGGACCAAGGGGTGGGTCTTTGATAACCAAGAAATTAATGTTTCGTCCTAAAATAGGTTTGCGGGATTTGTTGTAAGACCCACCCCCTGCCCCCTCCCAAGAGGGGAATCTTGCTAATCAACGTTTTGTGCTTTATAATATGCATTTCTCAATGAAAAAATATTTATTTATTTTCCTGTTAGTTATGTTCATAGCTAATTTCCCCTCTTGGGAGGGGACCAAGGGGTGGGTCTTTGATAACGAAATAATCTTCCCATGATTCGTCAACGAAGATATATTTCATGGTTCAATGAGTTCTTTTTTAAATGATGACCCTTTTTTCAATTTTTCAATAGCGGAGTCGAGTCTTTGTTCATTTATTTTCGAAGATAATTCATGATGGGTAGCTGTCAATGAATTATATTCGTGTAATGATATTATTACAATCCCAGTGTCTTTTCCACGGTTTATAATAAGCGTCTCGAAATTTTCGGTCACCCTGTCAAGGTATTTTTTAATGTCTTTTCGAAAGTCCGAAATTGTTGTAGTCAGCATGATTTTAGATTTTCAGTACTTAATATAGTACAAATTTATGTACAAATATATTTAAAATCAAATGTTTTGAATTTTTTTTCAATCACCTCTTCATGGGCTTGCATCCCTATGAAATTAAAAGCCCTTGCAGTAGTATTTTCATTTTCATTTAACATTATTCATTATTCATTGTTCATTTTTCATTGTTCATTACTTATAATATTATTCGACCATGTTTATCATTGTAGTTTTATGGTTTCATTTATTCTAATTCCAAATCATTAATTATTAAATGATTACGAATACTTCAAAATCAAGCCGGTCAGCAGCATTTTATTTTCAGAAAATAAATTCCGATATTCCATCAAAGTTAGGTATATTTGTATGTTCATTCAGTGTATGAACTAACTATTATTTTTCTAAATCATAATAATTAATAATCTATGAAGCAAATAATTTTGATGAATCTTATGCTTTTTGCTTTTGCAATCAGCCACTTAGTGTGTACCTCAAAAAAAGAAATGACTGAAAAAGCCATTTTTCCCAAACCGGAAAAACAATCGTTTCAAGAAGAATTTCTGAAAATAGAGAATTCGATAAAAGTTTTTTACTCTTCAAAACTTGAATCCGTAGCCCAATTAGCTTCTCAAAAGCTTAAAAGTTTTGGACTTCAACCACAACTTGAACTTAGCGACAATTTTTCGCATAAAGGCGGAATTCTATTGTGTTTAAGTGATTCAATCGAAGGGGATGAGGCATACAAACTTAGTGTAAGCGGAAACGGAATTAAAATTCAGGGTAAAACAGGAGCAGGAGTTTTCTACGGATTACAAACCCTATATCAATTGCTTCCTTTGCAGAATGAAGCGCCTTCTATCAAGTTTACGGAAATATCTGATTCGCCCCGATTTGCTTGGCGAGGAATGCATTTAGATGTTGCAAGGCATTTTTTCACCAAAGAAGAAGTGAAAAAATACATCGACTATTTGGCTGCCTACAAATTGAATGTTTTTCATATTCATTTGACTGATGACCAAGCATGGAGAATTGAAATCAAAAAGTATCCATTGTTAACAAATTTGGGTGGGTTTAGGGTCGATAAAACAAAAGAAAAGTGGGATTACGACCAGGAGGTTACCAATCGCAAAGACGTTAAACTTTATGGTGGCTTTTATACGCAGGATGATATCAAAGAACTTATTCAATACGCCCAGGAAAGGTTCATCACCATTGTACCTGAAATAGAAATGCCCGGACATGGTCAGGCCGCAATGACTGCATACCCTCACTTGGCATGTTCAGGAAAGCCCTATCGCCGTCCCTCCAATTTGGTTTTTGATTTTACAGATCCTTTCTGTGCAGGCAATGATTCAGTTTTTTCATTTTTTGAAGATGTCTTGACAGAAGTAATGGCCTTATTTCCATCAAAATATATTCACATCGGCGGAGATGAAGCCAAAAAAACACCTTGGGAAACCTGCCCTAAATGCAAGAAAAGAGCTATGGTTGAAAAACTTAAGAATGTTGGCGAATTGCAAAGCTATTTTATCAAAAGAATAGAAAAATTTGTAAGCTCCAAAGGCAGAAATATCATCGGGTGGGACGAAATTCTGGAAGGAGGATTAGCACCGGGTGCAAGTGTAATGTCTTGGCGCGGTGAAGAAGGAGCAATTGAAGCAGCAAAGGAAAATCATAAAGTTGTTATGGCCAATTCTACTTATTTATATTTTGATGAAATTCAATATAGCATTGATATTGAAGGCACTGGGATTAATGAACTGGTGAATTTGGAAAAAATATACGGTTATGATCCACTGCCCAAATCGATAGCAGAAAAAAATTCAGGTTTATTACTCGGTGCAGAAGGATGTCTATGGACAGAAAATACGCAAACAATGAGTAAAATTGAAGAACGATTATTTCCCCGATTGGTCGCTTTAAGTGAAATTCTTTGGACTAAAGAAAAAAACAAGAACTTTACTGAATTCTCAAATAGATTGACACTTCACTATCCTTATTTAGATCTGATGAATGTACAATATTTTATTACTCCGCCAACAGGTCCCAGAGGTAAAGAGATTTTTGAAAAAGACTACAACTTAAAGTTGAAAAATCTTATGCAATACGGAAAAATCCATTACACCTTAGATCAAACAGATCCAACATCATCTTCGCCGGTTTTTGCTGATTCATTGCTGATTTCCAAAACAAGTAAGATTAAAGCAAGAATCATTCTGCCTTCCGGAAAAATGAGTGCTGTATGTGAATTCGAATTTGAACAAAAAACAGCCATTGAACCCACTGCTCCAAACTTTGCGTTATCTCAGGGTTTGAACTTTTCTTATTTTGAGGGTAAATATAAATCGCTTAATGATTTTTCAACCCAAAAAGCAGTTAAAACAGGAAGCCTTTCAGATATTGTATTTCCTGCTTTTGTTCAGAAAGATTTTTGGGGCATCGTTTATGATGGTTTTATCAAAATTGAAGAAGCCGGTATTTATACCTTTTTTACCCAGTCAGATGATGGTTCAAGAATTGAATTAAATGGAAACCTGCTGGTGGAAAATGATAGCATTCATGGCATAGTGGAAAAATATGGACAGGTTATTTTAAGAAAAGGCTATTATCCGATAAAAATATCGTATTTTGAAGGAAATTATGGAGAATCACTCGAAGTTTTCATGCAGAAAGATAAGGCTGCCAAAGTAAAAATTCCGGCAGCTATATTATTCCGAAAAGCAGAATAGTTTTCAATCGTTTATATGGTAGATATGCGATGCATTGCGTATCTACCATTGAGTGAAAAAAAATAAATAATATAGACCAAATGGTTTTACAAACATCTAATTATAACGAAGTAGAAGAATTATTCATTGTTCATTATTAATTATTCATTACTTATAATATTGATGTTTATTTATTTTAATTGGTAATTCTTATTTAAAAGTTTGAACTTTAAAATTACTATCAATTAATTCATTTACAATTATATCTGGTTCAGCTACATTTTTTACATTTTCATTTTTTGTTAAACAATTAATTCAATAATATACAATCAAATTTGTGCTATTACTTATAATTTTTATAAAATTTAGTCGGTCAATAGTGATTCCATTTTTCACACAGGGCGTTGCCCTGCGATAGTGTTACTTCAAACCAACTTTTCCAAAGTTCTGAAACTTTGGAAAAATTCATAACCAAGCGGTTATAATTATTGTGAACCTATAAAACAAATTTGACAGAACATTCGTTCTTAAAGGCTGCCTTCCTTCTAATGAAAAAACATTTTTTCACTTTTCACTTTTCACTTTTCACTTTTCACTTTTCACTTCTCTCTCTTCACTTTTTGTCAAAAATTCTTAGCTTTGGAAAACACTTTTTCAAAAAATGCTCCAAGAATTTGTTTTCATATTTTCGCTCATTTGGATTTTAATTTACGCTTTATTAATCTCCTCATACATTTGGAGTTGGTTGAAATTAAAACCTTTTGTCTGCCTCAAAACAGGGATTCCATCCGATTTTATCGTATCGGTCATAATCCCTATGCGAAATGAAGCTGACAATATTGCTTCGATTGTTCAATCACTCAAATCACAAAATTTCCCTACCCGAAACCTCGAAATTATCCTGATTGATGATTCATCAGAGGATCAAACTTGGGATATGGCCCAAAAGCTTATAACATCATTCGACTATTTTCACTTAATAAAATTGGAAAATGGGAAAAGAGGCAAAAAAGAAGCTTTGAAAAAAGCAATTGAATACGCTCAAGGTCATTTGATTGTTACAAGTGATGCCGATTGTATATTGCCACCCAATTGGATAAAAACAATTGTCTGCTATTATATAAGGTATAGCCCCAGATTAATTTCGGGTCCTGTTTTTATGCTGGGTCGGGGTTGGTTTAGCGCCTTTCAAACCATTGAATTTATGAGCCTCACAGCTTCGGCGGCCGGTGCTATTTCTATAAAGAAATCCACCATGAGCAATGCCGCAAATATGGCATTTGAGAAATCGCTTTACTTGGAATTCTTATCATCAAACGCTGATCAGACAACATCCGGCGATGATGTATTTTTGTTGCATTTTGCCAAAAAAAAATATGATTCCAAAATCCATTTTCTCCATTCACGCGATGCAATAGTTCAAACCTATACCCAAAGTTCGCTCTCAGATTTTTTCAGACAAAGAATTCGATGGACATCTAAAAGTCATAAATACAAAGATATAGATACAATCCTTTGTGCAGTAATTGTTTTATTCTCAAATTTTTCCTTATTTGCCTGTATTATTTTATCTGTTTTACAAAAATTTTCATTATCTTGGGCAGCAGTATTGTTGCTTTTGAAAGCTGTACCCGATTTTATTTTGCTCTTTTATGCATCCGGATTTTATCGTTGCAGAAAACTACTGATTGGATTTATTCCATTCAGTATCTTATACATATTTTACATTGCTTTTGTAGGCTTATTGGGCAGCTTTCTGAAATTCGAATGGAAAGGCAGAAAATACTCAAGATAACAAATCGTACTTTAAAAAATAAAATCCTTTTTTGGGGCAATAAATGAATTAATTTCAGGATTATAATTAGCACATAACTCAATATTCACTTGAAAATCCTTCCGCAATGATCGAATCGATTATAGACAATGATTTGTATAAGTTTACAATGCAATATGCAGTCCTTAAAAAGTTTCCTAAGGCCAAAGTAAAATATGAATTTATAAACAGAGGAAAAACCCGATTTCCGGAAGGTTTTGCAGAAGAACTCAGAAAGCAAGTAAAGCTTATGGCAAATTTAAATTTGTCGGACGCAGAAAGTACCTGGATGGAAAATCGTTGCTATTATTTAGATCCAAGTTATTTTGATTTTCTTCGCGGCTATAGATACAATCCGGATGAGGTTACTATCGAACAAAATGGAGGAGATGTTTCTGTTCATATTCAAGGATATTGGTATAGAACAATACTTTGGGAAGTTCCATTGATGGCCATCATTTCTCAATTATATTTCGAAATGACAGATCAAAAGGGATGTGAAGAAGCAGAAACCATAAAAATAGCTCAGGAAAAAGCTTTGAAATTCGAAAAATTAGGGATAAAATTAGCTGACTTCGGAACACGCAGAAGATATTCATTCAAAAATCACGAGCGCATTGTAAAAACGATGAGTCAAGCAGCTCCACAAACTTTTACCGGAAGCAGTAATTTGTATTTTGCCATGCAAAACCATTTGACCCCAATTGGCACACATGCTCACGAATGGTTTATGTTTCATGCTGCCTTGTTTGGGTTTAAGATGGCAAATTTTCTTTCTTTGCAGAACTGGGTGAGTGTCTTCAGAGGTAACCTTGGAATCGCACTTTCCGATACATACACTACCCAAAAATTCTTTGATGTATTCGATACCATGTTCGCAAAACTTTTTGATGGTGTACGGCATGATTCAGGCGATCCCATTGAATTTGCAGACAGAACCATAGAGCATTATAAAAATTTAAGAATAGATCCAAAATCAAAAATGATTGTGTTTTCTGATGGATTAGATTATGAGGCAGTTGAAAAGATCCAAAATCATTGCAAGGGAAAAATTAATACCTTTTATGGAATTGGGACAAATTTAACCAACGATGTAGGGGTTAAGCCTTTAAACATTGTTATTAAAATTACAGAAGCCATGAATGAGGGATGCGAATGGACACATACCGTAAAACTCTCTGATGTGCAAGGAAAATATACGGGCGATCAGAAAATGATAGTATTATGTAAACAAGTTTTGGATATTACCTGATAATCTAATTTGGAAAATACAATGAGAAAACTCAGTGATATAAAAATAAAAAACCGACTCAATATTGGCTTTGGAATCATTTTGTTTTTTTCACTTGCGCTGGGTGTTATTTCGCTCTATGAATTAAATAAAATGGCTGGAAGAACCGAAAGATTATACAGTCACCCCTACAGAACAAGCAACTCCGCATTAGAAATAAAATTCCATTTTACAGCCATTCATCGTTCTATGAAAGATGTAGTTTTGTCCAATGATGAGAGAGAAATGAATGAATGCAAAAATATCATCCATAGCCACGAAAGGGCTGTGGACACTTTGCTTACGAATCTACAAAATAGTTTTCTGGGCGACAAAGCCAAGATTGAAAACCTCCTCGTGTTATTTGGAAAATGGAAAAAAGCAACTGAAGAACTCTATGAAATGAAAATAGCTGGTTTACTGAGCGAAAGCATTGAGTTTACCATGCAGGGAGAAGTAAAAGACATCATAGACCAAACCAACAAAGAAGCCGATGAGATCTATGAACTTGCTAAAAACAAAGCAGAAGAATTAAAAACCATTTCACGCGATGCCGTTTCACAAGATATGCAAATTTTATTCATAAGCATTGCTTTTATACTGGTAGCAAGTCTTATTGTATCCTATAGAATTACACGGAGCATAATAGTTCCGGTAAGCAGAATTGTTCAGAACACACAAAACACACTGAGATCGGTACTTGGGAAAGAAATTAATTTCACTAATAAAAATGCTTTTACTGTTTTAGAGCATGCTGTGGACGAACTTCGAAACACCGGAATGCTATTGAATCAGGAGGTTAAAGTTAGAATAAAAGCAGAACAGGAAATAAAACTCAATCAAGAAAAGATCATCATCCAGAACCAGATGATCCAGAATCAAAATGAAGAACTGGAGCTTGTCAATGGTGAACTAATTGATACGAACAGAGAATTAATTGAGCTTAAAACCAACCTAGAACAAAAAGTAATTCAGCGAGCCGAAGAACTTGAAATGGCTTACAAGGAAATTAAAGCGAGTGAGAAAAGGCTTCAAACTGTAATTAATTCGATTCCCAACCCAATTTTTTATACCTCAGCCGATGGCCAGTATTTATTTTGTAACAATTCTTGGCTTGCTTTCTGGGATTGTCATCAGGATCAATTTTTGAATAAAACGATTGGTGAAATCAGCGTCAGCAATTACTGGAATGAGTATTCCCAATCGATAGGTCAAAGTGTAAGCAATTTTAACGAAGGTCGTCAGGAAATTAAAATTAAAAACTTTACAGGTGTTCAACACGAAATCATTGAAATTATAACCAAGGTAGAAATTGAAAAAGGCGAGATCGAAGGATGGGTCGGTATTTGGATTGATATATCTGACCTGATTCATTCGAAAGAAGCTCTGCGCGCTAATGAACGATTGTTGCGATATGTTCTGGGATCGCTTCCTGTTGGAATTTGGATTGCAGACTCCAATCTTAAAATCATGGAGGTAAACCAAGCCGGTAAGAAAATTTGGGAATATAAAATAGAAGAAGTTCCTTCTAATCTATTGGAACAGAGTGCTTTTTTAAGCGATGAGCCAGAAAAAGAATATTTGGAAGAATTACCAATACTTCGACTTATCAAAAACAAAACTGCAATCTTAAACGAAGAAATGAAAATAGAATGCTTTGATAGCAGTATAAAAAGCATTTTGTATTCTGCAATTCCGATACCGGGCGAAAATGATGAAATATCTGGAATTGTTATTGTCAATGAAGATATTACAAAAATAAAAATCGTAGAAGCCAATTTAAAAAAAGCGCTGAGCGAAAAAGAAGTTCTTATCAGAGAAATTCACCACAGAGTAAAAAATAACATGCAGGCGATCAATAGCATCATCAACCTGTCAACAGAAAAATTCAGACATGTTGTGCCTGCCGAAGTGTTCCGGGACGTAGAAAACCGAATTAGTTCTATGTCGCTGATTCATGAACTGCTATACCAAAAAACAAATTTAGCAAAAATTGATTTAAATGATTATATTCTGAGGTTAAGCAATGGATTATCAAATTCTTATGGCTTGGAGCAAAACGTAACTTTTGAAATAAAAGTCACGGATGTCTTTTTAAGTATAGAAACAGCAATTCCCTGTGGATTAATGATCAATGAACTAATTTCAAATAGCTTGAAATATGCTTTTCCTAAAAGTGCTAAAGGAAAAATTCAAGTTTTAATGAAAAAGCAAGAAAAATTCTATAATTTAGTGGTACTTGATAATGGGGTGGGATTGCCTGAAAGTTTTGATATAAACAACACCAAAACCTTAGGAATGACACTGATAAAAGGTTGGGTCAGGCAACTGCAAGGCACTTTAAAGATTATCAATGAAAAAGGAGCAGAATTTAATATTACTTTCAAACAAATTGATAAAGAATCATGAATAGTTCTAGCCCACAAATTCCCCGCAGAATCCTCATCGTAGAGGACGACACAATCATCGCTTTAGACCTGAAGCAAAGGCTCGAAGCGCACAACTATATTATCACAGATGCAGTTTCTACGGGTGAAGAAGCGATTCAATCCGCTTTAGAAAACAAGCCGGAAATGATCATCTCTGATATCAAACTTCCGGGAAAACTCAATGGAATAGAAGCAGCCATCGAAATCCAAAAAATTATTGATGCTCCTGTTATTTTTCTTTCTGCTTATTCCGATGATGCATTAATTCAATTCTCCAAACATGGCGAGCCTTATGCCTACCTACTAAAGCCATACAAAGAAAGAGAGTTATTAATCGCCATAGAGATTTCTTTTTACAAGCATGATTTGCACAAAATTATTCAAAAGAAAAATGTTGAGCTGGAAAAAGAAATAGAAAAACGAATCTTTTACGAAAAATCTTTGCAGGAAAGCGAAAAAACCATTCGGCTGATATTTGAAAATGCCAATGATGGAATCTGCGTCAATCAAATGAATGGAAAATTTATTGAAATTAATAATTCGATCTGCAATTTATGCGGTTTCGAAAAAGATGAAGTTACTTCCTTCAGACCCTGCGATATTTTAAGCCCCGACCCGTTTTCGGAGGAGCAAGGTCTTATGAAAGAACTTTTGGAAAGCGGTACCTTGGTTTTCGAATCCAATTTGAAACATAAAAATGGTACAGATATACCTGTCGAAATCAAATCAAGAATGATTGTTTTCAAAGGAAATGATTGCATAATTTCCTCTGTCAGGGATATTTCTGAAAGAAAAAGAAATCAGGAAAAAATCATCAAAGCGCGGGACTTTTATTTAACAATACTGGAAGACTTTCCCAGTATGATTTGGAAATGTGATGAAAATGGAAATTCCGATTACTTCAATAAAACCTGGCTATCATTCACAGGCAGAGGACGAATGGAAGAAATAGAAGCAGGTTGGATGTATAGCGTGCATCCCGAAGATAAAAAAAATCTTCAGAATAAATTTAATGAATCATTTGGACAACTCAAGCCCTTCGCAATTCAATACAGAATGATGGATTTTCAACGAAATTACAAATGGGTTTTGAATGTGAGCAAGCCTTTGTTCGATTTTGATGGTGCTTTTTTGGGAAACATTGGTGCATGCTTTGATATAGACGACAGATTCCGGTATGAAGAAGAACTTCGATCTGCAAAGTTTAAGGCAGAGGAAAGCGATAAGCTCAAATCTGTTTTTCTGGCAAATATTTCACACGAAATACGTACGCCACTCAATGCCATAAACGGGTTTTCTGAATTGCTTTGCAAGCCCAATCTTTCGCAGGAAAAAATTGCAAGCTTTCAGGCATTGATTTCTCAAAACACCGAAGATCTGATCGCAATTATCAACGAAATTATTGATCTTTCTAAAATTGAGGCAAAACAAATGGATGTGTATTGGGAAAAGGTCAACATACTTTCCGTATTAGAAGAATGTCATCATTGGATTTTGAATAGAATCGAGAAAAGAAAAAAGAAGAATATCACCATTATTTTAGAAAGAAATTTACCCGCTGAGTATAATCTGATCAAATCGGATGGATATAAACTGAAACAAATAATCAATTGTTTGCTCGATAATTCATTGAAATTTACTCACTCAGGGAGAATACGTTTTGGAGCAAGTGTCGATATCGACCGCAAAATTCTTTTCTTCATTGAAGATACAGGAATTGGCATTGATACTGCTCTTAAAGATCACATATTTAATAAGTTCAGACAAGGGGAAGAATCCTCCACCCGCAGATACGGAGGCACGGGATTAGGTTTGCCAATTGTAAAAGGATTAATCAATCTCTTAGGCGGCGATGTTTGGTATGACTCTAAAGTGAAACAAGGGACAACTTTCTTCTTTAATATTCCAATTGCTTAAATTCAGTCAAATTGGATTGGAGTTTTTTGTTTGCATTGTTTTATTCCTTTTTGATTGAAAAGTTTGGTCATCAAAGTCAAGGAATGCAATACATGCAAAAATAGTGACATAATAATCCTCCAGTTTTTCGTTTATTTCAGAATCCAATTTCAATAAGAGTGTAGGAGAAATGTCATTGAGTTCGGAAAGAAATTTCTCAATTTCTAAAATAGGTACAAGGAAATCTTTTGAAATCTTATGGATTTTGCAAAACTCCTTGATGGAAATTCGTCTGGTTTGAAGTACAAGATCGTGAAAAATGAACAGGTAATCTTGCATTAGTCCGTATAGAGCAGAAAAAGCAAGGCTCAATTTTGTTATTCTGAAATCTGTTAATTTATAAGGGTCATCATAGCACTTATCATCTGAAAAGGCCAGTGATCTCTCTAAATCTTCAGAAGCAGTTACCAAATTATTAAATTTTTTTCTATACGAATCTATAACTATCATACCTCTTCAATTTATCTGAAATTCAAACAGTTCAAGCAAAGTATTTAATAAATGCTCGCATTAAATACCCAAATTGGCTTCGACAAATATATCACTTAGATCTAAAAACGAAAAAATTATTTTATTGTTTTTTAGTAGTTAAAATAAAATTTAACAAACTTTTAACAATATAAGTTTTCTGGCATTAAAAAGAAATTTTGCTTAACCAAATTTTAACCATTTCTAAGCTCGGATTGGCAAATCCCAACTTCATTTTTTTATTGATACCACAAATTTCATTATGCAATTTTCCTTCACTTAAACCAGACATGCTTTCTACAGTTGTATAGCCCAATTTTTGAATCACAGCTATCCATTCTTCGGGAATTCCCAATGCCAGATAATTTTCTTTTGGGTCAATTTTGGCCTTTTTTTCCGGCCTCATTTGCGGAAAGAATAAAACATCCTGAATAGAATTCTGGTTGGTCATAATCATGGCCAAGCGATCTATTCCAATGCCTATGCCTGCAGTGGGAGGCATGCCGTATTCAAGAGCACGCAGAAAATCTTCATCCAGCATCATGGCTTCTTCATCGCCTCTTTGCGCCAGATATAGTTGATATTCAAACCGTTCTCTTTGATCAATCGGATCATTCAATTCTGAAAAACAGTTGCAAATTTCTTTGCTGTTACATATACCTTCAAATCTTTCTACCAAACCTGCTTTGCTTCTGTGTTTTTTTGCCAAGGGCGACATTTCAATGGGATAGTCTGTAATAAAGGTAGGTTGTATCAAAAGGGGTTCACATTTAGCGCCAAATATTTCATCGATCAATTTCCCTTTGCCCATCGTAGCATCCACATCAATGCCTAATTTGTTGGCGGTTTCGGCAAGTTCTGTTTCGTTCATCTCAGAAATATCAATACCCGTGAAGTGGGCAATGGCTTCGAACATGGTATATCGCTGCCAAGGGCGTTTAAAATCAATCATATTTTCACCCACTTTGACCTGGGTTGTACCATGCAAAGCAATGGCTATTTTTTCTATCATTTCCTCTGCCAGATCCATCATCCACAAGTAGTCTTTGTAGGCTACATAAAGTTCTATTTGTGTAAATTCAGGGTTATGAAACCTGTCCATTCCTTCATTACGAAAATCTTTCGAAAACTCATACACACCATCATATCCACCAACGATTAATCTCTTTAGATACAATTCGTTAGCTATTCTAAGATAGAGGGTCTGATCCAAGGTATTGTGATGTGTTTTAAAAGGACGGGCTGCAGCCCCGCCATAAATCGGTTGAAGTATAGGAGTCTCTACCTCCAGGTAACCTTTTTCGTTTAAATATTGTCGCATGGTATTCACCAGACGACTTCTTTTCATGAAAACCTCTTTTACTTCGGGGTTCACAATTAAATCAACATATCTTTGTCTATATCGGACTTCAGGATTCGTAAAAGCATCGTAAATCACCCCATCTTTTTCTTTTACAATGGGTAGTGGTCGCAATGATTTACTTAAAAGTTTTATTTCTTTTACATGGATTGAAATTTCTCCTGTTTGGGTTTTGAATACATACCCTGAAATCCCAATGATATCGCCTATGTCTAAATGTTTTTTGAAAAATGTA